>Ga0209777_10009351_pt1 | contig 10566 bp, 9 predicted proteins | sample FrelakmetHBP12HB_FD_187147 | JGI IMG/M metagenome (GOLD analysis project Ga0209777, IMG submission 187147) | Freshwater lake sediment microbial communities from the University of Notre Dame, USA, for methane emissions studies -HBP12 HB (SPAdes)... | ecosystem: Environmental > Aquatic >... | reverse complement strand
TTCCACGCTCGGTATCGGTGTCCGATTCGACAAAATCTTTGGACCCTACTATGAAAGAGATCTGCTTAGCGGAAAGGTTACAAGGGAAGAAGCGTTGGAGCTCCTTCAGCTTCTCTGGGTGAAGTTTCATGAACTGGGACTTGTTTACTCGCCCATGTTATCAGGCATCTATGGTGGAGTCGAGTCCCTTCAGGCCATTACCATCGGTGGTGTAGATAAAGACGGGAAAGACGTTACCAACGAGATGACGTACCTGGTTCTTGAAACAGCGGAAGCCATGAGAACACTGGAGCCCAGCCTCGCCCTGCGCTACCACGACGGGACGCCGAGTCGACTATTATCCAAGGTAACAGATGTTCTCCATGAAGGAATTGGGTATCCATCCGTATTCAACGATAAGAGTATGATACCAACCTTAATTGAATGGGGTGTCCCACTCGAAGACGCGCGGGATTATGCCGTTACCGGATGCGTTTACATTGAAATACCGGGAAAGAATATTGCTCGCAGAGCTCTTGGAGCCCTTGTCCTGCCGAAATGTCTCTGGTGGGCACTCCACGGCGGCGTAAATCCGAAAACGAAGGAACAATGGGGCGCTCCGACGCCCGATCCTAACACCTTCCAATCTGTCGAAGACGTGCTAAATGCTTATCTGGAACAGGTCCGTTTCTTTTTTGAAAGGCATAGCACGATAGAGAATACAAGCCGATCCCTTTATGAAAAGTATCTTCCAAGACCCTTTTATTCAGGAGTATTGGACGGCTGTATCGAAAAAGGACAGGATACACGGAAATGGGCGTATCCCTCCATGGTCCACGATTTTGTCGTCATCGTGGGAACGACAAACGTTGTCGACTCTATTGCGGCAATAAAGAAAGTTGTTTTCGAGGAAAAGAAAATCACCATGGCCGAACTCATACAAGCCATGGACAACAACTGGACTGGATACGAGAGCATCCGGGAAATGTTAATCCGGGCACCCAAATATGGGAACGATGACGACTTTGTCGATGAGATTGCCGTGGATGTTCATAATAGGACATCAGGCGTTTTGAGAGAGTTCAAAGACCGTTTTGGGAACTCATTGCGCGGTGACGGAAGCGGCGTTTCCGCTACATATGGTCTCGCCTTTCACACACCGGCCACACCGGACGGGCGAAAGAATTCCGACCCATTCGCTGACGCAACCCTGTCACCTGCGCAAGGGCGGGATCTCAAGGGTCCCACGGCCGTGCTGAAATCTGCTTCTAAGATTAGGGCAGAAAAGACCCACAATCACCTCCTCAATCAGAAATTCCTGCCATCAATGCTCGAAGGAGACATGAAAAATGTATTTGTCAGTTACCTGAAAACATGGGGAGATCTCGGAATCAGCCAGATTCAGTTCAATGTTATAGATCGGGAAACGCTGATTGACGCCCAGAGAAGACCTGAAAAACATCCTGATCTCATCGTGAGAGTGGCGGGCTACAGTGCCTATTTTGTTGATTTGAGCAAAGGTCTGCAGGATTCCATCATCCAAAGAACCGAGCAACATTTCAAGTAAGGAGAACTTCACATTAGTAAGTATGGATGTGGATCTTTCCATGACGTCACCAACTAAAAGCGATAACGAGAAAGGTCTGGTTTTTAATATCCAGCGATTCAGCATTCATGACGGGCCTGGTATAAGGTCAACGGTTTTTTTGAAGGGTTGTCCCCTGAGGTGCTTATGGTGTTCCAATCCCGAATCCCAGTCTTTTTTTCCGTCTCTTTTGGTGAGGAATGTAAACTGCAGCGGATGCGGGAAGTGCGCTCAAACCTGCCCGAGGGGGGCGATCTCGATCAACAAGGAGACGGGTCGGATCATCAACTGGGAGAAATGTGATCAATGCCTGATATGTGTTAGTGCCTGTGTATATCAATCCCTCAATTGCTGCGGTCAATACATGACAGAGGAACAAATTATCCGTGAGGTTTTGAAAGATAGTTTGTTCTATAAGAATTCGGGTGGCGGTGTCACCATTTCGGGTGGAGAGCCTCTCATACAGCTCAAATTTTTGACCAAACTCCTCCAAGGCTTGAAAGAAAAAGAGACCCATGTGGCATTAGATACAAGCGGCTATGTTCATGAAAAAGCATTTGAAGATATTTTCCCACTTGTGGATCTCGTTTTATTCGACATCAAGCATCTGGATGATGAGAAGCACCGGCGCTTCACGGGAGTGAGCAACCGGGGTATTCTTTCCAATGCCCGTATAGTGGCCAGAAAGGTCAGAACATGGTTTAGAATTCCACTTATCGAAAACTTTAACGATGACTTTGATCACATTGTGAGGATAGCTGAAATCGCAAAGGAAATCGGGATCGAGAAAATCTCCATTCTCCCGTATCACGAAGGAGGAATTCCAAAATGCAGTCAGATCGGTCAGGACTACCTCATGCCTGAAGCAAAATCGCCGTCCGATGACCATATAGAGGCGTTAAGAAAGATAATTTCACAAAAAGGGGTGAACATAACGATCAATAGTTAGAAGTGTATGGATCAATAATCCTTGTTTGATTCGGGGGGTCGGGAAGTGACCGATGCTGAGACAGTCACCAAGCTGATCCTTAAATAGGATAAACCCTAAAATGATAAGGAGGAGAGGCATGGAAAAAAAGGTTCCCAATTTATACGAAGGATTGTCGTATGTAAAAAATGAAGTTCATTGGGGTGCAGAGCCAATGCCGCCTACCCCAGAGAGGCATTTCTATGATCTCGTCAAGGAATCTGTTTACCGATTCCCACTGAAGACCGCCCTGATTTCCTGTGATAGGAAAATCTCCTACCGTGAAATGGATGAGATGTCTGACAGATTAGCGACGGCGCTCGCGGATTTGGGAGTGCAAAAAGGAGATCGGGTCTGCGTGATGCTGCCCATCTCAGCCCAGAGCATCATAGCATTTCACGCCATCATCAAGGTCGGAGCAATCTCGGTACCTGGAAACCTTATGTTCAAGGCTGATGAACTGACCTATATTCTGAATGATTCGGGGGCACAGGTCATCATCTTTTTGGATGTCTTTTACCCGCTCATCCAAAAAGTGAAAGTAAGCACGGGGCTTCGCCATATTATCAGTGTCCATCTGGCGGACATATCAGAACCAGGAAGTTGGATTCCATCGATGATGAATCCTGAAAAAAAGACCCTTCCGGATGCAATTGACTTTATGAATCTGATCAATGACTATCCGCCCTATCCGCCGGCAGTGTCCATAAATCCGAAGGAGGATGTTGCCTTGATGATCTACACTGCGGGGACGACGGGTCCGCCCAAGGGTGTCATGGAAACCCACTTCAGTATGGCCCACGCGAATCTTTCCCATTGCCATTCCGTGGGGGTCGATCATAACGATGTCAATCTACAGATGTTACCCATGTTTCACATAGGCGGCTACTATCTGTTTCTTCATCCCACGCTTTACAAGGGAGGAACCGTCGCCGTCATGCCCATGTTCGAACCGACTCAATATCTCAAAATGCTTGACAGGTATCAGGTCAATACCATCCTTGGCATACCGACGATGTTTGTTGCCCTACTGAATCACCCGGATATTTCCAAGTATGATCTCCGTCGGTTGCGAGTCTGTATCGCAGCCGGTGCACCGGTCCCTGCGGAAGTGCAAAAACTGTGGCTGGAAAAAACTGGCGTGGAGCTTACCCAGGGTTGGGGGATGACGGAATGCAATGCCGGAGCCATTGTAAATATTCCCAATAAAAAGAATATATCATCAATCGGCGTGCCCATTACGGGAGAAGTGAAGATTGTGGATCCGGAGACCAGGGAGATCCTTCCGATAGGAAAGACGGGTGAGATCATGTACCGTAGTCCCCAAGTTGCAAAGGGTTACTGGAATAAACCAGAGGAAACAAAAGAAACCTTCCAGACGGACGGCTGGCTTCGCACAGGGGATGCAGGATATATCAACGAAGAGGGCTTCATTTTCTTTGTTGATCGAATCAAGGATCTTATAATTGCTTCCGGCTATAATATATCGCCCTTTGATGTAGAATCCACCATCATGAAACATCCTGCAGTCATGGAGGTGGCTGTCATAGGTGTGCATGATAAATATCGGGGCGAATCAGTAAAAGCTTATGTCATACTTAAAGAAGGGTTCAAGGAGAAAGTAAAACCTGAAGATATTATCGAGTTCTGTAAAGAGCATATGGCGACTTATAAGAACCCTCGCATAGTGGAGTTTATCGATGCCCTGCCTAAAAGCTCCGTGGGGAAAGTTCTAAGAAGGGAACTGAGGAGGTTGGAGCAGGAAAAACTTGCATAGTTTCAAAAAATACTCATTGACGCCGTGTTTATCAGCCGGACATCCGGATTGCATTTGTTGCATTTTCAAGAGTGTCCTTGCAAAATATTTTGATTAAGGACATGGGATGATTAAAGTCAGCAATGAGGGCGTGTCCGGCTTGACGGGAAACGAGAGTAGCACCAAACTTTAAGAAATGATTCTATAAGTAATTGTTACATCAATGACTGGACGGAAGGAAAAAGATGCCTGAAAAAACCACTTTTAACAATCTCAGACTAAGAGAGCGACAGATTAGAGAGGATTTGATTATTGATGCCGCGCAACAGGTATTTGCAGTTAGGCCTTATGATAAGGTCAGCATGAAAGAAATTGCAGAAGCAGCAGGGATTTCCGTAGCATCTATTTACACATATTTTGCCAATCAAGAAGCTTTATTTACTGAAGCTTTTTTAAGAGACACGAAAACGCTGGTGGAAACGCTAAATAAGGAAATCAGTAAAAATCAGAATGTCGACCTTCAGAAGGTAATCAATGCCTTTATTGATTATTTTACCGAGCATGATGCATATTGCAGAATGATGGGTAATTTCATGTTAAATGGGCAAATTGGCTCTGAATCTTTGGACAAATTAAATTCAGTTATAAGGGAGATTTTGGATTCTTTTGACATTATATTCAAAAAAATGGGTTATCAGGATAACATCAGATTACAATCACATGTATTCTTTGCCTTTCTGAATGGATTACTCATAAGTTTCCGAAAATATCCAGGCAGAGACGAGAAGGACGTTGTTGCGCATATGAAACGGCTGGGCAAAATAGTAGCGGACAAGTTTCAGGTGAAGGTTAAACCCGCACAGTCTGCTGCCAAGAAAAATAAGAGGGTGCGTCTTCATGAATGAATATGCCGTATCGCGCTACTATAAGAATAGTAAGATTCTCCAGATCGTGGAAGGTACGTCGGAGATCCAACGCCTGGTGATCAGCCGCAATTTACGATAGGGCGCAATTGTCTGCACTACGTAAACTCAATAAATGTAGTGCAGGACTTTAGTCCTGCTTACATAGCAGCCCTGAAGGTACGCACTACTGGATTCCCGCTTTCGCGGGAATGACAAGGGTATGTAGTGCAGGACTTTAGTCCTGCTCATATAGCAGACCTGAAGGTACGCACTACTGGATTCCCGATCGAGTCGGGAATAACAAGGGTAAGTAGTGCAGGACTTTAGTCCTGCTTATATAGCAGACCTGAAGGTACGCACTACTTTTGGTGGCGATATAGGAAGCTTGAGATGTTGAGCAGAAGGAAAGATGAAGTATCGGGAGGGACAGCATGATGTACGACAATGAATTTATGCAGAAACTGCAGGACATTCAGAAACGATACGAAGATGAGCTCAAGAACATCTTTAGTCGCATGCCTGGCGCTGAAACAGAGCGTAAAACCTTTTCGGGCATTACTGTCAAATTCCTCTATACACCAAAAGACATTGAGAAAACGGATTTCCTTGATGACGTCTCGTTCCCCGGCCAATACCCATATACCCGTGGCGTGTTTCCTGCGGGCTACCTTTCACGCGGCCTGCATATACGTCAAGTGACGGGTTTAGGTACGGCTGAGGAAACAAACCAAAGGTGGAAGTTCCTTTTGGCACAGGGCGCCAATGCCCTCTCTGTAGTTCCGGATGACGGCTCCGGCAATCGTGCCGATAGTGACAGTGCAAGAGTCGTCGGTTTGGTGGGCAAAGGAGGTGTCGCTCTCGATACCCTCTTCGATTATGAAACCCTTTTGGACGGGATTGACATGATGAAGTATCCCGTTCACTTGATCTCTACAAATGCTTACGCCTTGGCCTGCTATCTGGCCATTGCCGAAAGGCGCGGGATCCCATTTGGAGAACTCAGGGGAGGGATGTCCAACTGGGTGCGACCCGAAACCGAATGTCTGGATATAATCGAGTTTTGCGCAAGGAATGTGCCGCTGTTCAACGCGGGGTATCTTGACATGCGCAATGTCAGAGAGGGGGGATGCACCGCCGTCCAGGAGATCGCCTTTGGAGTGGCCACCGCCATGGCGGGATGTGACCGACTGATTTCGAAAGGACTCCACATTGATGATTTTTTGCACCGGATCACATGGTTTGTAAATGCCGGCCCCGAGTTTTTTGAAGAGGTCGCAAAATTTCGAGCGCTGCGAAGGGTCTGGGCCAAGATATTTCGCGAACGGTACGGTGCAAAGAATCCGCTCTCTTTGATGTGCAGGATGCATTGCCAGACATACGCCCCAACACTGACCATGCAGCAGCCTTTTAACAATCTGATTCGGAGCACCATATACGCCATGGCCGCCATAATGGGCGGTGTTCAGTCTCTCCACGTGAATTCCTTCGATGAAGCTTTGGCCATCCCCACAGAATTTTCAGCATCCCTGTCTGTGAGGACACAGCAGATCATCGACCTTGAAACCGATATTACGAAAGTGATCGATCCTCTAGGTGGGTCATACTATGTCGAATGGCTCACCAACAAACTCGAGGAAGAAACAATCCAGCTCATAGACAGCATTCAGGATATGGGCGGGGCTTTCAAGGCCTGGAGCTGGATGTGCGATGAAATTAGAAATGCGGCAATGAAGAACCAGCAGGAATATGATTCAGGCGAGAAATTGCTGGTGGGCGTCAATACCTTGATCGATGAAACAGATATTCAAAGGGAAGCGCTGAAGGTTCTTCAGCAGCATGCCCATTTTGAAGCTCTGTATGAATACGACCCGTCCTTTGTGGACAAGCAAATCAAGCGGTTGAATAAAGTCAGACAGGAACGTGAACCGGAAAAGCTGAAACAAGCTGAGGCGGCGTTGATCGAGACCATGGAAGCCAAGCAGAATATGATGCCTGCATTAATTGACGCCGTGAAATGCGGTATGACCCGTGGTGAGTTCGCAAAAATCAAGGCGGATGTATTTCGACAGCCGGGAGCAGGACCTTATGTTTGCAGTCCCCCATATGTTCTTGCCTGACCACAGGAGGTAAAGCGAAATGGAAAGGGTTTTTCGCGTTTTATTGAGTCGCGATGACTGGTATCATCAGCGGGGGTATTGGGTCATCGCAAATGCATTGAAAAACGCTGGTATGGAAGTCGTCCTCGGCGGAATTCAGACGCCGGTCGCAATTGCACGGACGGCATTGAACGAAGATGTCGATCTGATTGGCTACAGGATCATGCAGGCCGCACCGGACATGGTCGTAAGAGCGCTCTTCCAGGAGATGAAGGCAAACGGAATTATGAGCATCCCCGTTGTTGTAGGAGGGATTATATCGGACAGGGAAGAAAAGGTAATCAGAGAACTGGGCGTGAAGGCCGTTTTTCGATCGTTCGACAAATTGGAAACAATTCAGAAACATGTCAGGGCTATCGCAGCGGAGTCCTTTGTTGAGACCTAGCTTTGGATAAATATTGTTGGCTTTGAGTTGTGTAGCAGAGACTGGGAGCAGATTTGAAGGTCTGCACTACGCAAACTCAATAAGTGTAGTGCAGGACTTTAGTCCTGCGAAGATGGCGCTCACGTTCCCCTTCGCATGTTCAGGGCTTCGGTTCAACGGAATGACAGCTCTCTAGATTCCCGCCTGCGCGGGAATGACAATGGAGGGGTGGAATGACACACTGGGAGCAGACCTGAAGGTCTGCACTACGCAAACTCAATAAATGTAGTGCAGGACTTTAGTCCTGCGATCAGCCACGTTTCCTTCCATAGGCAATTCCCAGTTTTTGACGTCAGCTAATCCGTCAGATGTTTTGTGACCAACAGGACTGACGGATCGTCAGGGATATTAGTTTCTGCAAAGTCCATCTGCTTGGCAAACTTGCGCATGGCCGTATTGCTTTTGAGTACGTAGCCAGAGATTCGTTTTACCGCACTTCCCTGAAGGTGCCTTATCAATGCATTCATCAGTCTCGTCCCAATGCCACGCTTTTGCCACGCGTCAGCAACGACAATCGCAAACTCACCGCTCACCCCATCCGGATCGATCGCGTATCGTGCCACTCCGATTTCTTCTTCACTTGTTTCTCCACTGTGCAGGACAATCAGGGCGACCGCATTTCGCGGGTCAGGATTAGTAAACTTCTCTAAGTCTTTCTTGCTAAGGTCTGTGATCGTACCATGAAAACGGAGGTAGCTTGACTGACGTGAAAGTCCATGCACGAACGCTTGCTCTATGGCGGCATCGGCAGGTGCGATATGGCGCAGCGTTAGCCTTGACCCATCAGCAAGTGTCCAAGTTTCTGCACAATCGTCGCGACCCATGACATGACCCCATGATTATTGTTAAGGTATTGATACGAAAACATTTTTTACGGATAAAGTATTGCAAAGAAATTTCCTGTATGTCAAGAAAAAAACCTCGGGATGTGTGAATGCTATGCGTCAGTATAGGAAAAAGGAGAAAATTCTTCTCAAGAATAGTCTCAGTCTTGATATTGATGATTTCCGGTTGAAAGGTTGGATGCCCGTCAAAATCGCTTGATGCTTTGTTACAGGAAGCAGTTGAATATCAGACCTGATTCAGATAAATGATTTAACATGGAAAATGCATGGATACTGCTTGCGTTGATTGCCGCCCTCACTGGTGGAACCAGTGATGCCCTTACGAAGAAGGCTTTACAGCTTCATGATGAATACACAATCGCATGGTTACGCCAACTGATTGTTGTCCTGCTTCTATCGCCATGCCTCCTCTTTATTCCAATCCCGGCGCTGGATGGAGATTTTTATAAAGCGTTCGTCTCCGCATTGCCTTTTGAAGTAATTGCATATATCCTTTACGTGAAGGCAATTAAAATATCCCCCCTCAGCCTTACGGTGCCGTTTCTGTCTTTAACACCTGTCTGTCTGATCATTATACCTTACATCATGTTGGGAGAATTGGTGTCTGTCTGGGGTGGCATCGGCATACTGATTATTGCTCTCGGAAGTTATACTCTGAATCTGAAAGAAGTGAGCAAAGGATTTCTGGAACCGATTAAGGCTATCGGGAAAGAAAAAGGCTCCGTCTTTATGATCATCGTGGCTATCCTTTGGGGATTCACCAACACTTTTGGTAAACATGCTCTCAACCATTCATCTGCACTTTTTTTCGGGGTCACATACAATTTGGCATTTTTCATTGTGCTAAGCCCGGTCATTTTCAAGGTAGGCAAGATCCATTCACATGGCCGCATCTGCAAAGAGTCTTTGAAAATCTCCGTTCTACCCGGATTCTTCGCAGCCATTACTGTGATCTTCTATACCATTGCCATGAGTCTGGCGAATGTGGCCTACACGGTAGCTGTCTGTCGGTTAAGTCTTCTGGTCGGTGTGATCTACGGTCATTTTCTCTTTAAGGAAACCGGTTTCAGAGAAAGACTGGTAGGCACGACTCTAATGCTTATTGGATTTTTGATCATTGTGCTGGAGTAACGAGCGCCCGTGCGAGGAGTCTGCATTGCCCCCGAAAGGGAAGGCGGGCAGCATGATGAAGATTACGACTATTCTTGCCGTGGAGGTAATTATTAAATTTTCAGATTGATGCGCCCGTCTTTAGAGAAAGGGAAGTGGCGGCTGCCAAAGGCCGTTTCAACGGAGGCCTTTCCTTCTATCTTGTAAGGCATGTCATGACCGGTGATAATTGTCTTCAGGCTACCGCCAAGATCTTTAAACTTTGCAACGACAGATACCTGCACCTGCGTTGTTGATGACGAAGGGACGAGAATCTCCTTTTCCAGGCGGCCGGTTCCGATTTCTTCGTTGTCAAGGAAGAGAACGTATTCGAAAGACTTGAGCGTAAGGTCAAAACGGTTCGGATTTTGAACGTCGAGACCGATGAGAAGGTTCGCCTCCGTGAAGGAACTGGGGCTGAGGATTATTTCACGGATGACGAAGGAGGGTTTTTCCATGATCCAGTTCAGACAGGATACAAGACATATGGAAAGGGTAAGCAGTAACAATATGCCAAGAGCCGCTATCCATTTTTTTGCATTCAGATTTTTCATACAGAATGTCCGTCCTTCCCTTGAACTTGTAACACATTATGAGTTAGAGTTCTGCGATTTTTTTGGCGATTACCGAGTGAAGTGCAGTATGGGTTGTCTGAATCAGAAAAACAACAGTACAGCTTACTATAAGGAAGATGTGTGAGGACATGGTACTCTCGATCTGTTAAAGTTGAATATCGCAAACAACAAAAGCAGAAAGGAGAAGTGACCATGTCCAAGAGAGATTATAACAGGCAGGCAGCA
>Ga0209777_10009350_pt1 | contig 10567 bp, 8 predicted proteins | sample FrelakmetHBP12HB_FD_187147 | JGI IMG/M metagenome (GOLD analysis project Ga0209777, IMG submission 187147) | Freshwater lake sediment microbial communities from the University of Notre Dame, USA, for methane emissions studies -HBP12 HB (SPAdes)... | ecosystem: Environmental > Aquatic >... | reverse complement strand
CTTTAGGACATTGAACCCAAAGATATAGATAGCGTCTTAAAAATTACGTTAGATTCAAGCCGTATCAAATGACACTGTTGCAGTATTCAATAAGGCATTCCCATAGTGATTTTTTCAAGCAATGCCCTCGTTATCTTGCTAAACAAACCACTTCTTATCGTTCTTTTTCGATTGAGCATTTATGAAATGCGCCTGCATATTGTTAAAAGAGAAAGTGTTCACGCTATGTAAGCGATGCCTCACTTGATACAGCCTCAGACAGATACAAGAAGCGCTCGGAAAGTTATTAGCCAAAGGCTCTTTACAAGCGAGCGACCCGAAGCAGATGCTCCGGTTCCATCTGAGGAGCATGCTTTAAATACCCCTGAACACATACGGATTATGGCACCATCATAAATTACTTATGTTAAATAATTGCCGTTGAATAATTATTGATAAGATCTATATAATTTTTTGAAATACAGTTATACAAAAGGAATAATATAATGACCAATCCGATAATCAGTAGCACCTCTGCTTCTGCAGCCATCAACAGCTCTCCAACTACCAGCAGCATAACAAGTATAAGCAGCGCAACTCCTCCTCGAACTTTCCTCCGTGCTGTGCGCCACATGATTGACAATAACAGTTCCGCAAGCTCGCTTTCTTCCATGGTTCAGACAAGTGTGCAAAGCTCCCGTTCCCCTTCTGCCTTCACAGAAAGAGCAGAGGGCAGTTTAAGTAGCGCAAGTAGCAATAGTTTGGCAAGCCTCATCTCCGCTTCTAATAGTAGTTATACTGCCAGCAGCACAGTTGCAGACAGCTTGAGTAATAGCTCTTCGAGTGAAAGTTCTAGCTCAACGCTATCTTCATCACTAGATGAAAGAAAAGAGGCTCTCCCAGCTTTAGCTCCATCGGAAAGTGAAAGCAAATCTCCTCAAACCTTAGATCTTCCAAGCACACAAAGCAATTCACGCGGACAAAAACGAAAAATGCCATCTGCGGAACAACACGAAGACGACCGTAGCTCAAGCTCAACAGAGGCGGAAGAAAATGCGCTGAAAAAAACACGTCTTGTTGACGGCTTTAACGATGAATGCTCTATTTGCAAAATGGCTATTGATCCAGAAACAGGACCTGTTACCAGGTTAAAATGCAGACACATCTATCACCTTGATTGCCTTGCGCCCTGGTTTCAAGGCCACAACAGCTGCCCGATGTGCCGAAGTGCCATTACTACAAATCAAGTTGCCCAAAACAATATAAATAACTCAAGCAGCAGCCCAAGCGTTACAACTCTTCTACCATCTTCTTCTGTATCTGTGACTCAGCCATACATAGATCTTAATTCAGTTCTCGGAAATGTTTTTAGTTCTGTTCGGCTTGCTCAGCCTGCCTCTACAACGTTTACAATACGTGCTGGTCCAATAATCTACACATCAGGCAATGAAAGCATTACTATAACAACAACCCAACCCCGTGCTTCTACGGTAAGGGATAGTACTTACGAGCTGGATGGATATAGAATCTATCGAGATGGCACATCTGATCGCATCGACAGCTCCGAAAACATTCGTCTCATCAATTACAGAGCTTCACATGTTGAATCACACTTTGGAAATATAATTATTGAGGGAACTTCTGTCGTAGGCACTGTTACTGCAAACAGGGGCAATATTTATCTCAAAGGAGGAGCCAAAGTCACGAACGCTACTGCAAACAGGGGCAGCATATCACTCCAAGACTCTTCGACGGCCGAGACTACTAGGGCAAATGTGGGCGGGGTAAGAGATATTCGCACGAATCCTACAGGGCTCGCATCAAACAGCGCCTCATCAACACCAACCACTACTATTTCGAGTAACGTAATTACCATGAACAATGTATCTGAAACAATCGTTACATCGACGGGAATCAACAGCTCACATAATCTCAACTCTTCACAGCAAACTAATACAGAAGAAGTAATAGGTGGTAATGGCTCAAGCCTCACAATAGGAACACATATCGCTTCCTCTAAAACCGTGAGAGTACGCAGTGGCGCCGTTATTGCCAAAATTATATTTCCAACACCTCTCGGAATTGGCACTGTCATTTTAGAAGGTACCGGTACTGTGGGCGAAATTGAAAATGGAGCACTTGCTACAGCTCCTAGCTCTACGCATACTCAGTAGATTTCACAAATATTGGGAAAGTGTAAAGAGGGCGTTCAAATCAAGATAGTTGATCGGCAATTGCATTCAAAGAAGTAGCGGTAGTCGGACGCGAAAAAGCGATTCTACGGCGCAAAAATTATGGTTTGTAAATTGCAGCCTTTCATATCATTTTGATATCTAATTATAGGAGATAATAATGCAATATTTTAAAAAAGCGCTATTTACCTTTTTGCTGTTTACGGCAACTTCCACAACACCCTTATTCTCCAACACACCACTTACAAAACAAGAGCGATGGGATAGCACTGCGCACTGGGTAAACCAACAAAGAGATGGGTCTGGTTACCCGATAGACGATGGAATTAAGGATACTGTCATCGTGTTGAACCTTTTGGGATTTCAAACTCGACAATCATGCCAGGGGCACATTAATGAAGGGAGAATCTTGTCCCCATGGATCGATTTTGCCTTTGATAACGAGTTGAAAGATCTCAGAGAACGCTGGCTCGTTCTATTCCAGCAGCAACATGAATTTATTCGTTCCATTCTCAAACAGCATCCTGAACTTTCAGATTATAACGTTCGCACCAGCCCTGCATACTATGAAGCACCATGTATTATAGCGTTGGAGAATGAATTGAACCCCTTAGAGGAAAAGATTAAGACAGAGGAAGCAAAGCTTTTACTGCCACTGAGAAAGTTACTCAAAGATTTTTATGATCAGCACACCTGTGATAGCGACAGCAAATTAATCATAGATGAAAAATGGGGACACGATCTCCATAGCATAGGGGATGGAAATAGAAAGGAAAAATCGATCGAAGAACAAAAGAAAAAAGTTGCTACCGACCAAGAGGAAATGTGGAAATTTACTCTTTTTTTAAAACACCATTTTTTTGGCAATGTTAGAAAAAACAACCTCTCACAACAGGAAAAGTGGAACGGAGCCACCAACCATCTAGAGGTCTTGGAGATTATGCCAAAAACTTGCGATCCAGCAATCAAGGATGTTGCTTGCTCGTTAACCTTATTAGGACTCTCAGCTACCCGTCTTGCTGATGGACAAAGTGGCAGTTGTGGTCTTCGGTGCGAAGATCGCGAAAAGTTAAAGACTTTGTATCATCGACTCGATATAGCTTGGTGCGATTACCACAATGCTCTAGCAGAAGTAATCAGAAACAAAATAGTTACTACTAACCCCGACGACTTGCCAGAGTGGAAAAGGGTGGTGGCAATAAGGGAAAAAATTGCAAAAGCGTCAAAACCCCACTTCAAATCTTTGAATACAATACTCAAAGAATTTTACCAGAAATATCCCTGTTCCGGTGATCAAAAGATTATTTTCACCGAGTACGGTCTTCTTTCAAACAAGGGTTCACAGAAGGACGAAAAATTATCCGAAGCAGAGCGTTCCAAAAAAATGCAGCTCTACAAGCAAGAGATGGGCCGTTTTGCACAATTTTTGAAAGGCCAGTTTTTTTCGGACAAGACAAAGACCTCAGACGATTAGAAAACTGAGAAATTGTGGTGAGAATTAGCGGCAGTCGGATTCGAACCAACGACACACGGATTATGATTCCGTTGCTCTAACCAACTGAGCTATGCCGCCATGATAAGAAAAAGGCCTGTAAAAACAGGCCGCACAAATAGCGGGGGAAGGATTCGAACCTCCGGCCTTTGGGTTATGAGCCCAACGAGCTAACCACTGCTCCACCCCGCGTCAGTGCCAGATATAATACTCCCTCCAATTTATTTTAGAGAAGGGAAAAATGGAATGTCTAGAGATCGCATGGCTGCCAATGTCTTTGTCTTTGCCCCCCGCATATGGTCACACAGCTTATGAGAGTTGTCTGAAAGCTCGCGTCTTTGCGCTGGCTTTTCAATCAAGAGAGAAACTGCCTTTTGGAGTTCCTTTTCTGACAGCTGCACGACAGCATGAAAACTCATCGCTAATTCAAGAAATTCAGCTTGCGTCTGCATAAAGGGGCCACACAGTGTTGGCACTCCGAAGGCCATAGGCTCCAAGATATTGTGACCGCCCACTTTATTGGTAAAACTACCGGCGACAATGGCACAACTGGAGATCTGATACAGCTGAGTCAGAAGACCCACTGTGTCGATTAAAATAATTTGGTTTTCTGGCTTCACACCCTGGCTTAAAATTGAAAAAGAAAAAGGCGATTTTTCCAAAAGGGATGCCACTTGGGCAAATCTCTCTGGATGGCGAGGAGCAAAAATCAGCTTAATTTGCTTATTTTGTTGCAAAAGGGATGAAAATTCTCTTAAGAAAAGAGCCTCTTCTGGGTCGTGTGTCGAGCCTAAAACGATCACGAAATCGCTAGGCTTAATATGCAGTTTTTCCAAAAGAGCACTTCTTTCATCTTGTGACAGGGGCGTATAAGCAATATCGGCTTTGAGATTGCCTGTAACGATCAATTTTTTAGCTTCGATGCCAATCTGTTCAAATCGCTCTCTATAGAGTTCATTTTGCATGCAAAAAAGGTCGATCGACGAAAAGAGTCTTCTGGCAAAAAATGGGGCAAAACAGAACCTCTTGACGGAGCGGGTAGAGATCTTTCCGTTAACGAGCACTATTGTAGATCCCAATTTTTTAGCCTCATTCAAAAAGCGCCACCAAAAATCGGTTTCAGAAAGGATGATGAGGTCTGGCTTATAAGCAGAAAGGCACTTTTTTACCGAAAAGGAAAAATCAAAGGGCAAGAAAATATGACGGTCGGCAAAGGGGATGTGCTTTTTTGCCATCTCATGGCCAGTTTCTGTGATTGATGAAACGATGAAAGTTACGCCTGGAATTTCATCTTTGAGGGCTTTGGCCAAGGAGGAAATGGCCACTGTCTCCCCTACTGAAACAGCGTGAATCCAAATGGTTGGACCTTTTTTTTCAATGGGTTCAACAAAAAAGCAAAACCGCTTGAAAAAGCTGATTCGATATTTTCTAGTAGTGACCATCTCAAAAATGACTTTCGGCAGAAAGAGCAGAAAAGAGAGAAAATAACCAAGTTCATACAAGATAGAAAACATTTTTGCCTTCCTAATGGCCTGTACTATATACCTTCAAGTTGTTTTAGCAAAATGGAACGGATCATATCCAGAATTCGATTTTTATTATTATTTGCTATCTTTTGTGCTAAAAATTTACATAAAATGATTCCGTGCTCGCACTGCGGGCCGTAAAAATAAAATGAGGAAAATATGGTAACTCTTCTCTGCCAATCTCCTGCCAGCTGTCCCGATATTGCAACACTCAAGATTTCACCCTCACCTTTAACGCCTTCACACGAGATGCAAAGCGAAAAATCATTTTCACCCACCTCTCCTTCTCCTAGCAAAGAGACACCACAAACAATAGACCAGGTAGCAAAGCCGATAATCTTCAACAATGCAAGCGCCACACCACCGTTAGAATATGCTAAAAACCTATATAGACAAGGCTGGAGCTATCAGGTCAAGCACCTGTTCGAAGATGCAGCAAAACTCTTTCAACTATCAGCAGATCAAGGCTATTTGCAAGCACAAGTCACTATTGGTTATTGTTTCGAACAGGGAAATGGCGTCGAGAAAAACCCAGAAAAGGCTTTTCACTATTACAAATTGGCGGCAGACGCTGGCCTGGGTATAGCACAATATAACATTGGCAATTGCTTCCTTCGAGGAATTGGTACAGCTCAAGACGGCTACAAAGCCATGGGCTATTTGAGAGCGGCTGCAAACCAAGGATTGGTGCAGGCTCAATATAACTTAGCCTTCTGCCTTGAAAATAAAACACGTGTAAAAAGAAGCGACTCAAAAGATTGCATCGAAGCTATCGAGCTGTACAAACAAGCAGCAGATAAGGGATTTGCTCCTGCACAACATAGACTGGCTTGCTGCTATATCGAAGGATGGATTGTGAAAACAGATCTCAAGGAAGGTATCAGGCTGCTAACATTAGCGGCAAAAGCAGGACATCTAATGGCTCAATATGCCCTTGCCGACTGCTATCGAATTGGCGTAGGAATTGGACAAGATTTCAAAGAAGCTTTTTTTTGGCTCGAAAAGGCCGCACTAAAAGGACTCGAAGAGGCACAATATGAACTTGGACGATACTATCAACTTGGCATAGGCACTCCTCAGAACTTGTTCGAAGCGATAATCTGGTATGGTTGTGCGGCATCCCAAGGCCATAGCCAAGCAAAGGCTAAACTCAAAGAACTCTCAGACTAAAATCAGTTAATTGCACCGTCAAAACCGAATCAAACTATTTTTATCAACTAAATTTTTTATTATGTTTTTAATAAGATTTAAACTTAATTATATTGCGTTATTAATAACGTAGTAGTATTATTATCACTTTCTAATAATAACATGAGGTAATAATGAGTATTTCAGAAGCATCAAATAATAATAATAATCTCATTGTACAGCGCGGAGACGATCGAATTATTCCATTCGAGGGTAATCTGAACGGAAGAAGCGTCGTTGCGGCCTCCGACCTTCACCCAGAAGAAGACAGAATTGTCCCCTACCAACCAGCAGCGGCCAAAAAATGGCTTATAGTTGCATGCAAAGTCATGATTGCCACAGTAATCATAAGTGGATTCATAGCAGCATCAATCTTTTCTTTTGGAGCTGCAGCGGCTGCGGCACCAGGACTTTCTTTTCTTTTTTCCACCCTTGGAGCAGCAAGTGGCATCGCAGCTAAAGCTATGCTCTATCGGTCCGGCACATGCAATATGCATCGCTACACGAATCATAACGGCCAAGATGTGGCTGACTATCTTTTCTTCCTCAAGAACAAATTGCCCCGACTTATCGCCCAATTTTTTGCAGAATGCTGGAATAAATTATCAAAAAACCCAGCCCAAATTAAAGATAAGTTAGATGGAATCGGCGGCGTTATACATGCAGCGGAAATCCTAGCCTTCCCAATTCCGGAAAGTCCCCCACACCACGGCTAAATTCGGTATTTTTCAAAGGCAAACGAGAGTGGCCGAGGCAGCTCAACCTCCAGCAGGACAGAGTTTTCCTCATATTCTTTTGAAAGGACATGGCCATCGTGGATTAACTTCGAGACAAGATGATATTCACTTTGAGGGATGCTCACTTTCAGTCTAACAAGCCTATTTTGTAAATGGTGCTCCATTTCAGCAAAAAGCAAATCTAGCCCCTCACCTGTTTGTGCGCACATTTCAACAGATCTGGGATAGGTAAGCCTTAAATGTCGATAGGCTCCTTTTTGCACAGCATCGCCTTCTCTTACCTGATCCATTTTATTAAACACGGTTATGACAGGCAATCGTCCCGCTCCAAGTTCTTTTAAAACATTCAGCGTAATTTCCGCCTGTTCAGGTGCTTGTGGATGAGAGGCATCTATAACGTGGATCAAAATATCAGCACTCGCTGCCTCTTCAAGAGTACTCCTGAAGGACATAACGAGTAGGTGGGGCAATTTTCTGATAAAGCCAACGGTATCAATCATCAAAACTTCTTGATGTGACTCGGGCAGCTGAAATTTCCTCGTCGTGGTATCAAGCGTGGCAAAGAGTTTATCTTCGATAAGAACATCGGCAGCAGTCACCGCTTTCATCAAAGTCGATTTGCCTGCGTTGGTATAGCCTACAATGGCAAAAAGTGGAATTTCGTTCCGTTCACGAAAGCCGCGCTGTGTGTGGCGAATCTTTCGTACCGATTCAATCTCTTTTTGAAGAAGGGCAACATGCTTTTTTAAAAGGCGCCTATCCACCTCAATTTGCCGCTCCCCTGCGCCGCGCAAATAGCCTCCACCAGTAGCACCGCCACCTCCGCCTGTTTGCTTTGAAAAGTGGGTCCACAGATGTTTTAAGCGAGGAGCCATGTATTTGACTTTGGCAAGCTCAATCTGAAGTTTTGCCTCTCTTGTTTTGGCTCTGTCTGCAAAAACTCCCAAAATTACTTCGGTGCGATCGATAATCGCCACCTTTAAAAACTGTTCCAAATTGCGCTGTTGAGCAGGAGCAATCTCATCGTCAAAGATAACCAGTTTTGCTCCAAGCTTGACAATAGCCTCTTGGAGCTCTTCTAACTTTCCAGTGCTTAAAAATGTCGCGGCATTAAATGTTCTGACAGCAAAAGCAACTTGATCGATAACAGCAATCCCATGGGTCTGGGCCAAGAGTTTGAGCTCTTGCAAATGCTCTAAAACCTGTGGCAGTCCATCTTTGCTTTGATAGACGCCTACAAGAAGTGCTGGAAGCTCTTCGAGAAATCGTCGATCAAACCAAGACTGGCTCGTAGCATCATCTAAAACGGCGTCACTCTCTTTTGAATCCATTAATTCACCTGAAATGGTATTTGGAGTCCATCATAGGCCAACGAGACCCCTTTTGGCAAAAGGGAGTTGACACCATCATGCTCGATTGTGTGGTTCATATGGACGAAATAGCTGTTTTTGGCACCAACTTTTTTTGAAAAATCAACCGCTTCATCAATCGTCAGATGAAAAGGAGAAGGAGTAAAAGAAAGAGCTGAAACAACCAAAGTTGAAACACCCTCTAAAAAAGAAAATATTCCCTCTGAATAGCTCTTCAGGTCTGTTAAGTAGGCAAGATCGCCAATGCGAATTCCCAAGACACTCGCTTTGCTTTGCATATATCGAAAGTAGGAAACAGGCAATCCATTAAGATCACATTTTCCTTCAGAGTCTGTAACTTTAGTAAAATGAAATTGCGAGGTATAACTATTGCCTGGCTCATGTGGCTCGAAAAGATAAAAAAACATCTTTTGGATATCGGCAAAGCTTTCATCTGAGCAGAGGCAATCAATCGCTTTTTGCTGCCGAAAGTTAAACACTCGCATCTCTTCAAGACCGCCTACATGGTCATAATGGCTATGGGTGATGATAATACCATCAACACTCCGAATATCACTCGCAAGTGACTGCTGGCGGATATCTGGACTTGTATCGATCAAATAGGCCTTTTTCCCCAAACAAATCAAGCCACTTGTTCTGAGCCGCCTATTTTTTGGATTGGCAGATTTGCACACGCCGCAGTGACAGCCCATAACGGGGATGCCCGACGAAGCTCCAGTTCCAAGAAAAACGAACTTGCCTTCTTGTATCATAGTAAATCTCGAATAGCGTCTCTTTCTTCGATCAATTCCTTTTGGGTAAGGGCAATTTTATCCTTAAAAAACTGGTCCCAGACATATCCTGGAACAATTTCTGGTTTCCCATAGGATTTGAGAAGGAGCGGAAAGGAGAAAACAAGGTCAGGCTCTATTCCATAAGGGTTATGGTCACTTAAAATTCCCGAAGAAAAAATCTCACCTGGGGCAACGAATGATTTCATCGCGTCTAAAGCCGCATTGGCAGCGGAGGCAACGGAAGATTTTCCCCTTACTTTAATGATCTCAGCTCCTCGATTTTGGACCTTTTTTTGGAAATCATTTTCAAGCCAGGCCCTGTCGATAATCTCAACAACTGGTTTTTCATCGATTGTGGTGTGAACAAAGTCGGGAACCATAGTGGTGGAATGGTTTCCCCAAATAATAAGTGGAGAGACATTGTCGATGGACACTTTGGCCTTTTCAGCCAAGTAGGCACGCGATCTATTTTGATCAAGGCGTGTCATCGCTGAAAAGCAATAAGGAGATAGTTTGGGGGCATTATGGATAGCGATGAGACAGTTGGTGTTGCAAGGATTTCCCACGATAAGGGCAACAAGATCAGAACTGGCTACATCATTTAAAGCTTTACCTTGAACCTTAAAAATTTTGGCATTTTCCATGAGAAGATCTTTTCTCTCCATGCCAGGGCCACGCGGTTTGGCTCCGATAAGGAAAGCACAATCAACCCCCTCAAACACGTAGTAGGGGTCACTTCCAACAATAACTTCGGAAAGAAGTGGAAATGCACAGTCTTGCAGTTCCATTTTCACCCCTTCCATTTGCGGCACAAAATCAGGCAAATCAAGAAGGTGGAGCGCTATCGGCTCATCTTTAAAAAGCTCACCCGCTGCTAAGCGAAAAATAAGGCTGTAGGCAATATTTCCAGCAGCACCTGTGACTGCAATGCGAATGGGTGTTTTTTTCATACTCTCCTCAAAACTTGGAAAAAGTAATTCTCTACACTTGTCTAAAATAAAGCCAATACTTCAAATAATAGCAATTTATTTTTTAAAACTAAGGTGCAGATTTTCGCAAACTCGAGAATTTGTTATAATATTTGCTTCTATGAATCGTGACACTCTATTTGTTACAGAAATTTTTCAAAGCATCCAAGGTGAAACAACCTTTACTGGTGTTCCTTGTAGCTTCATCCGCCTTTCTGGCTGTCATTTGCGCTGCTCCTGGTGCGACACGCCCTACAGCTTTAAACAAGGAACTCCCTACACGATCGATGCCATCCTTGCCGAGATGAAAAAATTGAACAATTCACTCATCTGTATCACAGG
>Ga0209777_10009349_pt1 | contig 10568 bp, 7 predicted proteins | sample FrelakmetHBP12HB_FD_187147 | JGI IMG/M metagenome (GOLD analysis project Ga0209777, IMG submission 187147) | Freshwater lake sediment microbial communities from the University of Notre Dame, USA, for methane emissions studies -HBP12 HB (SPAdes)... | ecosystem: Environmental > Aquatic >... | reverse complement strand
CTCCCTACCCCCCGCAGGTACAGGCACGCCCGCGCCAGCACCCACAAAGTCGGGTGCCGTGCTCCCGGCAGTCGTAATCGGTGCCCTTGCTCTCATAGCAGTAATCCGGACAAAAGCCCGCCGCTGAACTCCTCATTTCCCTATTTTTTCCCGCGAACTCGTCAAAAACCCATCCGGTTTTTTCCCGGATAGTGAACCCGTGATGATATGGCAACCCCTTTGTACCGTGTGGGGCTCATAAAAGTCCTCATGACACGCCATGTCACAACCTCCTAATACCTCAGAAGAGCGTATCTTGATCTGATGATAATGCACGAAAAGAGGGAGCAGGCAAATGTTAAAGTCGGGGTCCATGTTTCCATCGCCGGCGCGTTGGATCAGGCAGTTGACCGCGCAGCAGGTGTGGGGTGCGACGTCTTCCAGATCTTCTCGCGCAACCCCCGGGGCTGGGGATATAAACCCCTCCTGAACACGGACTGTACCGCATTTGCAGAAAAGATCCGGTCATCCGGGCTGATCCCGGTTGACCACATGCCCTACCTCCCCAACCTTGCATCTCCCAAGGAGGACGTGTATGAAAAGTCAGTATCAGCCTTAACGGCGGAACTGGGGCGTTGTGACTCTCTGGGTATCCCGTATCTCGTCACCCACCTCGGTCACCATCTTGGAGACGGGATCGCGGGGGGGAGGATGCGGGTGATTGCCGCAATCAACGAAGCACTTGGGCGTGTGGACTGCCCGGTATTCCTCCTTCTGGAAAATACAGCGGGCGAGAAGAACAGCGTAGGGAGCAGTTTTGAGCATATCCGGTCGATCATGGATGGCATTACGGAAAAAAAGCGCATCGGCATCTGCTTTGATACCTGCCATGCCTTCGCCGCGGGCTACGAACTTCGCACCGATGACGGGCTCCAGGATACCCTGTCGCAGTTCGATGATGTGATCGGGTTAAATAACCTGAAAATCATTCACCTCAACGATACCAAAGGGGACCGGGGCAGCGGGCTCGACCGTCATGAGCACATTGGCATGGGGTTCATCGGCGAGGAAGGATTCCGCCGTATCCTCCACCACAAGGTATTTTTGGACCTGCCCCTTATCTGCGAGACCCCAATTGACGAACGCCGGGACGATCAGGGAAATATCAAAAAGGTGCGGGAGTTATCACAATAAAACCCCCGGACCCGTCGCCATTTTCTCTCTACATTGTCACGGATAAACCTGGTACCAGTCCTCCCTGATCATGAGAACATATGTGATATGCCAGACCGGGTCTTCATCCATTTCATGACCATTTATAAAAAAAAGCGTACATTTATTGGCTCTTTATCCGATAATAATACTATTAATTCAGATACATCCTCACCGGCACATCGCTCGTACGTGGTGGACGGAACCCCTGCATGATCTCGGTGCTCTATATTGACGATGAACCGGCGCTCCTCGATATCTCCCGATTGTTTCTGGCACGGTCCGGGGATCTTGTTGTCGATGTGACCACGTCCGCAGTCAGTGCCCTCGAAATGATCAAAACGAAACCTTTCGACGCCATCGTGTCCGATTACCAGATGCCGGAGATGGACGGGATTGTGCTGTTAAAAGAGATACGGTCCCACAACACCGAACTACCGTTCATTCTTTTCACCGGTAAAGGCAGGGAGGAGGTGGTTATCGAGGCGATCAATAACGGCGTTGACTTCTACGTGCAGAAAGGAGGAGATCCCACAGCGCAGTTTATCGAACTGGAACACAAGATAAAACAGGCAGTGCAACGGCGCAAAGTCGACAATGCACTCAAAGAGAGCGAGAGCCGGTACCGGGCAGTCTTTGAAAACACCGGCACCGCCATGATCATTGTCGAAGAGGATACTACCATCAGCCTCGCAAATTCCGAGTTCTTGCGGCTCACTGGTTATAGCCAGGAAGATATCGATAGTAAGAAGCCTTGGACAGAATTTGTAGTCAAAGAAGATGTCGAACGGATGCTCGCCCAGCACAAGCTCCGTCGGGAGAGGCGCGAGGAAGCTTTCAGGCAATACGAGTTCCGGCTCATTACAAAACTTGGGGATGTACGCAATATTCTCTTAAATATCGATATGATCCCCTACACAAAAAAGAGCATTGCATCGCTGATCGACATGACCAATCGCAGTCGTGTGACCACGGAATTCAAAAAGAAAACAAAGGAGATCTCTGCCGCATACGATAAACTGACGGTAATTGAAGAGAAGCTCCGGGCAAACATTGATGACCTGACAACCAGCCGGCAGGCTCTTGCCGATTCGCAGCAGATGCTGCAATCGGTACTCGATACCATCCCCGTGCGTGTGTTCTGGAAGGATACCTACCTGAACTACCTGGGATGCAACCGCCAGTTTGCCCAGGATTCGGGTTTTTCTATTCCTGAAGACCTTGTGGGAAAATCTGACTCCGAATTGGTGTGGAAGGAGCAGGCAGAACAATACCGGGCTGATGACCGTGCCGTGATCGACAGTGGTATCTCCAAGCTCAATTATGAGGAACCCCAGACGACACGGGAAGGAAAGCAGGTTTGGCTGCTCACCAGCAAGATTCCCTTGAAAGACACACTGGGGGTTATCCGGGGTGTTCTTGGCACCTACGAGGATATCACTGCCCGGAAGCTTGCAGAGCAGGAGAACCTCAAAAAGAGCGATGAGCTGCGGGCAGCATACGAGCAGCTCAGCACCTCTAATGCCATCCTGCAGGATAACTTCCGGTATGCAACTGAAGCAAAGCTGGCAGAAGAACTGCAGAAGAACCGGGCAGAACGGTCGATCGAGTACCAGAAGGCTCTCGTGAACCTTGCAACCACGGATACACCCACACTCAGGGACGCGATGAACAATATCACCCGGACAGGTGCAAACGTCCTGGGTGCAGACCGGGCAAGTGTGTGGTTTTTCTCTTCGGATGGCCGTCAACTGGTGTGCAATGACTTGTACATTGCAGGCAGGGACCACCATAGTTCGGGGCAGATGATAGAGGGTACAGATTTTCCCCGGTATTTTGCTGCATTGCAGGACAACCGCACCCTCGTTGCCACCCATGCACAGACCGATGAAAACACGCGCGAATTCTCGAAAAATTATCTCGAACCTCTGGGGATCACCTCAATGCTTGACGTTCCGATCAGGTCGGGACGCCATGTTGTCGGTGTGATCTGCCTTGAACATATGGGTCCGCCCCGTTCATGGGAGATGGAGGAGCAGGATTTTGCGGCATCACTTGCGGACTTCACGGTCATTGTCCTTGAAAAAGCACGACGGCGCCTTGCAGAAAAGGACCTGCGTAAAAGCGAGAACCGCGCCCGGATCACCCAGTTTGCGGTTGAACATGCTGCTGAGGGGATCCTGTGGTTCGATGGAAATGGCAGGGTTGTGTATGCCAACACCGCTACCTGCTCGATGCTCGGTTATCCGTCAGAAGAGATTGCAAAGATCACCATCTTTGATATCGACAGTTCAGTCTCAAAGGCCCGGTGGAATGAATATCTCAGCGCAAAAGTAGCATCTGATTCCCTTCCCTTTGAGACTGCCTACGCAAGAAAAGGCGGTGAACGGTTCCTTGTAGAGGTAACCAGTGACTATTTCGAATATGCCGGGTCGGTCTTTGTCTGTTCGTTCATCCGTGATATCAGCGAACGCAAGCGATCAGAAAAAGCACTCGTGCTGGCAAACCAGAAACTCAACCTGCTCTCCAGTATCACCCGGCACGATATTCTCAACAAACTGACCATTGTTCTTGGGTATCTCGAGCTTGCAAAGATGGTGCATGACCGGGACAAACTCGAGGATTTTATTAAAAAGATCGATGACACGATCCAGGTAATCCAAGACCAGATCCAGTTTACCCGGGATTACCAAGATCTTGGTGTAAGAGCGCCGGAATGGCAGGAACTCGAAGTATTGTTTGCCCGGGCAATTTCCCAGCTTGACCTTGGGAAGGTTGAGGTGCACACCGACCTTTCCGGGCTGGTCATCTTTGCCGACCCGCTCCTTGAGCGGGTGGTGTATAACATTCTCGATAACGCGCTGCGGTATGGGGAACGCATCACCGGGATCCGCGCCTCCTACCGGCCGCAGGGCGAGGAGCTGGTCTGGATTGTGGAGGACGATGGCGTGGGGATCTCTGCAAAAGACAAAAGCCTGATCTTCAATAAAGGGTTTGGCAAGCATACGGGGCTGGGGCTCTTTTTAGCCCGCGAGATTCTTGCAATCACGGGGATGGCGATAATGGAGACGGGGTTCCCCGGCAAAGGCGCACGCTTTGAGATCATTGTCCCCCCGGGTGCATACCGTATTACCAACGATAAATCATAACACGTGGTACAAGGAGGGCAATGAAAGAGGCCTCATTTTGTTGCCCGCATCGCCATTCCACACCTGTATCGCTCTTTTTTAAAAATCCATTCCCTGTACCTTTTCTAAATTACACCTACAGAACGCAGGGGGGGGGATTTTATGCGCGTTCACGTTCACTGGGAATACTCCTCAGAAACAATCCGGCAAAAAAACTGGCTCTCAACGTAATAACAGGTGCGGATAAAGGAACGAAAACCTGTACGTCATTCCCCCTTTTCTTAATACCGAGAAGTACCAAATACCCTGAGTAGTGAAAGCGGTTTTTGACGGAACCACCGTGCGTTGCGGGCGGGACGGGCAGGCGCTCTACGAACAGGGCGGGTTCGGGCGCAGGGAAAAAGACGGTCTCCGGCTCGCCCCGCAGGAAGCCCTCTACCTTCTCCACCGGGGAAAGATCGAGATCGACGGGTCTGATTTCGACCGGCTCCTCGCGGCGTTCGCACAGGCAGCCAATGTCCTGCGCAGCTACCTTGTATACCGCGACATCCGGGAGCGCGGGTATGCAGTGCAGACCGGGCCCCATGATTTCCGCATCTTCAAACGCGGGCAGCGGCCCGGAAAAGGCGAATCGGTCTACCTTGTACGGGTGGTCTCCGAACGCGACCCGATCCTATTTTCCGAACTCATCCACGAAGTGACAACTGCCCACAACATGCGAAAGCAGTATGTGCTCGCTGTCGTTGATGACGAGGATGAACTGACCTATTATGAAGTAAAGATCCAGAATCTTCCGGAAGTGTCCCCTCCTTTGAACTACCCGCCTGTTGCCGGGGTGCCTGCCGGTAAATCGGTGATGGTAAAAATTCCTGTCGGATCTGCGTTCGAACAGACCTGGTTTGGCAGCCGGTTCGATGAATCCCGGCTCCTGTTCTCTCCCCTTGAAACATTTTACCTTGCCAGCGAAGGTGTACTCTCTGTAACAGCAAGCGAAAAAAGTGTGTCCGCAGAAGAGATCTTTTCCCGTGCATGCGAAAGCGACCGGGAATTTGCGCACAAGGCAACGGTCTATTCAGACCTCCGGAAGAAGGGTTACGTGCCGAAAACAGGGTATAAGTTCGGGCACCATTTCCGGGTCTATTCTGGGGGGAAAGCGCACTCCGAGATGCTCGTCCACGCAATGGAAACAGGTGCCGGGCTGCCCATGAGCACCATCTCGCGCTCTGTGCGGCTCGCCCACAGCGTCAAAAAGAAGATGTTGTTTGGCTGTGTATATTCAAGCGGCATTCAGTACGTCGAATTCGCCAGAATCAAACTGTGAGCGCTCTTCATGGCACACGAGATCAATCCCTGGTCGAACAACCAGACCATCGATGTTGAAAAACTCTTCTTGGAGTTTGGCATCGAACCTATTACCCCCGCACTCGCTGACCTCCCGCACATCCCGTATTTCATGCGCCGGGGTATCGTCGTCGGTCACCGGGATTACCGGCAGATCGCATCTGCCATAAAAAACCAGACACCGTTTCACATCCTGACCGGTTTTATGCCGAGCGGGCATCCCCACCTCGGTCACCTGATGGTGATGAAGGAAGTTGTCTGGCATGTACAGCAGGGGGGCAACGGGTACGTGACGATCGCTGACCGCGAGGCGCACGCAGTCCGCGGGACTTCGTGGGAGAAGTGCCGGGAGTTCGGGAAGGAGTATCTCGCGTGCCTGTACGCGCTGGGATTTGAAGGGACGACGTACTACCAGAGCAAGAACGAACGGCTCAAAGACCTTGCCTTTGAAGCGGCTACAAAAGTCAACTTCTCCGAGCTCTCCGCCATCTATGGTTTTTCGCCGGAGACCGATCTTGCCCATGCAGAGAGCGTCATCACGCAGGTCGCAGATATCCTCTACCCGCAGGTCGACCGTGCGCCGGCACCGACGCTCGTGCCCGTGGGGATAGACCAGGACCCCCACATCCGCCTGACCCGGGGGGTCGCCCACAAGATGCGGATGTTTACCGTCGAGGAACGGGAGGGGTACGTGAGCGTGAGGTCCAAGAACGCACCCGAAGCAGCGCTTGCTGCAGTGCACAAAACCTTTGCCGGTTCGAAAAAATACGAAGGGCATGTGGATATCAGGGGAATGGCGTGCGCTGACGTGAGCCGGAAGGTCCGGGAGATCGAGCTCGCTCACGGGGGATTTGGCTTTTTCACCCCTTCATCCACGTACCACATCTTCATGCCGGGGCTTACCGGGGGAAAGATGTCAAGCAGTATCCCCGAGAGCATCATCGGGTTCTTTGAACCGGAGGCAACCGTAAAAAAGAAGGTGATGAGTGGGATCACCGGCGGGAGGATGACGCTCGAGGAGCAGAAGCGTCTCGGCGGCGAACCGGACAAGTGCTCGCTCTACCTCCTCAACCTCTTCCACATGGTGACCGATGACTCTGAACTTTCCCGGATACGGCAGAAGTGCATGCAGGGGGAGATCACCTGCGGCCAGTGCAAGAAGGAGACCGCAGAACGGGTTGTTGTATTTTTAAAGGATTTCCGTGAGAAGATGGATGCCGCTGCAGACAGGATCGGGGCGTGAGAATCATGGAACTGACGCAGAATGAAAAAAGGCTGCTTGCCGCACTCGTACAGGAAAAGACCGGGGATGCACACAACCTTGCCGCAGAGATCAGGACAACGCCGGAGGCTGTGATCCAGTGGGCTCACCTTGCCGCTGACAAGGGGCTTGTGCAAGTCGAACGGAAAGTAAGTAAGGATTTTCTCTATACTGATGAAGGAAAAGAATATCTCCGGTCCGGCCTGCCCGAGACCCGGCTTCTCAATCGTATTCAGGAGAGTGCAGATCTCTCGTCTCTTCAGGCAGATCCCGCGTTTAAGATCGGGTTTGGGCAGCTTCGCAAAAAAGGGCTGGTGAACGTAAAGGAGGGGTTTGTCTTTCGGGTTGCCGGTGCTTCCACCGCTGATGATGAATCGGCATTAGAAGATCCCATTTCTGGCGGGCCACGGGTAAAAGATCTGCTCAGACGCGGAATAATACAGGAAACAGAGTCCGTCAGGCACTCCATAACAATTACGCCCAACGGTGCCGCCCTTGTTGCAAAGGGCCTTGACCTCCGCAAAGAGATCGGGACACTGGTCCGCGACCAGATCATTTCCGGCTCTTGGAAGGACGCAAACCTGCGCCGGTACGATATCACAAAACTTCCCAAGTGTATGTACCCGGGCAAGACCCACCCGTACCAGCGGCTCATCGAAGAGATGCGCCAGATCCTCTTAGAGATGGGCTTTACCGAGATCTACGGCGAAATTGTCCAGAGTTCGTTCTGGAACTTTGACGCACTCTTCCAGCCGCAGGACCATCCTGCCCGCGAGATGCAGGACACGTTTTATTTAAAAGAGGAGGCTTCGCTTCCCCAAGGCTGGGAACGGGTGCGGGACATGCATGAACGCGGAGGAGATACATCATCGACCGGCTGGGGTGGGAGGTGGAATATAAAAAAGGCAGAGCAGTGCGTACTGCGCACGCATACTACGGCCCTGTCCATCCAGCACCTTGCGGCAAACCCCAACCCGCCGGTAAAAGCATTCTGCATCAGCCGGGTGTACCGCCGCGAGGCGATCGACCCTACGCATACTCCGGAGTTCGAACAACTCGAAGGGATCGTTATGGACAAGGGAGTCTCGTTCCGCAATTTGTTAGGGTACCTCAAAGAGTTCTACGGCAGGATGGGATTTGAGAATGTACGGTTCCGCCCGGCATACTTCCCGTACACCGAACCGTCCGTTGAACCGGAGATCTATGTTGACGGGCTTGGCTGGGTGGAGATGGGGGGCGCCGGCATCTTCCGCGAGGAGGTCACGGCACCCTGGGGCATCGCGTATCCTGTCCTTGCATGGGGGCTGGGTGTGAGCCGCGTAGCCATGCTCAAACTGGGACTCAAAGATTTGCGGCTTCTCTACAAAAGCGACATCGGGTGGATACGGGAGAGCCCGGTATACCGTGAACAGGACGTCACCAAAGGGGGGAAGGCGTAACATGGCGATCATCGGTCTTCCCTACAGGTATCTTGAACGGCTCACCGGATCGGACCGGGAGACAATCCTTGACCGGCTGCCCATGATCGGCTCTGAAATCGAGCGCCGCGAACCGGATCATGCGGATGTTGAGTTCTTCCCGGACCGGCCCGACCTCTTCTCAGTCGAGGGTGTGGCCCGGGCAATGAGGGGTTTTCTCGGTATTACGACCGGGCTCCCCAGTTACACCGTAAAACCGTCAGGGATCAGATTTACCATCGACCCAAAACTCGCACCGATACGTCCGTATCTCGGCTCGGCGGTCATACGGGATGTCGCGCTCGACGAGGAGTCCATCCTCTCGGTCATGGGGCTGCAGGAGGCACTCCACTGGGCAGTGGGCCGGGGCAGGAGCAAGGTTGCCATCGGCATCCATGATCTTGATACCATCACACCGCCGTTTCATTATCTTGCCTCACCACGCAGCCGGAAGTTTGTCCCTCTCGATTATGACCGGGAACTAACCTTGGAAGAGATCCTTGCCGACCACCCGAAGGGCAGGGACTATGCAAAGATTGTACAAGACTTCCCGCTCTTCCCGCTTATTGTCGATGCAGAAGACCATGTCTGCTCGTTCCCGCCGATCATCAATGGCGAACGCACGCGGGTGACGACCAGTACGAGAAATATCCTGCTGGACACGACCGGCACTGACCAGCGTGCCGTGCAGGTGGCAGTGAACATCCTCTGCACCGCGATGGCGGAAGCGGGAGCAGCAATCGAGAGCGTTGAGATCAATGGTGTACAGACTCCCACCCTTGCACCTGCACAACGTACGGTGAGTGTCCGCGAGTGCTGCGACCTGATCGGTGTCGAGCTTTCGAGTGCAGAGATGGCGGCGCTCCTTGAGAAGATGCGGTTCGGTGCCCAGCCTGAAGGGAAGGAGAGGGTGACCGTGCAGGTGCCCTGTTACCGGGCCGACATCATGCATGACTGGGACATCTTCGAGGATGTGGCCATCGCGTACGGGTACGACAGGTTTGCCGTCGAGATCTCCCCGACCTTTGCCATCGGCAGGGCACACCCGGTGTACACCACCGCCGCACAGGTCCGCACCATCCTTTCCGGGCTTGGTTATATTGAGATGATGCCGTTCACGCTGACCTGTGAGCGGGTGCTCTGCGATGCGATGCAGCGGGAGCGCTCACCGCGGGCGCTCGCCGTCATGCACCCGATCAGCGAGGAGCACACGGTTGTGCGCACGGATATCCTGCCGCTGCTCATGGAGATGCTCCAGGTAAACAAGCACCGGGAACTCCCGCAGCGCCTCTTTGCGACCGGGGATGTTATTGAGGATCTGAAAACATCGCAGCGCCTCGCGGCCGTGAGCATCCACCCGTCTGCGGATTTTTCAGAAGCATATGCCTGCACAGATGCCGTGCTCCACGAACTGTCAATTGCCTATACCGTGGAGGAGTCTGCTGACAAGGCATTCATCGATGGCAGGAGAGCGGATATTATCGTTGGCGGGAAAAAAGCGGGAGTGTTTGGCGAGATTCATCCCGCGGTGCTGAATGCCTTTGAGCTGGAGCACAGCGTTGCGGCGTTCGAGCTTGACCTCAGGGCCGTACCGGGATACCCCGGGCTGCAAGATAGTCCTTGACGTCCCGGATCGTGAACTCTCCATAGTGAAAGACGCTTGCCGCAAGGCAGGCGTCCGCTCTTCCTGCGGTAAATCCTTCGTAGAAATGGTCAAGGGTGCCTACCCCTCCGCTCGCGATGACCGGGATGCCGGCAGCTTCAGAGATGGCGGCGGTGATCGCGATGTCAAAGCCCTTTTTTGTGCCGTCGGTCTCCATGCTGGTAAGAAGGATCTCCCCTGCCCCCCGTACCTCTGCCTCCTTTGCCCATTGGATCGCGTCAATGCCGGTCGGTTTGCTCCCCCCGTAGATCACGACCTCGTACCAGCACGTTCCGCCGTTGTGAAGCATGACAGGTGTCCCCTCCGGGTTTGGCGTGAAGTTCCGGCGCACGTCCATTGCCACGACCATGCACTGGGTGCCAAACGACTCTGCGCCCTTTGTGATCAGGGAGGGGTCGTGGACTGCGCTCGTATTGACGCTCACTTTGTCGGCACCGGCCCGCAGGATCTGCTGGATATCTTCAAGAGACCGGATACCCCCGCCGACCGTAAGAGGGAGGAAGAGCTCGTCTGCAGCGCGCTGAACC
>Ga0209777_10009348_pt1 | contig 10568 bp, 8 predicted proteins | sample FrelakmetHBP12HB_FD_187147 | JGI IMG/M metagenome (GOLD analysis project Ga0209777, IMG submission 187147) | Freshwater lake sediment microbial communities from the University of Notre Dame, USA, for methane emissions studies -HBP12 HB (SPAdes)... | ecosystem: Environmental > Aquatic >... | reverse complement strand
TCGACCGCGCGAAGCTCACGGACGACGCCGCCAACCGCCGGCTGCTCATCGAGGACGTGTACGGCGATCTCACCGACGAGGTGATCGGCCGTTCCTTCCTCGTCCAGCTGCTGGAGCGCTACAAGCCCGCCGTGGTCGTGGACTGCATCAACACCGCGACGGCGTTCGCCTACCAGGACGTCTACCGCTCGGCGCGCGGCCTCCACGCCACGGCGGTGCAGGGCGGGGTGGACCTCGCCGCCGTGGAGAAGCACCTGCTGACCGAGCCGATTCCCCAGCTCACGCGGCACATCCAGATCCTGGTCGAGGGAATGCGGCGCGCGGGCACCCGGGCCTACGTGAAGATCGGGACCTCGGGCACCGGCGGGATGGGGTTCAACATTCCCTACACGCACTCCGAGGAGCGGCCGTCGCGGACCCTCATGACGAAGTCGGCGGTGGCCGGGGCGCACACGCTGCTGCTCTTTCTGCTCGGCCGGACCCCCGACGCACCGGCGACGGTGGAGTTCAAGCCGACAGCGGCGATCGCGTGGCGCGAGATCGGCGCCGGTCCGGTGCGGCGGAGCGGGACGCCGATCCCGCTGTACGACTGTCCGAAGCCGCTGCCGCTGGCGAAGGCGTTCGCCGCCGACGGCGGGGGCTGGGTGTCGCTGGGGCGGCCGCTGGAGTCGGTCTACATCGACGTCGGGGAGAACGGCTGGTTCAGCCGCGAGGAGTTCGCGACGATCACGGCGATGGGGCAGATGGAGTTCATCACGCCGGAGGAGATCGCGGACCAGGTGGTGATGGAGCTGGAGGGCCGGCCGACCGGCCACGACGTGATCGCGGCGATGGATGCCTCGACGGCGGGCCCGACCTACCGGGCGGGGATCCTGCGCGAGGCCGCGATGCGGCGGCTGGCGGACCTGACTGCGCAGCGGGGCTATCCGTCGGTGGCGTTCGAGATGCTCGGGCCGCCGCGTCTGAGCAAGCTGCTGTTCGAGGCGCATCTCTGGTCGCGGCTGCATGCCAGCGTCGCGCAACTCGCGTCGGCCGACCCGGTCACACTGGGGCGCGACGCGCAGGAGCTCATCGGGCGGGATGCCCAGCTTCGTGCGGAGATCGTGTCGGTGGGGATCCCGATCTTCTGCCAGGACGGCGCGACGGTGTACCGGGGCGCCTCGGTGGTGGTGACGCCGGTGGGCGGCGACGCGATGGCCGCCGCGCCTCGAGGGTGGGTGGATCTCAGGACCTCGAACTGCGCCCTGTGGGTCGAGCGAGCGCGCCGCATCGTCGCACAGGCGGAAGAGCGCCTGCGCGGCAGGGCGGGGTCAGGGAGCGACGAGGACTGGTGGGCGGTGGAGCCCTCGGAGCCGATCGCTCCCTGGCGGATGGCGACCTGGATCTTCCGTCACGAGGACAAGGGAGAGCGCATCAAGCGCTGAGGATGGACGCCAAGCAGATCGAAGCCGTCCTGGCCGAGGTCGGCAAGGTCTTCCGTCTCTGCCGGTTCTATCCCGCCTCGCATCCTTCCGTCCGGCAGGCGATGGCCGATCTCTCGGCGGCGCTCCCCACGCTCGCGGCGCTGGGCGACGTCGAGCTGCGGATCGGATCGTCAGGATTGACCCTCGACAACCTGACGGTGACGGGGAAGAACCCACAGGTGCAGGAGTTGGCGGGTCTGCTCTACGCGCAGGGCTACCGCGCGATGCTCCTGAGCCCTGGCGCGACGGCGGACGAGTTCGCGACGCTGGTGCGTGTCGCCGCGAGCGCCTCGGCCAGGAGCGGCTCCGCGCTCGGCGTCGAGCATGAGAAGCCGCAGCTTCCCCACATACGGCTCGAGCAGGCAGTGAGCCGGAAGACGGCCGCGGCGCGGACGGCACGGAGCTCGGCGCCGGCGATGGAGGCCGTGGCCGACGAGCCTGGGCTCTCCTCGCGCGGGACTGGTGTCTTCCGGCCGAACGCGTTGCCGGCGGAGATCGAGGTGAGCCGCCTGACGTCGCTGCTCGAGTTCGCGACGCCCGAGGGGGCACGGGGACCGCTGACCCGGCTCGCGGAAGTGGCGGCGCAGCTCGCGGATCAGCGGGAGTTCGGGACGATGGCGGTGGCCGTGAGGGCGGCTGGGAAGTGGCAGGGCTCCGAGGACGCCGTGGCTGCGGAGGCGGCGCGGCGCGTGCTCGCCGCGGGCGGGACCGACGCGACAATGGCGGGGATGATGGGACTGGTCTCCGATCCCCGGCTGCCGGACGAGCGGCGGGGGGAGGCGGCCGAGGCGCTCGGGGCGCTGGGTGCGCGGGCGACGCCGGCGCTCTTCGACGCGTATCTCGGCGCTGGCGACGACGCGGCGCGCGAGGCGTACGCACGCGCCCTCGTGAGCGGGGCATCGGCGCGGGACTATCTGGTCTCGCGGCTCGCCTCGGAGCGCGCCGAGGCAGTGCGAGCGGCCGCGACGCTGCTGGGTGCACACGGCGACGCGGAGGCGGTGAATGTCGTGGCGCCGCTGGTGCGGCATCCCGACCCGAGCCTGCGCCGCGCGGCGATCGGCGCTCTGGCGCGGCTGGGCGGCGTCGAGGCCGCGCGGGCTGTCCTCGCGGCGCTCAAGGACGCCGACGCCGGCGTCCGGCTTGAGGCGGCCTCGGGCGTGGCGCGGCTCGGCGACCACGCCTTCGGCCCGAGCGTGCTGGCCCGGCTCGAGGCCGAGCCGGACGACGGCGTCGTCCTCGCCCTCGTGGACACGCTCGGCGGGCTCAGGGAGGTCCGCGCGGTGCCACGGCTGATCGGGCTGGCGAAGGGCGTGAGCGGCGTCTTCCGCCGCTTCCCCGTCGCCGTGCGCGTCGCCGCCGTTCGCGCGCTCGCGGCGGTGGGCACCCCCGAGGCGCTAGCCGCTGTTGAGCCGTTCAAGGCCGACCGGAATCCCGACCTGAGGAACGCGGCGTCGGGCGCCCCCCCGGTGGCTGCGGAGCGCTGATGGCGCGCCGCATCGCGCTCCTCCCCGATGTCGTCGCCAACCGCATCGCGGCCGGCGAGGTGGTCGAGCGCCCGGCCTCCATCGTCAAGGAGCTGCTGGAGAATGCGCTCGACGCCGGCGCCAAGGCCGTCGCCATCGCGATCGAGTCGGGCGGCAAGACACTGGTGCGTGTCGCCGACGACGGGGAAGGGATGGGGCGGGAGGACGCCCTGCTCGCCCTGGACCGCCACGCCACCAGCAAGATCCGCTCGGCCGAGGACCTGGTCGGGATCGCCACCTTCGGGTTCCGTGGCGAGGCGCTGCCGAGCATCGCGGCGGTGAGCCGCTTCGAGCTGGAGACCGCGGACGCGTCGGGCGACGTGGGCACGCGCCTGGTCGCGAACGGCGGGCTCGTCTCGACGATCGAGGACGTCGTCCGGCAGCCCGGCACCACGGTCGTGGTCCGCTCCCTCTTCTTCAACACCCCGGCGCGCCGGAAATTCCTCCGGTCGGCCCGCAGCGAGACGCGCGCCGCCGTCGAGGCGGTGACCGCGCTGGCGCTGGCGCTCCCGCGGCTCGGCGTCTCGATGCTCGCCGACGCCAAGCAGGTGATCGAAGCGCTGCCGGCGCCTTCCCTGGCGGAGCGGGTGGCGCAGCTGCTGGGCCGGCGCTTCGCGGCGACGCTCCTCCCCGTCGCGCACGAGGCGGGCGGCGTCCGGATCGCCGGCCTCGTCCAGCGGCCCGCGGAAGCGACGCCCACCGGGCGTGCCGCCTATCTGTTCGTGAACGGGCGCCCCTTCCGCGACCCGTTCCTGGTGCGCGCCGCCGAGCGCGGATACCGTGCGACGGTGCCTTCCGGGAGCCGCCCCTCGGTCATCCTGGCGCTCGAGGTGCCGGCGGCCGACGTGGACGTGAACGTGCACCCGGCCAAGCTCGAGGTGCGCTTCCGCGATCGCTACGGTCTCGAGGCCGCTGTCGAGGAGGCCGTGCATCGCGCCCTGGGCGACTTGGTCAGCGCGGCGCCGCTGGGCGGCGCGGGCAGCGGCCCGCTGCCGTGGGAGCACCAGGCGGTGTCGGCGTCGTGGCCGCGCGCCGGGTCCCCGCCGGCGCTGCCGGGTCTCGGCTTCGGCGGGGAAGGCGAGGAGGGCGAAGACGAGGAGGCAGGCGGGTCGGCGGGCGAGGGCGAGGCCGCGCCTCCGGTGGAGGGCGCGCCCGCACAGTCCCGCATCCTCGGGCAGGTGCACGCTTCCTACATCCTGGTCGAGGTGCCGGACGCTCTCCTGATCGTGGACCAGCACTCGGCGCACGAGCGGATCCTCTACGAGCGCACCATGCGGGTGCTCGCCGAACAGGCCGACGGCGCGCAGAAGCTGCTCTTCCCGCTGACCCTCCAGTTCACGCCGGCCGAGCTGGACGCCGTCGAGGCGCACGCAGAGGAGCTGGCGCGGCTCGGCTACGAGATCGAGGGCTTCGGCGGGGCGACCCTCATCGTGCACGCGGTGCCGGCCCCGCACGCGCGGTTCGACGCGGAGCGCTGCCTGCGCGAGGTGGTGGCCGATCTGGCCGGCGGACGGTTCGGCGGCCTCGCCAATCCCCTCGAGCGCTTCGCCTCCACCTTCGCCTGCCGCGCGGCGATCAAGGCGGGCCAGGTGCTGACGGAGCAGGAGATGCGCGAGCTGGTGGACCGTCTCTTCGCCAGCGAGCTGCCGGCGCACGACGTGCACGGCCGTCCGACCATCGTGCAGCTGCCCAGGGCCGAGCTCGAGCGCCGCTTCGGGCGCCGCTAGTTGCCTCCCGTCCTCGTCCTCACCGGAGCCACGGGCGTCGGGAAGACGCGCGTGGCCGCCGCGCTCGCGGCACTCGCCGACATCGAGGTCGTCTCCGCCGATTCGCGCCAGATCTACCGGGGGCTCGACATCGGGACGGCCAAGCCGTCGGCGGCCGAGCGCGCGGCCGCCCCACATCACGGGCTCGACCTGGTCGAGCCTTCCGAGCGCTACTCCGCGGGCGCCTTCGCGGCGGACGCTTCGGGATGGATCGCGGCGATCGCGGCGCGCGGCAGGCTCCCGGTCGTCGTCGGCGGCACCGGCTTCTATCTGCGAGCGCTGTTCGACGGTCTCTTCGAGGAGCCGCCGCTGGAGCCGGAGCGGCGGCGGCTGCTGCGCGGCGTCCTCGCGTCGCTCCCGGGGGACGTCCTGAACCGCTGGGCACGGCGGCTCGACGCCGCCTTTCACGGAGGCGGACGCCAGCGGGCCGCGCGCGCCGTCGAAGTGGCGCTCCTCACGGGCCGGCCGCTCTCGACACTGCAGGCCACCCCCGTCCGGTCCACGGGTCTCGCCGCCTGGTACGCCGTGCTCGAGCTACCCCGGCCGGTCCTTGCGGCACGGATCGCCGAGCGCACGCGGCGGATGCTGGAGGCCGGGCTGATCGCGGAGGTGCGCAGCGTCCTCGCCGCGGGCGTTCCTGCGGACGCGCCGGGACTCACCGGCGTCGGATATCGCGAGGTCGTCGCACACCTCGCGGGGGCGTTGCCGGCGCCCGATCTCGCCGAGGCGATCGCGGCGGCGACGCGGCAGTACGCCAAGCGGCAGGAGACCTGGTTCCGTCACCAGCTGCGAGGCCCGGTCCTGCGGCTCGACGCCGCCGGCGAGCCGGAAGCGCTGGCGCGGGAGGTGCTGGCCGGCTATCGTGCGGCGGCGTCCTGATCCATGCGCATCGGCATCGTCTGCTACCCGACCTACGGCGGCTCCGGCGCCGTCGCCACCGAGCTGGGCCTCGCCCTGGCCCAGCGCGGCCACGAAGTGCACTTCGTCTCCTACGCGCAGCCGTTCCGCCTCCGCGGCTTCAATGAGCGGGTCACCTTCCACGAGGTGAAGATCGGCGCGTACCCGCTCTTCGAGCACCCGCCGTACTCGCTCGCGCTCGCGGTGATGCTCCACCAGGTGACGGTAAAGGAGCACCTGGACGTCATCCACGCGCACTACGCGATCCCGCACGCCACCAGCGCGATCGAGGCGAGGCAGCTGCTGGGTCCGAACCAGACCGTCGCGGTGGTGACGACGCTGCACGGGACCGACATCACCCTGGTCGGCCAGGACCCGAGCTACCACACGATCACCAAGTATTCGATCGAGCAATCCGACGCGGTCACCGCCGTCTCGGCCTACCTGAGGGACGAGACGTATCGCGCCTTCGGCTGCACCACCTGCGAGATCGAGGTGATCCCGAACTTCGTGGATCTGCAGGAATTCCAGCCGCGCGCTCCCGGCACCTGCGGCGAGGGCGCCGAAGAGAAGACGCTGATGCACATCTCGAACATGCGGCCGGTGAAGCGGCTCCAGGACGTGGTGCGGATCTTCGCGAAGGTGCGCGAGCGGATCCCCTCGCGGCTGGTGCTGGTGGGCGACGGCCCCGACCGTCCCGTGGCGGAGCGGGAGGCGGAGGCGCTGGGCATCGCCTCGCGCGTCCGGTTCCTCGGCAAGGTGGAGGACGTGGCGCAGGCGCTCCGGTGGGCCGACCTCTATCTCCTCCCCAGCGAGGTCGAGTCGTTCGGGCTCTCGGCGCTGGAAGCGCTGGCGACCGGCGTGCCGGTGGTGGGCACGAACGCGGGCGGCCTCCCGGAGGTGGTGGAGCACGGGGTGTCGGGCTACCTGGGCGCCGTGGGCGACGTGGACGCGCTGGCCGAGGGCGCGATCGCGCTGCTCGAGAACGGCGGGCGCTGGAAGGCGGCCTCCGCAGCCGCGCGCCGGCGCGCCGCGGAGTTCGCCACCGAGCGGGTCGTTCCCCTGTACGAGCGGTTCTATGCGGCGGTCGCGGGCGGCTAGCGCGCTCGCGCTGGTCCGCCCCCGCAACCTGCTGATCGCCGCGGCGGGCGTCGCGGTCGGCGGCGTCCTTGCGCTCGGCCGCGTCGCGTTCCCGGCCTCGCTCCTCTGGGCGGTGGCCAGCGCCATCGGCCTGGGCGCGGCGGGGAACGCCGCGAACGACGTCTTCGATCTCGAGGCCGACCGGATCAACCGGCCGCTCCGGCCCCTGGTGACCGGCGAGCTGTCGCGGCCGGCGGCGATCGCGGTCGCGGGCGTCGCCGGCGGCCTCGGCCTGTTCGCCGCGTGGTGGGTGAGCCTCACCCTGTTCGCGCTGGCGGTGATGGCCCTCGTGGTGATGCTCGCCTATTCGCCGTGGCTGAAGTCTCGCGGCGTCCGCGGCAACCTCGCGGTCGCCGTCGTCGCGAGCCTGCCCCTGATCTACGGCGCGGTGGCCGCGGGTGACTGGCGCGCCGGACTCGTCCCGTCGGCGCTGGCCGCTCTCCTGCACCTGGCGCGGGAGATCGTGAAGGACGTGGAGGACGTGGCCGGCGATCTCGCCATGGGCCGGCGCACCCTGCCCATCGTCTGGGGCACCGAGGCCGGGTACCTGGCCGCGACGGGCGTCCTCGCCGTGTTCGTGCCGCTGGCGTTGCTGCCCTGGGCGGCGCGCTGGTACGGGTGGCGGTACGGCATCGTGGTGTCGCTCCTCGACGTCGCGCTCGTCGTCCTCGCGGCCCGCCTCGCGCGCGGGCGGCTGGCGGGGGCCCGCGCCGCGCTCAAGATGGCGATGGTGGCCGGCCTCGCGGCCCTGCTCTGGGAGCGGCTCTGATGCATGATTACCTGCTGAGTCTCGCGCTGGGCGTGGTCGAAGGCGTGACGGAGTTCCTGCCCGTCAGCTCGACGGCGCATCTCCGGATCTTCGAAGCGCTGGCAGGCGTGAACCTCTCCGACGGCTACTGGAAGATGTTCACGATCGTCATCCAGCTCGGCGCGATCCTCTGCCTGCCCGTGTACTTCCGGGTGCGCATCCGCGGTCTGTTCGCCAGCTTCGCGCGGGCGCGGGACGAAGGGCGGGCGCTCGTGCACCCCCTGACGCTGACGCTCGTGGCGTTCGTCGTCACCGCCGGGCCGGCGTTCCTCCTCGCCAAGGTGATCGGCAAGCAGCTGGAGAGCCTGGTCGTGATGGGAACGGCGCTCGTGGCCGGCGGCGTCGTCATGTGGGTGGTGGATTGGCTCTTCGCCCGCGGGCGACTCCGCACCAACACCCCCGAGATGGAGCAGATGACGCTGGCGCAGGCGGTCTGGATCGGCTTCTGCCAGATCGCGTCGGCGGTCTTTCCGGGCACGTCGCGCTCGATGGCGACGATCGCCGCGGGCCAGGTCGGCGGCATGACGCGCACCGCGGCGCTCGAGTTCTCCTTCTTCCTCTCGATGCCGACGATGGTCGCGGCCACCGGCTACGATCTGTACAAGACCCTGCGTGAGGGGCAGGCCTCGGCGCTGGGCGGCGCCGCGATGACGTCCCACCTGTGGGGAGTGCTGGGCGTCGGGTTCTGGGTGTCCTTCGTCGTGGCCTACGCCGTCGTGGCCTGGTTCATGGGCTGGGTGCGCCGGCGCGGCTTCGTGCCGTTCGCCGTCTGGCGCATCCTGGTAGGCGCTGCGGTGCTGCTCTGGATGACCGGAGGCCCGCGCTGATCGCGCCGCAGTACGACGGTCTGGGCGCGGACGAGATCCGGCGCCGCACCGGCGCCGCGCGGGTCGAGCTGCGCGACTCGGTCGGCTCGGTGCTCGACGTCGCGCACGAACTGGCGGCCGCCGGCGCGCCCGAGCGCCTGCTGGTGCTGGCGGACGAGCAGACCGCGGGCCGGGGGCGCCAGGGCCGCAGCTGGCACTCGCCGGCGGGCGCCGGTGTCTGGCTCGTCGCGCTGCTCAGGCCCGCCGTAGCGCCCTCGATGGGCGCGCTCGCGATCCGGGTGGGGCTGGCGCTGGTGGAGGCGGTGGCGGAGGTCGCGCCGCGCGCGGCGCCACGGCTCAAGTGGCCCAACGACCTGATCGTGCGGCACCGGAAGGCGGGCGGGATCCTCTGCGAGGCGCGGTGGCAGGGCGGCAAGCTGGGGTGGGTCGCCGTCGGGATCGGGGTCAACGTGCGCCTGCCCGTGGCGTCGGCCCTGGCCCACACCGCGATCGCGCTGAAGGCCGCCGAGGCCACGGTGACGCGGGTGCGCCTCCTCGAGGCGCTGGCGCCGCGGCTCTGGACCGCCGCCACGCCCGTCCGGCTCGACGAGGCGGAGCGCGATGCCTTCCAGCGGGCGCGGTGGCACGAGGACGGGGTGGGGGCCGCCTACGCGGGCGCGATCGGCGTGGACGAGGAGGGGGCCCTCCTGGTCCCCGGGGCCGACGGCTCGCTTGACCGTCGCGTCGTCCCGGTCTAGCCTATGGCTATGTTGCTCGCTCTCGACATCGGGAATACCGAGATCACGGTCGGTCTATTCGACGGCACGGAGCTCGAGCGCAGCTGGCGGCTGACGACCCATCCGCCGCGCACGGCGGACGAGTGGGCGGCGGTGATCCGCTCCCTGTTCGACCAGGCGGGGCTCGACATCACGCGCGTGACCGCCACGATCGTCGCCTCGGTGGTGCCGAGCGTGACCGACGGCGTCGCCGATGCGCTGCTGATCGCCACGGGCACCACGCCGATCGAGATCAGCGCGCAGTCGCCTCTGCCGATCAGGCTCGACGTCGAGGAGCCGATGACGGTGGGGGCGGATCGCATCGTGAACACGGTGGCGGCGAGCCGGCTCTTCGGCGTGGACACGATCGTGGTGGACTTCGGGACCGCCACGACGCTCGACTGCATCACGAAGGACGGCGTCTTCCTCGGCGGGATCATCGCCCCCGGGCTCAAGACGTCCGGCGAGAACCTGATCCGTCGCACCGCCAAGCTCCAGCCCACCGAGCTGGCGCCTCCAGCGCGGGCGATGGGCCGCCGCACCGAGGACTGCATCAGGGCGGGGCTCGTCTTCGGGGCGGCGGACGCGGTGGACGGCCTGGTGCGGCGGCTCAAGGCCGAGTGGCCGACGCGCGCCGTGCCGAAGGTGATCGCCACCGGTGGCTACGCGTCGCTGGTGGCGAAGTACTCGACGGAGATCGAGGAAGTGCATCCCGATCTCACCCTGCGGGGCCTGCAGATCTCTCATCAGCTCCTGAGCAACGGGGGCACGGCGGCATGAGCGCCGACGCCCGCGCGTTCAATGTCTGGCGGCGGGCCGGCTACCGTTTGTTCCCGGGCGAGTCCTTCTCCTACGTCCTGCACCTCAGGCCCGCCGAGTGGCCGATCATGGCCGCGCACACGGCGCTGGGCTTCATCCTCGCCGTCGGCTTGGCGCCGGCGCTGCACGGCGCGCAGCTGCGTACGGGGCTCTGGGCGCTGCTGATCTGGGTCGTGCTGCTGAACGGCGGCACGCTCGCCTTGAACAGCGTGTTCGACAAGGACGAAGGGGACATCGGCTACCTCCGCGCGCCGCCCGCGCCGCCCAGGCACCTGCTGGCGTTCTCCCTCGGCCTGCTGGTGCTGGGCCAGCTCCTCGCGTTCACGCTGCCGGCCGGATTCCGGACCGCGTACGCCGTGTGCTTCGCGATGAGCCTGGCCTACTCCGTCCCGCCGCTCCGGTTCAAGGCGGTGGCCGGCGTGGACTGGGTGATCAACATGTGGGGGTTCGGCGCATTCACGCCGTATGCCGGGTGGGCGGCGACCGGAAGGCCCCTGGACCTGACGCACGGGCTGGTGATGCTGGGTTTCTGCCCGCTGTTCGCGTCGTTCTACCCGCTGACCCAGATCT
>Ga0209777_10009347_pt1 | contig 10568 bp, 3 predicted proteins | sample FrelakmetHBP12HB_FD_187147 | JGI IMG/M metagenome (GOLD analysis project Ga0209777, IMG submission 187147) | Freshwater lake sediment microbial communities from the University of Notre Dame, USA, for methane emissions studies -HBP12 HB (SPAdes)... | ecosystem: Environmental > Aquatic >... | reverse complement strand
GCGCGCTCCTCTTCCCGCTGATCGGGGACCGGCGCGGCTCCAACAAGGGGGCGACCTTCGGCCAGTGGGACTACTTCCTGCCGCGCGCCGCCGAGGGCGATCTCCAGGACGCCGTCCGCGTCGACTGGACGGGCTGGCGTCAGGTCCGGTTCCGCCTGCCGGTCATCCCGCCCTCGTGGAAGGAGGACCTGCCGGTCCGGAGTTTCGTGCCGAGTTACCCGCTGGGCCTGCACCTCGCCGTCCAGGGCGGCGACGCGAAGGCCGCGGCCGGGACGATCTTCGTCGACGACATCGAGGTCGAGACGCACCTCGCCGCGGACAGCCGCCTCGCCCTGGCGATGGAGGAGTCCGGCGACTCCAACGTCCTCACGCCCGGCGCCGACGCGGCGGCCTGGATCTCCAACTACGATCGCGCGGCCGCACGCACCGTCCGCGTGCGCGGCGGCGTGTTCGATTGGCGCGGGACGCGCCAGGGCGGCGGCCCGGACGGCGAAATCAAGGTCGGCCCCGGCGAAAGGGTTCGCGTCGTCCTCGCGAAGGCCCTGCCGACGGGCGCCTATGCGGTCCGCGCCGAACTCGTCGAGGGCGAGGCGTCGCGCGCCGCGATCGACCAGGACCTGCTCGTCGCGGACCTCGCGCCGCTTCTCGGCAGCGCCTGGAAGCCGGCGCTCGATGACCCGTGGAAGCTCCGCGCCCCCGTCGAAGACCGGCTCGCCTTTATCGACGAGGATTGGGACTGGGTGGAGCGCCATCCCGGCAACCTCCAGACGCAGTCGGCGGTCCAGCGCGCCCGCGAGGCGCGGGCCGGCGGCGGCGAGCCCCTGATGCTCCTCGGCTACAGCGCCTACTGGGCGGCCGGCGTCGGCTACGCCGAACGCAAGGCCAACGCCTTTGCCGCGCGCCTCCGCGACGAGGGCCATGCGGTGGACACCTTCCTCGTCCCGGAGCGGATCGACGACTGGGAGCACTATGTCTGCGAGATGATGCGCGGCGTGGGCCCGGAGGTGGCGGGCTGGGTGATCTGGGAGAACCCCGACGGCTCGGGTCCCCTGGGCATGAAGGCCGCGCGGTTCGCCCCGATGCTCGAGGCGGCCGACCGCTGGCGGCGCGTCTACTGCCCGAAGGCGCCGCTCCTCATCGGCGGGATGAACCGCGATACGGCCGTGCCCTACATCGAGCAACTGGCCGCCGCCGGGGCGCTCGCACACTTCACGGGCGTCAACGTGCGGCTCGACGTCGGGCGCCTGTCGCCGGAGGACGCCCAGGTCATCCGCTACGCGCGGCGCCTTCAGGCCGCCCTCGGCGGAACGCCGCAAGAGCCGAAATCGATCCTGTTCACGGACCTCGACTGGGCCGTCGAGCGGGACCCGAAAGGCCTGAGCGGGTTCGACCAGGCGGCGTACCTGGCCCGCTCGGCGCTCTTGATGGCGGGCGTGGACCTCAGGCCGGCGCTCAGCATCGCCAACGAGGACACGGAGCGCCTCGGCCTGGGCCTCACGTATCGCCGCACGCGCTCGTGCCCGCCCCTCGCCGAGAAGCCGAGCACCTACCTTTTCAAGCCCGCCTGGTGGGGCATGGTCAACGCGCGGCGATGGCTGCGGCAGTCGAAGTTCGCCGCCGAGATCGAGGTTCCCGACGTGGTCCCCGGGCGGACGCGATGCTGCCTGTTCCAGGGCGAAGGCGGCGCCCCGGTGGCGGCCGTGTGGCGAAACGATGACGCGGGCCAGGTGTCGCTCGCGCGGGCGGGCCTCGACGTCGTGCGGGCCGAGGACCTGCTCGGCGCGCCCGTCGCCGCGGCCGACGGCTGGTATCCCGTCGGCAGGATTCCGACGATGTTCGTCCTGCGGGAAAAGGGCGAGCCGGCCGCCGAGGCGCTCGGGCGCCTGTGGGTCCGCGACGGCCGGGAGAGCGCGTGGCCGCAGCGCGTCCTGGCGGCCTTCGCGCCGGGCGCCGGTTCGCGCGCCGGCTACCGCCAGGAAGGCGGAACGCCCGCCGAGTTCGCCGGCCGCACGGCGGATGGCGAGGACCGGAAGGCCCCGGGCCTGCGGTTCGCCGCCGGCGGAATGGAGAGCTTCGAGGTCGCTCCGGCCAAGGGCTCGGGCCTCGTGCTCCGCAAGGGCTTCCTCCTGGACGACGCGCGGCACGTGGCCGAGGTTGCCGTGGACGGAAAGCCCGCCGGCACGTGGGACCTGGGCCGGTCGGAGAAGGAGCTTTCGGGCGGCCTCCGCACGGCCGGCTTCGTGATCCCCAAGGCGATGTTCGGCGGCGGAAAGGCGACCGTCACGGTGAAGTACCCGCAGGGCGGCAACACGATCCGATGGACGGCGCTCGAGTACCCGGGCGGCCCGCTGCCGCTCGTGGCGCTCGGCCCGGTCCACGCCGACCAGAACGTCGGAAGCCCGCGGCCGGGGCGGAACGTCGTCGGGGCGCGGCTGCACATCGGCGAGGAATCGTTCGACCTGGGCATCGGCTGCTTCGCCCAGAGCCTGCTTGAGTATCCGCTAGACGGCCGGTTCAAGCGGTTCACCGCCACGGTGGGCGTCGATGCGGCCGCCGAGGGGCGCGGGTCGGTCGTTTTCGAGATTCACGGCGACGGCAAGAAGCTCTGGGCCTCGCCGCTCCTGTCGGGCCTCGACGCGCCGAAGAAGGTCGATGTTTCGGTGGCCGGCGTCAAACGCCTGCGCCTCCTGGTCACCGACGGCGGCGACGGCAACCGGTACGATGCGGCCGACTGGTGCGACCCGACGTTGTACGCGGAGGAGTAAAAACCGGAGGACATTCATGGGCCGGATAGCGATGCTGATGGCCGCAATGCTCGGCACTTACGCGGCGCTCGCCTGCGCCGGCGAGGCCGTCAAGCCGGCCGATGCGCCCGCGGCCAAGACCGAGCCTGCCAAGCCCCTGCCCCTCTTCAAGGTCACGGAGCCCCTGGCGATCGACGGCAACTTCGACAAGCCATACTGGAAGCAGGCGGCGCCCGTCGCCGTCGATTACGTCCACGGCAAGCCGGGCCAGCGGAGCCCCGAGCCGCGCGCGGTGGCGAAATACGCCTGGGACGGGCACTATCTCTATATCGGCTACGAGACCTTCGACCGGAACCTGGTCGCGATCGGAACGCGAGAGATGCAGGGGCCGCCCGACAACCGGCGCGAAGGCTGCGAGATCTCCGTCGAGGGCAAGAAGGTCGACGTTATGGAGTTCTTTCTCTCGATGGGCGACGAGTCGTTCTTCTGGGAGATCCATCACAACGCCGCCAACCAATTTAATGATATATGGTGTACCGTTCTTCCCCCGGACAGCCCCGTGAGCCGCTCGACGATGAGCACCTGGGGCCTGCACCTCGCGGCGCGGGAGTACCTGGAGGACGAGGGCGAGTACAAGGTCGCCCTGGCGGTGCGCCTGAAGCCGAAGGCCGACGGCAAGCCGTCGACCGTGAACGACGAGTCGGACATGGACACGGGCTACACCGCCGAGATCCGGATCCCCTGGGCCGCGCTGGGCGTGCCGCGCGACCGCCAGACCTGGCTGGACGCCGACACGGGCAAGCCGCCCGACGCGAACACGAAGCGGCGGGCCCCGGGCCCCTGGAAGATGGCCGGCCTGGTCGTGCCGATCCTCGCCGCCGTGCAGGACGGCGACCTCAAGGACCGGTATCACCACTCGAGCCCGACGCTCAAGGGCTCCTGGTTCCACACGGGCGCCGCCGACTGGCCGCGGTACGTCCTGGTGGACGCCCAGCCAGGGGAGACAGGCAAGTGAGTCCACAGGGCGCTGAATGCAAAGGAGCTTGAATCATGAAGATGTGCAGAATAACTATTCTCGTTTTGATCCTCTCCCCGGCTTGCCTTTGCTTGCAGGCAGGCGGAGGCGCCGCCGGCGCCCTCGGCGCTGTGAGCCCATCGGGGGCAACCGGCCCTGACAGCCTGGCGGTCAAGGACCTGACGCCGGTCAAAGTCCTTGAGACGCCGGCCCATCCGCCGGTCGTCCTTGTCCGCGACGGTGCACCCCTGGCGAAGGTCTACGTAGCCGATGGCAGTCCGAGCCAGGCGCTCTCCATCTTGGTCAAGGAGTTGGTGGAGGTCGTGAAGCTCCGCACGGGGGCGGAACTCGAACGGGTCAAGGAACTGCCGCCAGCCGACACGCCGGCCATCGTCATCGGCGACTGCGAGGCCTCGCGGGCGGCAGGCATCGACGCCGCCAGGATTCCGATCGAGGGCTTCGTGGTGAAGACGGCCGCGAACCGCGTCTTCCTCGTCGGCAGCACGGCGCCGCTCCCGCCGGGCGCCAACCAGTGGAACTTCTGGTCCAACGAGGGCACGGCCTGGGCGGTGGCCGACTTCCTGGAGCGTTTCGTCGGCGTGCGCTGGTACTGGCCCACGAACGCGGGCGGACGAAGCGTCGTGAACGCGCAGACGCTGACGGTCCGACCCGCGTTCTACCGCGACGAGCCGGTTTTCCGCAAACGCGATTTCTTCCCCCCGCAGCGCTACGACCTGCCTGGCGGCGAACGCGGCCGGGCCGCGCCCCCCGAGAGCGCCCTCCCGGCCGGCGTAACCAGCCTCGACATGACGGTGCTTCTGGCCGGCCTGCGCGCGGGCAACAGTTGGCCGTACGTGATCAAGGTCCACATGCCCCAGCAGATCTGGAAGAACCAAGCCCTGGTCGATGCGCACAAGGGCCTGTTCATGAAGAAAGCCAACGGCGAAATAAACGCGAGCATGCTCTGCTACAGTTCCCAGGAGACGTACGACTTCCTGATGGCCGGATGCGAGGCCGTCTGGGACAAGGGGCAGTCCAACCTCCCGGCCTGGAACAACCACGGCGTCAGTTGGGTCGCCCCGGCGTGCGTCACGATCTCCCCCGGCGACGAGCCGATCGAATGCTGCTGCGAGAAGTGCCGCAAGCTCTACGACCCCCAGGGGGGCAACCGCGGCACGGGGTCCCGGATCATGGGCGTCTTCGTCAAGAAGTTCGCCGACGAAGTCAAACGCCGTTGGCCGGACAAGAAGGTCATCTATCTGCCCTACTGGAACTACACCGTCCTGCCGAAGGGGATCGATTTCCCCGACAACCTCGAGATCCAGATGTGCACGATGGCCTTCGCGATGATGCGGCAGCCGGGCTGGCGGGGGCAGATGGAAACGTGCATGCGCGACTGGAGCCGGGTGGCCAAGGGCAAGATCCAGACCTGGGAGTACCCCCACCGCGTGATTGAGTACCCCGGCGTCGAGATCCAGTATCCCCACCTCGTGCAGGACTACTACCGGCACAACCGCGACCTCGTGGTCGGCTCGTTCCTGAACGGCGGCTCGGCCCGGGATTGGTCGAAGACGGCGCCCACCCTTCACTGCTACATGAAAGTGCTCTGGAATCCGGAGGTGGACGTGGACGCGATCCTGGATGGGATGTGCGACCGGATGTTCGGCAAGGCTTCCGGCACGGCGCGCGAGCTCCTGCAACTCATGTCCGACCGCTGGGAGAAGGCCCCCTGGAGCCTGGAGATGGACGACATGGGGTACCTGGAGCCGGCGATCTACCGCGAGACCTGGCCGCCGGACGTCGTCGCGAAGATGACCGACCTCTGGAAGCGGGCCTGCGGGCAGCTCAAGGACGACCCGGAGGCCCTTCGCAGGTTCCTCTATGTCACCTGGGGCTTCGAGACGTTCCCGGAGGAAGTGAAGGCCAAGTCGGCCGCCGGCGGCCCGCCGAAGCCGTGACGCGGGCCAAGCCCCCGGGACACGCCCCTAGCGGGCTCAGGCCCCCAGGGGCAGGTGGAGCGCGGCCAGATCGAGCACGTCGACCAGGCATTCGTCGGCCTCCGGGGCCGGCGCGGCCGATACGTCGGGCAGGATCTCGATCGCGGGGATCGGCAGGACTCGCTCGGGCGCTGCCGCGGCAGCTCGCACACCGGCGAAGAGCGTGGTGGGCTTGGGCGGCGCGGCGGCCAGAACGTCGGCGCGATCGGCCGGGGCCGCCTCGTCTTCCTCGCTCGACAGCCGCTGGAGCTCCGGGACGGCGCCCGCGCCGAGGTCGCCCGGCCACGCGACCGCACGCGCCGCCGGCATGGCGGCGATCTTTTCATCCATGCCGATCTCGCCAGGTCCGGAGTCCTGTGCCGGCGCGGCCGCGGGCGCCGCGGTAGCCGGGCCGTCGCCGAACCCCGGCAGGCCGGGCGCCGCACTCGGGTCCGTGGCCGCCAGGGCCAGGGGCTTCGGCGGCAGTTTCGAGGTCGGGCGGACCTTGAGCGCCGGTGCGCGGCCGCCGATGCCTCCCAACTCCGATCTCAGCACATAAGGCCCGGCGCCCGACTCCGCATATAGGCGGACCTGGTAGACGCCGGACGTGGGGGCCTGGTACGAGAGGACGACGTTGCGGCCGTCCGCGGCGCCGCCCAAGGCCGAGGCGACAAGCGTCCCCGTCGGGCTGTAGATCGCCAGGGCCGGGTTCAGGGCGGGGGCCGACGCGAAGGGGCCGTTGGCCGGCGTCGACGTCGTGAAGGTGACCGTTGCGCCGGCGGTGATCGAGAGGCTGAACCAGTCGTCGCGGCTGAAGGGCGTCTCGCCGAGCGAGCCGACCACGGGCAGGGCCAGGGCAATCGTCTCCCGTTCGGTGGCGCTGTTGTTCGGCTCCAGGTCAAACTGCCCGTTGCGAAGGACCGTCAAGGTGTACGCGCCGGCCCCCGAGACGCGGGCGTAGTAGGTCCCGGCGGCCAGGGCGCCCGAGTCGGCAATCGACGCGGCCGCACCCGAGAGGCGCGAGAAGTCGCTCCGAAGGATCGTGTTCGTGTCGCTGGAGACGGTGTAGAGGGCCTTGTCCGGCCCGAACAGAATCCCCTGGATGGTGTGGACGGACGGCCCGGTGGGGTTGACGACCTCGCCGACGAAGGCGCCGGTCCGCCCGTCGAAGCACAGCACGTTGGCCGACTTGCCGCAGGCCACGTACAGGTTGCCGTCGGGCCCGAAGGCCAGGTCCATCGGCCCGCTGAGGACGGAGGTCGGGACGGAGGCGGTGAACACCCCCATGAAGGCCCCGGTCTGGCCGTTGTAGCGCTGAATGTTGTTTCCGGTATAGTTGGATACGTAAAGGTTGCCGTCGGGCCCGAACGCCAGGCCGTACGGAAGCTGGAGGTTGCCGGCGGTCGACGACACGAACACGCCCATGTAGGCGCCGGTGGAGCCGTTGAACCGGAGCACGCGGCTGTTATCGTTGCAGGAGACGTAGAGGTTGCCGTCGGGGCCGAACGCCAGGCCCGAGGCGGAGGAAAGCGTGCCGTAGCTGTCGGTGAAGTGGCCGAGATAGGCGCCGGTCGTGCCGTTGTAGCGGAGGACGGCGCTGTTCGAGTCGACGACGTACAGGTTGCCGTCGGGTCCGAAGGCCAGGCCGCGCGGCGCGTAAGGGGCGTTGGCGACCGGCGTGAAGACGCCCAGGTAGGCGCCGGTGGCGCCGTTGAACTTGAGGACGTTGTGGCCGCTGGAGTTGCTGACGTAGAGGTTGCCGTCGGGCCCGAAGACGGCGCGCTGGGGGCTGGAGAGGTTGGCGGAGATGAACGTCCGGGCGGCATCCTCGGCCGTCACGGCCCCGGGAGTGCCGGCGGCCACGCGGAGGCCGGCGGCGTTGTAGAGGTCGACGGCGAAAGGCCCGCCGCTCGCGGCGCCGACCGCCACGCTGACGTGGTCGCCGCCGGACACGGTGACGGCGTACCAGTCGGCGCCGTCGCCGACGGAGAGGTCGTCCCAGCCGCGCCCGGCCGTGGCGGCGGAGTCGTGATCATATTGCTGGAACTTGATGCGGAAGCCGGCCCCGAGCGTCATGCCGGCGGCCGCGGCTTCCTTCGCCAGGTCGATGCTCGTGGTAGTCCACACGCCGCTCACCGTGGTCCGCGGCGTCCAGACCGGGTGCCAGGTGACGCCGTCCGCGCTGATCGAGACGCCGTCGGCGTTCACGTGGCCCGTATAGTTGCCGGAGAAGGCGTCCAGGTACTCGAGGCCCCAGGCGGCCGAGTCGAAGGTCAGGAAGGCGCGCGTGCGTCCGGAAAGGTTGACGGTCCAGACGGCCTCGTTGAGCGCCGAGTAGCCGGAGTAAGAAGAGTCCATCAGGAGCGCCAGGGCGCCCCCGCCGGTGCCGTACGTGCCGCTGAAGGACACGCGGCTGTAGGACGACGAGCCGTAGGTGGTCCACGCGGCGCCGAGGGCGCCGCTCTCGAAATTCTCGGAGGCGATGAGGCCGTCGGCGGATGAGTCGGCCTGGCCGACGACGCCGCCCCGCAGGATCCCCGGGGCCAGCGCCGAGAACGAGCCGTCGAGGTTCTGGGCCGAGGCCAGCGAGTTGTCGGACGGGCCGCCGTTGCCTTCCGCCTCGACCGCCGCATTGACGACCAGGAGGACCTTGTAGGCGCCCGACGTGCCGGACGCGCCATGAACCACGACGCGGTACTGGCCCGTGGAGGCGACGGGCACCAGGAGCGTGACCGCCTGGCCGGCGGCCGCGGCCGTCGTGCCGCCGACCCTCGCGCCGAACGGGTCGTAGACGTCGACGACCGCCAGGAGGCCGGCCGTGGGTGTCACGAGAACGCCGAGCATCTGCCCGGCGTCGAGCGACAGCGTGTGGAAGCAGGCGTCCCCGGAATTCGGGATGAATCCGTCGGCCGGAGTACCCTCGTAGACGAGGGTGCCATAGGGACGCTGGGCCGCCAGCGGCGTCGCGTAGGCGAACTGGCGGAGGTAGAAGCGGGTGGCCACGGCCGCGAGGGGACGGCCGGCCACGTCGCTGACGGCGCCGGCGGCAATCCGCACGTCGTGCGGCCCTTCGGCCAGCGCCGGCAGCGCGAAGGTCACCGTATCGCCGTCGACGACCGTAAATCCCGTGGCCGCCACGCCGTCGAGCGTGAGGTCCGAGGCATGGAGCGTCGTCAGGAGCACGCCGGCCGAGAAGTCCAGCGTGACCGAGGACGGAGTCTCGACAAGTTGGCTGCCGTCCGCGGGGCTGGTGACCTGGGCCGTGAAACCGGCCCCTGCCCTCGCGCCGGACGCGCGGAGCACGTACTCGCCGGCGGTCCCGGCCTTGGCCGAGACGCGGACGGTGTAGACGCCCGACGTCGTCGCGGTCCAGGCGATCTGAGCATTGCGGCCGTCCGGGGCGCCGTCGGCATTGGAGGCCACCAGGGCGCCCGAGGGATCGTAGAGGTCCAGGGCCGGATCGAGCCGGTTGGCGTACGTCCGCGGGCCGGTCGAGGGCGTGGCGGTCGAGAGGGTGAGCGGGTCGCCGGCGTTGGCCGAGAGGCGGTAATAGTCGTCCACGACGCCGATGCCGCCGCTGTAGGCCCTCGGGTAGTCGGCCTGGCCGACGCTGAAGGACCGCTTGAAGGCGAGGGTCTTCAGATCGTAGACCTGGAGATACGCGCTACTGTTATCGGAGACGAGGATCTCGTCGCCGCGGACGGCCATGACGTACTTGGAGGAACCGACCGACCCGAGCGAGACGAGGGCACCCGTCTGCGGATTGACCGTGTAGAGGGTGCTGCCGTAGCCACAGTAGAGCGTCGTGCCGCTGGTGAAGAGGCGGTCGGGGACGAGGCTCAGGGGGATCGCCCGCTTGACGGCGCCCGTGTCGTAGTCGAGGACGATGATCTGCTGGAGATTGCCGCCGCCGGCGGGGTTGCGGGCCACGCCGAAGATCTCGGTCCCGAGCACCGCCAGGCCGCTGAAGTGGTACCCCGGGTTCGGAATCGTGCGGGCGATCTGCCAGGTATCGAGGGCGTACTCGTATATCGGGTAGTCGGAGGTGGCAGCCACCAGGACGGACCAGTCGGTGACCGCCACGGCGGCGATGCCGAATGTGCTGGAGACGGTGATCGGGGTGGTGATCTTGGTGCGAACGCCGCCGGTCTGCGGGACGAGCTCGCTCAGGATGACCGGGGAGCCCGTGTTCCCGGAAACGCAGAAGAGCCGCTCGTTGTTGACGCCGACGTCGCCGAGGACGGCGCCCGTCGGGCCGAGGTCCTGGGCCTGGGCAACCGTGTTGTTGCGCTCGGTATCCATCGCCGCGCCGCGGACGACGGTGGCGGAATACTCGACCCCCGAGTCGCCCGTGATGCGAAGGTAGTACGTGCCGGCAGCCGGGGCGACGAAGCCGCTCACGACCTGGTCCAGGTTCGTCGAGCCGGTGCGCCCGACGGCCAGGAGGTTGCCGGCGGCGTCGAGCAATTCCAACTTCAGGGCCCCGCCCTTTACAACGCATGCCGCCAGCGTGGCCGCCTGACCTTGCGCCAGCGTGAACGAGTACAGGTCGGCGGCGTCGGGCACGGTGATGGCCACGTCGTCATAGAGGTCGCCCGCGCCGATGAACCGGATCTGGACGTTCGGGCCGAGGGGGATGCCCGCCAGGGCCATCTCGGACGCCAGGCTGATCGTGTACGGGTTCCAGCCGGTGCGGTAATAGGGAAGTGGGGTATCCCCTTGACTCCACAGACCACAACCTGTAGGGTTTGGAGGCATGGAGGATTATCCCCGGAATCAGTCCGAGTTTGATCGGCGGTTTGCCACCGAGGAGGCTTGCAGGGACTACCTGGT
>Ga0209777_10009346_pt1 | contig 10569 bp, 5 predicted proteins | sample FrelakmetHBP12HB_FD_187147 | JGI IMG/M metagenome (GOLD analysis project Ga0209777, IMG submission 187147) | Freshwater lake sediment microbial communities from the University of Notre Dame, USA, for methane emissions studies -HBP12 HB (SPAdes)... | ecosystem: Environmental > Aquatic >... | reverse complement strand
CGGATACAACCATTGATGCTGCCGAGCGACCAAATCGCTGTGCCACCCCCCGAACGTAGGGTGGACCACTGGGCGGTAGGTAAGCCCGTGGTTTCACTGACTCCGCCCGACCCACGATACCCCGGGCAGGGAAAGGCCGGATTGACGGACGGCATTACCGGCCTGACAGACCACCAGGCGCCGCGGTGGCTAGGTTATGAAGGGATGAATTGCGAGGCCGTGGTGGACCTAGGCAGGACGGTGTCCGTTCGAAACGTGTCGGTCAACTGCCTGCAGCAAACCAGCGTAGGCATCTACTTCCCCGTTCGAGTGGAGTTTGCAGTTTCAATGGATGGGACCAACTTCGTCGCTCTGCCTGCGGCGAGCAACCCGATAAACGTGGGAGAGCCCGGGCCCAACTCGAAGCTAATCGGACGAACTGATCTCAACGCGTCTGGGCGCTACATCAAAGTGCGCGTGGTCAATGTGGAGCAGATTCCCTCGGGCCAGCCCGGCGCAGGCTCGAAGGCATGGTTGTTCATCGACCAGATCCTGGCCAACCAGGGCCTGAAGCAGTAGGAAACACCTCCCCCAGGGCAAAACCTCAACCGACCATGCCGGAGTGCGCCCGTCTCGGGCGCAGCAAGCACCGAATGTGACGGCGCGTCCGATGTCATCAGAGCAACGGAACCTTCCAACATTGCTGCGCCCGAGACGGACGCACTCCAGCCCACGCGCCCCGCAGCCAAGCGCTAGCTTGCGAAGGTGTTGCCCAGCTCCTGGCCGAACACGATCTCCGGACCGACCCGGGAATCGGAGCAGGTGCTGGCGAGACAGGTGAGCGCGAGGGCGGGGAGGTAACGTCGAAGCGTGAAACCCGTCAAATCCTTGTAACCTTGCCAACCCTTCGACGGTCTATATCTTAAACCCGGGCGCTTCGGGACGCCTCGCCGCTCGGCGGCTGGACCGCACCCGTGCCCCGCTCGGGAACCGGGCGTCAGAGGAAAGAGGAAAGCTTCAAACAAGCCTGCAACAGACTTGCAACATGCCTGCAACTACCTTGCAACCACGGAGACACTACGGCATTACTACGGCGCTGCCCCCATTCAATCCGAATAGTTCATACTCCGCACGTTTCGCCAACAGGATGTAGCCGCCGACGTAAGTCGGTGCATTCTTTCCGCACCGAAGATGGCGCCGACTGACGTCGGCGGCTACTCAGATGCGAAATATGCGGGTTAACCGCTTTAGTTCCCTTGCTTCTCTGGCGGCGGCACGTCGGCGCAGGTCTCCTTGAAATCATCTTGCCAACCGTTGATGAGCTGCCTCGTCCGGATAAAGACCCGCCGACCAACCGGCGGCACGCCGAATGCCTTCACGTAGAGGTCGGTGATGTCGCTCCAGCCCCCCGCCGGCTCGGGTAACTCGCCGATAATGGCGAACTTGTTACCCCGCGTCCAGATGCCCCGACTGCACCACCGCGAGCCCAGCACCAACGTGTGCTGCGCGGGCGCACGGGGAACCCTGAGTCGGAGCGTAATCACCCCGCTTTGGTTGAGGATCTCCAGCTCTCCCACTGGGTTCGGCCTGAGCTTCTCGGGCTTCGGCGGGTCCATGACCAGCGGCAGCCTGGCGGCCGCCAGCGCGCCGTTGATCTTGCTGAAGAATGGGTAGGTGTTCATGTTCGCTTTTCTGGCGGCAGCCGTCCAGGCCTCGTACTGTTTGCGCGTGAGCTTGCGCCACGCGTTCACCACCATGACCATATTGTGCTGGACGCTCAGCCGGCCAACCGTCGGGCGCCACGGGCGGCGGGGCCGGCTCCGTACGACCTGGCCATACTTGCTATCGACGTACACCTCCTGGCCGAGCGTGCCGGAAAACCTGCCTTTGCGTATTCTCATGTTCGTTCGTTGGGTCGCTGGTCCCCCGTGCTGGCCGTCGCCCGCGCAGTGGCGACGGGCCACTCCCCCATCGTTCCGGCAACCCAATGCGCCATCAAACCCTGAATCGCGCGCCCCCGGAACCCCTTTTCACCGGCAGTGAACGAACGACTGGGAGGGGTTACGGAGGAGTCAGTAGCACTCCCAATCCGGCGGGGTCGAGGCGGATCGGGCTGGAAGGGGTCCGAAACGACGCCCGCAATCCAAATCCGGTCAGGAGGCAGCGGGAAGGTGATGCGGGCAAGGTGCGATTGCCGAGTGAGCTGCAAGCCCAGACGACGATGCTGCTAACCTGGATAGCCCAACGGCTAAACAGGGGCACCCGAGGCCACCTGAGGCGGCTGCTCTACCACGGGCTCAAAGGGGTAGCCAGGCGGTATATGACAATACCATTAACCTCATGAAGCAGAATGTTTGTTATTTCTAGGACTGGCGACGATGTTTTGGCTTGTGTGAAAACGAAAGGCGTCGTAATTTCTTTCTCCGTGAGCAGACTCATTCCCACGAACTGCCAAAAGTCTCTAAATTCGATATGAGCTTTCTCGATAAACTGACCAGATTCCTCGGACAAGGACCCAGTTCGGCTTGCGCCAGTAATGCCCCTCCGAACTTGGAATGTCCGAAATGCGGAGGTCCCATTCGTGAGGAAGCAAACCAATGGTGTTGCAAGACGTGCGGATTCTGGCTCTCTGTGCTAGATGCCAAGGGCCGCCGGCGATCCCTCATGGAAATTGGCCGACTTCTGGCCAGCCACCGCGGCACGGTTGTACCTTCTCCTCACCAGGCGATTCAGACGAAGCCCGTGGGATGCAGTTTGGAGCGGGAGAGTTCACCTACTTCCTCACACCAGCAAGCCCATGACAAGCGATTAGGAGGAAACCGAGCTGAAGTGCTGGAAGAGGCCAAGAAGCTGTATCATGACGGCGCCGTGCTGATCAAGGAGAGCTTTCGGAAAAACTGTCCAGATACCGGGGCGGATGGTCTTGAGAAACTGCTGGAGGCAGACGAACTCTCCAGAATGTGCAATTTCGGCTTTCTCGAGCCTTGGAAACTCTTTCACGCGGTTTCTCGTGCAGTATTGCGTGGCGAAGAATTGGAAAAGCACATATTCGTTCAGCAGCTATCCAGTAAGGGCAACCCCGAAATGATACGATTCATGGAGGAGATTGCGGCAAAGGGCCCGGAGGGATACTTGGACGAGACCCTCCAGCGGGTGACGGGCGCAACCAAAGAGCAACAGCCTAAGCAGGATCTCACTGTAGTCCAAAGGCAAACCCTTGAGTTAGTTACATCATGTGTGCTCCAGGCACAACAGCCTGCGGATGTCGGCGGGTATGGCGTGGTCGAAAAGATGGAGGAACGCCGAAGGCAGGCGACTCGCACCCATAATGATGCCTGTAAACTGCTTGAAGAGGGTAAGCATGCTGAGGCCCTGCGCGGATTCCTTGCTGCCGTTCAGTTTGATCCAACCCAACCCAAGCCACATCTCGGAGCGGCAAAGGCTTATGTTTACCTTGGGGACTTGGAGCAAGCGGTCCAGCATGCCGAAATGGCGCTTGCCATGGCACCGGAAGACAAACACGCTAAAGAAACCGCATTTGACGTCTACGTTTCAAAAGCAAGCAAGCACATTGAGGGGGAAGATTGGGTCGAGACGGTTGGATGGTGCCGAAAGGCGATTCTGGTCTGCCCAGACGATCCAGAAGCAACGAACATCTTTAACATCATGTATAACACTTGGGACGAGAAGCCGGGTTGTGTTGAACCGGTAACGGCGGCGTGCAGAGCGATAGTCGCCAAGTGCCCACAGTGGAATTATGCTCGTTACAGACTGGGACGAATCCTTCTCGACACGCATTACCCCGAGGAAGCGATGCCGATTCTACGTGAGGCCGTGCAACGCGAGCCAACCAACGCCGAGTATCGCGATTGGCTTTGTCTTGCGCTGTTGGGGGTCGGCCAGCACGATGCCGCAGTTCAAGAGTACCGGATTCTACGGGATATCGATCCTGTAAGAGCAGAGACGCTACGAAAGCAGCTAGGCCCGGCTCTCTGTGACCCAGAGGACGCGCGGAACAGCTAGGGAATGAATCCCCCCACCCAAGGCTCAGGAGAGAATTCCAAGGGATCATCGTTGGGGCCGTCGGCATCATTGAGGGCGTCATTTATCTGACCAAGTCGGACGAGAAACTTGGCCAAACATGGATCGCCAAGAATAAGAACTGGCGCTAGGTCCGAAGCTCCTCGGGCTGGTCAGTGCTTTCAGAAGCACCTTAAGATTATGGCAAACAAGAAGATCGTGGTTGATACAAACCGGCAGCGCGGACAGCTCTTCAGGGTCAGCGAATCGGGAGGGCGCTTTCACGTCTACGATTACGAGGGCCCTATGGGCTTCGATAAGAGTATCGGGGAGGCGTGCAGCCTTGAGGACGCGATTCAGTTGATCAAAGCCTATTCTGGCGGCTCCATTCGAAAGATCGAAGATTGGTAGGCACCTCGGAAGAGAGTCAGCGTGGGTTCTGGCACTGCCCGGAGACGTGGTCATATACCGCTCCCGGCCCAACGCCAAAAAGGCTTTATGGTAATGAGATAAAGGGGGGTCATTCAGGTGAGCGGGAGGTGAATGCCGGCCGGCACAGGGCAAGCTTCGGGTTTGCGGGCGTGGCCAGATGTGTTTGGTCCTGAAGGCGTGGCGGGCGCGGAGGTGATCGCTGAGGCCGAGTAAGGGCCCGGTCATGCCCGTGGTCAGCAGGGCCATGAGCACCAGCATGGTGAAAGTGGGAGGGGAGAGGTTCCGGAGGGGCAGCGGGGATGGCCGCCAGATCCAATTGCTTGGTGGCGGCTCAGGCCGCAGCAGCAGGCTTTTTGTAGGAGAGAGGCTGGACTGCCTTGCCGGCCCGGGGCTTCGTACCGGGCAAGACATGTGGTGCCTTGTCGGCCAGGGCGAGTTGGTCGCCATTGGGGGGAGCCGGGGCGTAGCCAGCCTGTTTTCGGTCTTACTTGGAAATAGGCTGGTTTTGCCTGCGCACGCGCGGTTCTGGCATCCCTTCGGGATGCGAGCATCTCTGGCTCGCGTGTCCGGTGGTCGTTTCCCGTGCGGCCCCGAAACGACCACCGGCTACCGGCTGCCAACCCTGCCGGGTTGGACAGATCACCGGAAAGGTGCGGGTTGACACATATTTGCCGCGTATTAACTTGAGCTCGTGAACATCGCCTTGCCGCGGAATCTCGAAAATTACGTTGCCGAACTGGTGCAAACCAGCGGCTACCAAGGTTCGGACGAAGTGGTGGTGGAAGCGTTGAGCGAGCATCAAGCCCGCCGCCGGGGCCTGGAAGCGGTGATGACGCCGGAGCTGGAACGGCTGCTGGATGAAGGCTTGGAAAATCCGGATCAAGCCAGGACCATGGAAGAATTGCGCCGCCGGACATGATCCGGGCCAGGTTTAGTCCCAGGGCTGCGCGCGACCTGGACTGCAGGACGACGGACTACTGACCACTGGCCACTGGCCCGAGGGTGAACAACGAAGAAACGAAGTAACTAAGCTGTGGTTTGGCCTCCTTCTTTATGGCCAAGCCGCGTCGAAGGCACTCTGGCACTTGATGCAGGGATCCGGCTCACTACTGTGAGTCGGACACCAGTTACACCTTACCTGTCGGCTCAGTCGCCTTCCGCAGTGGTGCCCGCAAGATGCGACGCTGATTTCACTTTGCTTGATCCCCAAGGGTCCAGCCCTCACACTCATGTCCATGAGATCGTTTTCGGCTTTAATGAACGGGACCTCCGTTCCCGAGCCCAGGTGGCGTTTGGCTTGCCCGCTAATCTTGCTCGGGCTGTGCCTGGCTCTTCCCTCCGCCGCCGCGGAAGGCGTGGCCACTTACACGACCGGCGATTGGCCCGTGCCCGGACTCGGCAACGTTCGCGCCCGCGTCGCCGTTTCCGAAAAGGCGGATGCGGTCTGGGCGCATATCCCCTGGCGGCGGCGGGATGCCAAGCCTGAATACAAGGACGTCATCGTGGTAGATGCCGCCACTGGCAAGCGGGTAAACAACGTGGCACGGGTGAAGGTCACCCGGGAGTGCGGCGATCTGCTGTTCCAGCCACCGACGGCGCCCGGCGAATACTACTTCTATTATTTGCCGTTCAAGACTGCCGGGTCTTGGTATTTCCCCACCACGATCTACCTGTCGCCCACGAATACCGCCGAAACGGACTGGACCAATCGCTGCGCGTCGATCGTCCAACGGCTGCGTGACGGCCAGCCGCCCGGAGTGCCCGCCGCGCGACTCATCGATCTCCAGGCAATCAACGACTTCCACCGCTTCGACCCGATGGAAGTCACCGCAACCAGCCAGGAAACGAGCGATTTCATGGGGAAATATGGAACCCGGCCTTACCTGCTGTTTCCGGAAGATCGGCGATTCCCCATCCGTATGACGGAGGAATTGCCGCTGCGGTGGATGCAGTCCGGCCCGGAACGCCCGTTCAGCGGCGAGGCGTCCCGCGGCGAGTTCTACGCGTTCCAAGTGGGCCTTTACGCGTGCCGGGATAGTGTGGAAGCCGTGCAGGTCGAGTTCAGCGATCTGAAGGGATCTGGCGGAGCGACAATCCCCGCCGCCGCCCTCCGTTGCATCAACGTGGCGGGCACTAATTGGCTCGGTCAACCCATTCACAAGATCGTGACCGTCCCCAAAGGAAAGGTGCAAGCGTTCTGGTGCGGCGTGGCCGTACCGGAGCAAGCGCCCGCGCAGACGTACCGAGGCAAGGTCATCTTCAAACCCACGAACGCTGCCGCTGCTTCGATCGATCTCGAAATCACCGTCATCGAAGCCGCCTTGGCCGATGCCGGTGATGGCGAGATCTGGCGGCAATCGCGCCTGCGCTGGCTCGATTCCACCATCGGTCTCGATGACGAAGTCTTCGCACCTTACACACCAGTGGCTGCGCAGGCGGATACCGTCTCGGTGTTGGGGCGCAAAATCCGGTATAATTCCACCGGCCTGTTTGAGAGCATCAAAAGCAGTTTCTCGCGGAATGTTGACAGCGCGAATGGCCCCGAACGCGAATTGCTGGCCGGGCCGATTGCTTTCGTGGTCGAAACCACCGACGGCCCCGCTGCCTGGCAGGGCGGCCAGCCGAAAATCCTCAACCGGAGCACGGGCGCCGTTAGCTGGCAATCGGACAGCGCGGCTGGTTCTCTGCGGCTGGAATGCTTCGCGAAGATGGATTGTGACGGGTATGTGAACTTCAGGCTGACGCTCGCATCCCAGCAGGCAACCGAGCTTAAAGACGTTCGGCTGGAAATCCCGCTCACGCGCAAGATGGCGGTTTACATGATGGGTTTGGGTCGCGAGGGCGGCTACCGGCCGGAATCCTGGGAATGGAAATGGGACGTAGCGTACGCCAACAGCGAGTTGTGGCTGGGTGATGTTGACGGCGGGTTGAGCTGCAAGCTGAAGCACCTTGAAGATCGGTGGGATCTCTTCAACATGAAAGAAACCGGCTGCTATAGGGACTGGAGCAACGACGGCAAGGGCGGCTGCAAGGTGGCAACGGAAGGCGACCGGGTTCTCATTCGCGCTTACACCGGGCCACGGCGGATTGCCGCGGGGGAGAAGCTGCACTTCAACTTCGGCCTGCTGATCACGCCGTTTAGGACGCTTGACAAGAATCACTGGCAGTGGCGCTATTACCATCGCGACAGCTCCTCCCCGGTCGCGGAAGTCGCGAAAACCGGCGCGTCCGTCATCAACCTGCACCAGGGCGACAAGCTCAACCCGTACATCAATTACCCCTTCCTCACCACGGACAAACTGTCCGCTTACACCAAAGAAGCTCACGAACGGAACATGCGGGTCAAGCTCTACTACACCATCCGCGAACTGAGCGATTACACGGGAGAATTCTGGGCACTGCGGAGTCTCGGCAATGAGGTGTTCAGCCGCGGCGAGGGATTTCACGTTGCCGACCAGTTCGAGCAAACCCGTGCGGAGCGGGCCTTGCCCCATACCGGCGATTCCTGGCTGTGCGAACATGTCGTCACCGATTATTCGCCGGCCTGGCATACGCCCCTCGGCAACGGGTGGACCGACGCGGCCATCGCCACCAGTGGCCTGTCCCGCTGGCACACTTACTATCTCGAAGGCCTGAGTTGGCTCATCCGGAAGGTGGGAATCGATGGGCTCTACCTCGATGGCATCGGCTACGACCGCGAGATCATGAAGCGCGTGCGCAAGGTGCTGCAGCGGGAAGGCAAGAATTGCCTGATCGATTTTCACAGCGGCAACAACCACCCCCGGGAATATGGCCTGAACAGTTGCGCCAACCAGTACCTCGAGCTGTTCCCTTATATCGACAGTCTCTGGTTCGGTGAAGGGTTTGATTACAACGAAACCGCTGACTATTGGCTTGTGGAGATAGCCGGTATCCCCTATGGGCTGTTTGGCGAAATGTTGCAGGGCGGCGGCAACCCATGGCGCGGCATGGTCTTCGGCATGAGCAATCGCCTAGGCTGGGGCGGCGACCCGCGTGCGCTCTGGAAACTCTGGGACGAGTTCGGCATCCAGCAGGCTAGGATGCAGGGTTTTTGGGATCCGCAATGCCCGGTTAAGACGGGCCATAAAGACATCCTGGCCACGGCCTATGTGAAACCCGGCAAGACGCTCGTCTCGGTGGCAAGTTGGGCCACCAACGCAGTGAAGATCCGGCTGCAGTTGGACGGCGCCGCCCTCGGCCTGGACCCGGCAAAAGTGTTTGTCTATGCCCCGCCGATCACTGGGTTTCAGCCGGAGGCGGTCTTCAAACCCGGCCAGGAAATCCCTGTGCGACCCGGCCGCGGCTGGCTGCTGCAGCTTGACGAAACGGAACGCAGACTACCGGAACCGGCTGACCTGATGGCTGGGAAAAAGATGTTGCTCGAGGAACGCTTCGCGGGCCAGGAACTCCCCGCGCCGTGGACCGTCAGCCTTTCCCAGCGGCCGGGAACGAAGTTGGGCATCGCGGACGGACGCCTGGTGATCAGTGCAGCCTGCAACGCCGCCGTGTTCGCGCAACGACCGCTTCCCGCCGGGACGACGCTGGTGCGGTGCCAGGTAGATCCCCAAACCGACCAGGGGGCCTCCTGGGGGCCAGGCATCAGCCTGGTTTGGCCCGACGGCCATGCGTTGCGCATCAACCTGCGCGCCGAAGGCCGCTTCGGCGTTGACGATGGCGCCCGGCAATTGCTCGAGGGAAATCGAGCCCCCGCAACCCCGTGCCAGCTTGTCATAGCTCTCGATAACCGCGAAGTCGTCCTTCAGGCATCGGAAGAAGGCGTCTTGCAGGAAATTGCCCGCTTCCCCCGTTCGGAGTTCCCAGGTGATCCCGCTTCGATCCGCCTCGGAAAGATGAGCCCCGGCTCGAAGAACGAGGACTTCTCTTCGCAAGGACCGGAAGGCACCTGCACATTCCGGCAGCTTCAGATCATGGGGAACTGAGCAAGTTGCCGCGAATGCCTTCAGTGGCTTCAGGCAAACAGATCAAGAATGGGTTGGCCGAGACCGTCGCGGGTGACGTAGAAAGGGCGCCTCTCGACTTCGTAACTTAGCTTCGGGGGTATCCCGAGAGCGTGATAGATCGAGGCGTGGAGATCCTCGATGATAACGCGCTTTTCGATGGTCTTACACGGGCGCTCGTCGGCCGTCTTGCCGTGCAGGTAGCCGCGTTTGAGCCCGCCGCCGCACAAGAGCACACTGCCCGCATCGGTGAAATGGCGGTGCATGCCGTAGTGTTTCAGCTCCTTGATCACGTCCGGGACCGTAACCTGGTCTTTGACCGTTTTGTCCGGTTTGCCTTCGATCAGCATGTCGCGGCTGAACTCGCTGGCAAGCACGATGAGGGTGCGATTGAGCAGGCCGCGGTCTTCGAAGTCGAGGATGAGCTGGGCGACGGGCGCGTCGATTGACTTCTTCAGATCCACCATCCGGGTGTGGCCGTTTTCATGCGTATCCCAGTATTCAAAAGGGATGTATTCGGTCGTCACCTCGATAAAGCGCGCTCCGGCTTCGGTCAGGCGACGGGCCAGGAGGCAGCCGAGACCGAATCTGCCGGTGTTGTATTTGTCATAGCTGGCTTTGGGTTCCAGGGACAAATCGAAGGCCTTGGCCGCCGGCGAACTGAGGAGTCGATGCGCGTTGTCGAGTGAGCGCAAGAGGGATTCCTTCTGGTAATCGCTGCCGAGCTGGCCGATCGCGACGGCTCCCTGCAGCTCCGTCATCTGGTAGTTCGGCGCCAGGAAGTAGGGGTTGCGCTTCCTGCCGTCGCGGAAATAGCACTTGTCGATGAACAGGCGCACCCGCTCCTCGATGTCGTCGCGGTTGGTGAGCACCGCGCCGCCCGACCCGGTGGTGATGTGCTTGAAATGGTTGTAGCTGAACGTGGAGATGTCGCCGAAGGTGCCCAGCAGCCTCCCCTTCCAGCGCGTGAGGTGCGCCTGCGCGCAGTCCTCGATCACGGGGATGCCGTGGCGCTTTCCCATGGCCACGAATGCCTCGATGTCGGCGGGAAGCCCCGCGTGGTGGACCACGATTATCGCGCCCGTCTTCTTGTTGATGAGCTTCTCGGCGCCCCGCGGGTCCATGTTGTAGGTGGCAGGGTCGATATCTGCGAAACGGG
>Ga0209777_10009345_pt1 | contig 10571 bp, 9 predicted proteins | sample FrelakmetHBP12HB_FD_187147 | JGI IMG/M metagenome (GOLD analysis project Ga0209777, IMG submission 187147) | Freshwater lake sediment microbial communities from the University of Notre Dame, USA, for methane emissions studies -HBP12 HB (SPAdes)... | ecosystem: Environmental > Aquatic >... | reverse complement strand
TGTATCCTGAGGCTTGGGCAGTTATTGCTGTTGTACCTGGCGCGTTTGTTACTGTTAAGCTTCCGGTGGCTTGGGTTTGTCCAAAGGGAATTGTTAGTGTTGAGCCGACAACTCCTATTGATGGTTGTGAGGAGAAGAGGTTTACGTTGACGTCGGCTTGAGGGTCTTTTGCTGGTCGACCCTGTGTATCCTGTAGTTGCACTTGAATTGCTTGGTAGGTCTTGTTATCCGCTGGGAGAGTTACTGGAACGCAGTAAATGCCTAGCTTGGAGGGAATAAATCCAAAAGTGCTTACAGATTGATGATCCCAAAGAAGGTCAGTAGCTACTGCAGTTATAGTTGCAGAGCCTGACTTGAAAGTGGTATTGAGAGTTGCTAAAGCGTAAGTTTGCAGTTGTGTAATCGTTATGGAGTCTATCTGGCATACGCTTTGATCGTTCGATGATATAGTTACTGAGATATCTGTTTGATTTACTGCGACAAAACCAGTTGCGTTTTGTAATTCAATTGCGATTTGTTTGTATGAGTTTTGGTCGGCTGGAACTTTGGCTGGTCCTACAAAGATTTTTAGTTGAGTTGGGTTGGTAGCGACTGGAGTTGTGGCGATTGTGAGTTGGCTAGGGGTATATCCTTGAGCTACTGCTGTGATGATTGCTGATTCCGTTCTTCCTTCTGTTTGCGCTAATAGAGTCGTGGTGAAATTGGCTGTTGCGTAGGTTTGGCCTTCCGGGATGGTAGCGACTGGATCGACTGCGCCAACACCAGTGTCTGAACATGATAGGGTAACTTGTACGCCTCCTAGTGGGGCTCTTGCGGGATTACCGCTTGAATCCTGGAGTTGTAGCATTATGGCTTGATACTTATTCAAGTCTGAGGGTAGCGTGGATGGAAAACCGTAGATTGCTATGGCTGAGGGGATTGGACCTATGGTAGTCATGGTTGCTTGTATTGTTGCAAAACCGGTTGCTGAAGCAGATATTGTTGTTGTTCCTGGACTGAATGTGGTGTTAAAGTTGGCTGATGCATATGTGGTTCCTTTGAGAATTGTGATGGCTGAATCTACTGTTCCTATGTTTGTGAGTGAAGATGCAAGACTAATCGTTGTGTCTTGTAATGCTCTGGCTGGTTGCCCCGCGGAATTTTGTAACTGCACAAAAATGCACTTGTAAGTATTGTTGTCTGCAAGCACGCTGGTTGGTCCGGTGTAAATGTAAAGTTTGGATGGGTCACTTGTCGATGCAGAGGAGGTATTGTTTTGATTAAAAACCAGCAATGCGGAAGTTAAAATTAAAACTGTTATTACAAGGGTTATAGTTTTCTTTGACATTTTTATTACCTCACTTGCTTTTCCTTTTTGTTATTCTCATTAGTTTTTTTTCTTGATTTTTTTGTTTAAGTTTAGACCCAGCCATCATAAATGTGGTTGGTTGATAAAATTGTGATTCGCAAAGAGCACATGTGATGTTCGATAATTCTAAGTGAGAATGAATTGTTGTCTCTCTGCAATGTTTAACGCGGCAGTCAGATACTATTGGAATTTTGCTTTTTGTTTCACTTGTTAAGATGAAAAAGCTGCATTGGCCGTCTTTTGCATATCCGCAACCGGCTTGTTTTAATTCTCCAAAAAATGTGGCATTTGACAGTATCTCCACTAATGTTAAAACTTCGCTGGTCTTCTGTTTTTCAATTTTATCAATACGCTTGCTCAGCTCTTCTAGGTCTGTAATCATGCGAAATCTGTCATCCACGGATTAATTCCCAAAGTTCGCTTATATACTAAGTTAACCCTGAAAAACCCTTATTTAGATAGAAAGGATCGCTAAATTCAATAAAAATGGCGAGTTAGGCATTTAAATTCCAATTAAACCGTTAGGGGTTTGTCAACTTGAAAAACTATTACGGGTGCCGATTTTGTCCTTTTTTTAGTAGCCAAAAGCCTTCTAATTTTTACTTCATTAGAATACACTGTTCTTGCTGAAATGCCGAATACTTCTCCAATTTTTTCTTTTGAAATGTTTGTTTTCCTCTTGCAAACATAGTAAAATGTGCCGGCTGCGAGTCCAATTGGGTTTCCACCAGACGCTCTAATTTCCAACAACGTGCTTTCAGCGCTAAGGAACAGCTCTTTATTGACTGATATTTTTGCGGCATTTTCACGTAAGTAGTCCAATGCCGTTTTTCGTTGAATCTTCAGATGTTCTTTTTCTGTTTTCAGAGTTCTGTTCAGTATCCACGCCTGTTTCATCACTAACCCGGTGTCAAGACTAAGATCCTTGGATATGCTTTTAATGGATCTCATCTTGTCATATTCCTTAAGTACTAAATGCATTAACGCTGCAACCGTTGCCCTTTTGTTCTTTGAGAGTTTTTGAGATTTGAAAATCAGATGGTTTTGTGTTCGGATTGTGCGTGCTGCTTCTTCTCTGTAAGGAAAATTTGGAATGTTTAACTGGCAAGAAACAGCTCGAAGTGTGGTTAACCATTCTTTGAGCGTTTCAGAATCTTGTTCACTCCAGTTTGAATGCCACTCGGGTGCCCATTTTGTGAAGCTTTTGATAATCGGAGATTCCTCTATAACTAATCCACATTGAGTGCAGATTCTTTCTCCGTTTAAGCCTTCAGGATAAACTATTGTACCGCAACAGTTTGGGTTCTTCAACTGTCTTGCTCCTTCTTCCGGTGATTCAATGTTATAACTACTAAGTCTTAGCATAAGCGATTGCTGTCTATGTTAGCGGCTGTTTAATAAAACTTTAGAATTTCAAATACATGTTTTGCGAATATTTAATCTGTGTTTTTTAAAAGATTATGTAAAATAATTAAATTTTATTTATTAGATTAAACAATTTTGTGATTTTTTCCTATCTTTGTTTCGATTAAAAGTTATTGTAAGCCGTTTTGCTAAAGCTGCCTGCAGATAAAAGAAGAGGCTATCCATAAAAAATATTGGCGTTGAATTGATGCTTCAATTTTCAGGATTTAGGTTATTCTATTTTTACACTTTACTTGATAGCCATTGTTTGTTGGAGCTGAAAAGAATCTATTATCTCATAAAGTAATTTCTGTCACTGATAGAAGAAAAACACTTTGCGCCATAATTTTACGGATAAGCTTATTTCGGGTTGCTTTTTTGAGAAAAAGCTTAAATTTTGTTTAGGCTGCGTCTGTATTAGTCACAATAAGTCGCAATAAGTCTGGGGAAGGAAACAAGAAAGTTGCCCTTAACTGAAAAGATAAATTTCAAAACGAGGTTGCAGAGGGGAAATAGATTACAAATTCCAAGGTTGATAAGGTGGCAGTTTAAGCTCGAGACTGATCAGGTCTTGAAAGTAAGCGTTAGCGTCGTGCATCTTTGGGGTGGTCGAGAGAGCTTTCCATCTAAAATGGGTAAGGAGGGCCGAGTGGTAGTTCCGAAACTGATTTTAGCGTTGCTAAAGTGTGATAAGCCAAGCCTTGAAGGCTATGTTATGGACGTAACTATCGAGCCCTTCTGCGCAGATTTTTCTTGAGGCTTAGCCCTCTGATTAAATGAATATTACGAATTGAGATACGTCCTTTATAAACAAACTCCAGAAATAGAATACCAAATCCAAAACCTAACTAAGGAGGTGCAAATAAAAAAATAAATAATGTTAAACGATTCATGAAGAACCGTAAAGCAATCTCACCAATATTCGCAACCCTCATCCTAATCGCCATCGCAGTAATCGCAGGAGTCGTTGTTTACGCGTTTACAAGCGGAACATTAGCAACCATGACAGGCGGCGGAACAGCAGCACAAGAAAAAGTAACAGTCCAAGCAGTTCAATACGCGAAAGGTGCACTCACCATATCTGTTTTTGCAGAGAACACAGGAACAGGCACAGTAACAGTTAACGGTATGCTAAGTAAAGATAGTTCAGGAAACCCACTTCAATCTGCGACACTAACATCAGGCACAGCTCTTGATTCAGGCGTTTTACAAACCGTTGTTGGAACTGTAACAGGAATTACTTCAAACACCGCTTTCACAGTTACTTTATCAACTACAAAAGGTGGAATTTTCGTTTCGCCATCACAAGTAGCACCATAAGCAGTTTTTCCCTGCTAAATTTATTTTCTTTTTTTAGTTTTTCAGAAGAACACTCTAGTTATTAATGGTTAATTTTTATATCTTAATTTACTAATTTTAATTATGCCAATAAAGAAACCTACTGTAAGCAAAAAAAGAGAACCCTTAACCTTAAACAGAGCTAATGAAAGAAACACCCATTACGAATTGATAAACACCATAAAACAACACAACCAAAACAACGAGCCTATTAATTTTAAGAAACTATGTCAACTAACTGACTTTCATATAGTGGCCCAATTTATCAGGGAGGCAGAAGGGTGGGGAATGATAGATAGCCGGTATGGGGAAATAAATGGAGACAGAATGGGTCGAGTGCTTACAGTTACCTCGGTTGGCGAGGTCTTCATAAAATATTGCGAACAAACAAGCAAAACAACAAAAATCCATAGTAGAGAATTAAAATTTATAGAAAAAACAAGGTGTGGCACCACAAAAAAAGTGCCTAAACCAATTTTAGATCCCAAACGTGAAAGTGCCCACAAGCGGGTTCCCAGCAACATAAGAAACGCCGGCGCCAAGAACATCACGACACAACATATACGTATCAGCAGCCCCCTGAATCCAATACCAATACCCAAACAAGCCAATTTCATTAATTGTGCCCGACCCCCACAGTTTTTATCAGTCGATTATTCAGGAGAAGTAGTCGTCCACCACAAAATAAGCAGAGAACTACTACTACTACCAGAGTGAGGTATGAGTGATAGAACAACAACACGTGTGTTGCAGTTGTTGTTCTCGTAAGTGTTTGCAGGGTTTGACGTAAGAGTTGAAAAGAAGAAGGTTGAAAAATTTGCGCTTCTTCTTCTTTAGTTGATTGGCTGCTCAGAAAATACTTAAGCGCTTTGTCTGAGAGCAAAAGAACTTGGTTTTAGGGAAAACCCCGTTCTTCTTCCAAATAGAAGTTGTGGTTCTAGGTGAAAATTTTAGGGTGAACAACTACTTCTATCTTCACTTTGCCAGAAGCAAGCTATTAGTTGCGACTGAGAGGCCGACCAACTGGCTCGCTACAAAATAGCTTCTTGCACTTGGTCGCATTTTAAGTAATTTATGCACATCCTGTATCTTGATGAATCTGGAGAACCTCGCAACATGCAAGACCCAAAAAGTAATCCGTCAAAACAAGGATTGAAACGCTTAATCCAAGGTCATGCAGAAAAGGAACAGTGAGTGTGGGTTCCACAAATTTAGAAGCAAATCATAACCCTTATGTATTACATTGTATTCTCATTTTCATGATGACTAATGTCTGAACAAAGTAACGTAGTTACTCTACGTCTCTCGAAACGTGCACTACAAAGACTTGAAGCCCTACAAACCATTGAGAAAACTGATCGCTCAACATTGGTTAAGGAATTCATCGAAGATGGGTTACGCAAAAGAACAATAAGACTCTACAGCACGGGCAAATTAAGCGCTGGACGCTCAGCAGAAATCTTAGATATTTCGCTACGGGAATTTTTTGAACTGCTTGAGCAAGAATCCGTTTCGGTTAGCTGGGATTCTGCAAACGTTAAGGAGTACATGAAGACAAAATACGGAGAATAACCTTTTGCGAATCGTGGTTTCTGATGCAGGACCGCTAATTCATCTTGCCCAAATAGGTAAACTTCAACTCTTGAAGAATCTATTTAAACACATATCTATAACCGCCAAAGTTAAGAATGAAACAGTTGATGAAGGAATTAATCATGGCTTTGTTGACGCCCAGATTATCGCCAAAGCTATTCAAGATGGATGGATAACGATTGAACATGTTTGTGAGCACCAAACTGGATCCATAGAACGGTTAGTGATTGGCGAAAATATTTCACGAGCGGATGCAGAAACTCTCCTGTTGGCTAAAAACAAAAATGCAGAACTGCTAGTTGACGACAAAGTTGTTGCAGATCTCGCAAAAATGTATGGACTCAAAATTTGGAACACCTGGACAATACTACTCGAAAGCCTCGGTGAAGGCTTACTTGAAATACAAGATATTAACAAGGCAATAGATGAACTGGGCGAGAAACGACATAAACTAAGTGAAAAACAAGCAGAGGAAATACTAAAAGCCGCAAACACAATCGCAACATGCAAAAAGAAAACCTGCTAATCAGCAACCCTGTTTAAACAACTGTATCAACTACCCCATGGCGCCAAACAACTTTTATGTTTTTGGCAATTAGCCTTAAAATGAGGCTTAATCCTGAAGCAAGTTGACAAACACAAGCCTAACTTTACAACGATGAACTCACATCATAATGACTAAGACCAAAACAAGTAAACTTTCGTCTGAAACAACCTTTCCGCGTGTGGTATCAATTAGCTATTTTTGCCAAGCGCTATTCTAGGCGTGGTAAATAGCTTGCGCTAAAACAAAATTAAATGCCGAAAAATGGGAAAGAAAGAAGAAGATAACCTTGTTTCTTAAGCTGCAGGGGATGCTATAGGAACTGGAGCTGGCGGAGTTGAAACCGTCGGTGGTGTTGGATCTGAAGCGGGTATTTGTTTTGCTGCTTCTGTAACGATGCCTTCTATTTGGGATAGTTGTTGGGTTGGGACTTCTTTGATGTAGTTGAGTCCTTTGCTGAACAGTAGTCCTGTTAGTGCTGAGGCGAATGGGTTAACGGCAACGTTTGATAGTGGTGTGCCTGAGATGTTGAAGCCCAACGCTAAAGCAAAAGACGCAAGGACCAGGCGTAGGAATTTGGTTTCACTAAACACTTCTCCGCTTAGTTTCCAGGAGAGCAGTGCTGTGAAGATAGCGGCGGCTAGGGCAAAGAGTATTCCGTAATATGGCGAAATTTCCATTTTTTACATTCACCTCCACTCACAAAAATCTTTAGAGAAACTAGTAAGCAAAAAAGAGATTTTACCCGAAAACAACAATGAAAAACAAGCACCATTGAAATCCATAGTTAGTTTATTATTTTATTTTGTCTAATTCAGTTGCCTCTTTGCATGTTTTATGTTGGTGTCTCAAGTGTATTCTTGCTATTTGGCAAAGTATTATAAAACAATAGAATCAAATAAGGCTTGATTGAGCGAGGGCTCTTTTGCTTCTTGCTCAATAAAAATAAAATTATAGGAAAGAAAAATACATGAAAAACCTAAAAAACAAAACATCAATAGCAATCGTTTTTGTTCTTATACTAAGTATTACAGCCACATTAATCGCTTTGCCAACACCCGTTAAAGCTGCCACCTACAACTACCAAACCTTTGCTTACCTGTCCATTAGACCTAACCCCTGTGGAGTCAACCAGACTCTGCTGATTAACTTCTGGATATCGCCACCAATGCCGCAGCCAGGCATTATTGCACACGGCTACACAGTTGAAATCACTCACCCAGATGGATCCAAAGAGACACTTGGGCCATTTGATAGCATACAAGCAGACACAAGCATGTGGACTGAATGGACACCAAAGGTAACAGGCGAATACAAAATAAAAGTTATTTATCCAGGAGAAACAGTACCTGCCGGAACCCCTTACCAAAGCACCACAGTCGGTTCAGCATACAGCTCAAAATTAGCAGACAACTATACCTTCTCATCCGCTGAAAGCCCCGTGACAACACTCACAGTGCAAGACCAACAGCTTCCAGGTTATGTACTAACTCCGCTTCCAACAGAATACTGGAATCGCCCAGTCACCATAGAAAACAGGGAATGGTCCTCGGTTGGCATGGGAAACTGGGAAATGCAGGGCGCTGACATGAGAAGCTCATACAGCCAACTATATGGCGGCGCTCCAGGCTCAGCGCACATCTTCTGGGTATTAACCTCAGGAGTAGGCGGACAAGTCGGAGACAAATACGGCGATGCCATTTTCGGCGGTAACCCACCAGGCGACAGCAACGTAGCCAGATACATGACACGTGCAGTAGCTGGAATGGGCTACTACAGCTCAACAGACGGCGTTCACTGCGTAGATCTAACCACAGGCAAAGAACTATGGGTTCGCAACGACGTATCCATATCAATTGCTACAGTTGAAAACTACGTTGTCCGCGCTCAAGGTCCACCAATCGACTCGTATAACGCGATTTTGATGTCAGTTGGCACTCAACTTCTCAAATACAGCGCCTACACTGGAGACTTGATATGCAACGTAACTGGTATGTCAGGAACTTTTGATCCAGCACCCAAGCTTAATGTTGCTTCAGAAGGGAACAGTCTCGGTATGCAACAATTCGTTTACAGCGTATCAGGATCAGGCGCTAACACACGCTTGATTAAATGGACTACACAAGGCAGCAGCACCAACTTCACAAGCAGAATCGCCTGGAACGTCAGCTACTCGTTCCCCAGTGTCACATCGATAGACGACAACCTTGGCATAGGCTTCTACTTTGGCATAGGCACAAGCGGCGGTAGCTGCGGTGCCTTTGACATCAACACCGGCGCCACGATGTGGACAAAAACATACGGACAAACCAATGCTCCATTTGCCACAAGTGCAGATGTGCTCGAAAACGGAGTATATGTCTACCCACTTTACTACGGTGACCCCAACCAACAAGGGCTCAGACCCCTAGCAGGCATTGACATAAAAACTGGAAACATGCTCTACAACACCACCGTCACCGAATATCCGTGGGGAAGCTTCTGGTGCTACTCACACACTGCTGCATACGGATTAGCTTACTTCCCAACCTACAATGGCTATGTCTACGCTTTCAACGTTACAACAGGCCAGATGGCTTGGAAGGGAGGCTACAACGCAGTGGGCTATGAAACACCCTACGGTTATCAGCCATTCTTCTCGGCAATTGCATCGGGCGGCGGCTACGTCTTCGCAGGCAACGATGAACACAGTGAAAACCCCCCATACTACCAAGGCAAACAAATGTGGTGCCTTAACGCAACAACAGGCGAAACAGTCTGGAGCATACCATTCTGGTCACCCGGCTTTAATATGCAAGGACTCATAGCTGACGGCAAACTCATCGCAACCAACTTCTATGATAACCGCCAATACTGCTTCTACAAGGGACAAACAGAAACATCAGTCACCGCATCACCTAAAGTCTCAGACTTCGGATCTAGCGTGCTAATCGAGGGCTCAGTATATGACAAATCTCCAGGCACAACTGATGACAGAATAGTAGCAAATTTCCCACAGGGACTTCCAGCAGTATCTGAGGACAGCATGAGCGCATTCATGGCATATGCATATATGCAGATGGCAAAACCGACAAACACCACTGGTGTCCCAGTCACGCTCAGTGTTGTTGATTCTAACGGCAACTCTCGAATCATCGGCACAACAACAAGTGACGCAGACGGAACCTTCCGGTATACTTGGAAACCAGACATTGGAGGGCAATACGTTGTCTATGCTTCATTCGACGGCAGCACAAGCTATTGGTCTTCACATGCAGTTACATCGTTCGCAGTTGACCCAGCAGCAGCAACACCAGCACCAACAGCAGCACCTTTAACGGACCTTGCAACTAATGCGAACTTGATGACCTTCATGGCAATTGGAGTAATCGCAATAATAATTGCGATAGCTGTGGTCGGTCTTCTTCTGCTAAGGAAACACGCATAAAAACAGCACAAACAAAACTATCTTTCCCCTTTTTTAGTCAAAAATTAACAATTAATGGAGAAAAGTTGGGGCTGAGTAGGCTCTGGTTAAAATTCACGATACTAGCCATAGTTGTCGTGATAGAGATTTGCATTTGCTCTTTTCTCCTAAAAGTAAAGTTTCCGGAGCCTCAGCAAACCCTGCTTCTCCACAGTTTCTAAACATGAAAAACAAACAAATAAAATAAACAGCGAAAATCTTGATGCCCAAATTCAAAAACCATAAATGCATCTCCAACACCAAAACAAGAGGCGATAACTATACCTTATCAGACAGGCACCTGGGGACCAGAAGCACAAGAACGAAGCAAAAGACGCATAGAATATTTCCACGCACATAATCAACATAGATATGAATTGAACAAAGATGAAGAATTAGCAAAAGCCGCAATTTACTATAAGTTGCATCGTGAAGAGATATTGAAAAAAATGGCAATTGCATATTCTAAAAAGGATGCTGCCTCTAAAACAAATATTCAAAGCAGAAATAAACTCAAATATCAATTGGACAAAGATGAAATAAAGGCAAAATGTGCAACTTATTACAAGTTGCATCGTGAAGAGATTTTGAAAAAGAAAGCCCTTGCTAACTCTAAAAAGAAGTTAATTAAAAAATAACTTGTTAATAGTGTAAGGCAATATTTGATATCTTGATTCTTAAGAAACATAGTTTATAAGCAAACGCTGATAAGAGAATGGTAAGAAACCAAAAAAGGATTTAACGCGAGGTGAAATAAAAAAAATGAATAATATTAAACGATTCATGAAGAACCGTAAAGCAATCTCACCAATATTCGCAACCCTCATCCTAATCGCCATCGCAGTAATCGCAGGAGTCGTTGTTTACGCGTTTACAAGCGGAACATTAGCAACCATGAC
>Ga0209777_10009344_pt1 | contig 10571 bp, 5 predicted proteins | sample FrelakmetHBP12HB_FD_187147 | JGI IMG/M metagenome (GOLD analysis project Ga0209777, IMG submission 187147) | Freshwater lake sediment microbial communities from the University of Notre Dame, USA, for methane emissions studies -HBP12 HB (SPAdes)... | ecosystem: Environmental > Aquatic >... | reverse complement strand
TTCCGATCTGGGCATTTGTAGTCGAAGAGCAGGGTGACGACGTAGGGGGCGTCCGGCGAACCGACCAGCGGCACGGCGTGGGGATCGATGGCGGGCAGGTCTGCCTGCGACTCGCCGCCGCGATAGACGGCCGAGGGAGCCAAGCCGACCTGGCAGGCGGCCAGGATGCCAGCCAGGACCAGACCGACAAGGGCTAGGCCGATCGCGGGCAAGCGGCCGATACCGCCCTGTGGGGCGGCCATGGGCGCTCGCCAGATCACCAAGGCGGCCAGCAACAGACCCGTGATGTGCGTGGTCATGCAGTAGGGACAGAAGGCCCCTATGACCCATTTCTGCAGGAGAGTGAACCACACAGCACTTCCAACGGCCGCCCCTACCAGAATCAGCATCGCGGCCCAGGCCAGCCGCCGGACCTGCGCCGCTGTGGCAGGACCGATGGAAAGACTGGCTACCAGCATCGCCAGGTACGCCCCCGCCGCCAGACCGCTGACGGGCAACACCCCGCCTATCGCCGACCAACGGCTGCTGAGCACTCGGTCGCACGAACTCCCGCCGCCGCAGCCGATTGCCCGCCCGCCCACCAGAAAGTGCCAGCTCAGGTAGATGCTCAACACCAAAGCCAGCGTGCTCAGACCCGTCAAGACCCATCGCCACCAGGGCCAGGATGGGCGAGAACAAGCTGTTTGTTCGCGGCAAACCGAAGTCTGATCCTCTTGGGTGTCACTCTTGAGAGGTAACGTTCCCATATAGGCATCATCTTCACGAGCACCTACTCGGAAGTCATCCCAATAGTCGCGAGCCACTTCTCGACCAGCCGGGGCCACTCCGCAACCGCAAACTCCGGGTGCCGCAGCCCGAACGCATGTCCACCTTGCGCATACAAGTGCATTTCCACGGGAACCCCGGCCTCCTTTAGCGCAACGTAGTAAACTACCGAGTTGTTTACGTGGTCTATCGGGTCATTCTCCGCCTGGACCAAAAACGTCGGCGGTGTATGGGTGGTAACATGAACATCCGGATTCAACGCAAAACCCGTGTCGTCATTCCATAGATGCCCCGGATAAAGAGCTATCGCAAAATCCGGACGGCAGCTTTCCTTGTCTGCGGGATCGACCGCCGTATACGTCCGTTTGTCAAAACGAGTGCTTGTCGCCGCCACCAGATGTCCCCCGGCTGAAAAACCGATCACTCCGATCTTGTGCGGATCAATTTGCCACTGAGCAGCGCGAAATCGCACCAACCCAAGCGTCCGTTGCGCGTCCTGCAACGCCGCCCGCGACTCCCCATACGGCCCCTCTTTGTTGACCGGCACGCGGTATTTCAAGAGCACCGCCGTGATGCCTCTGGCCGTTAGTAGTCCGCATGGGCCAAGGCCCATCCTACTATCTCCTGGAGTACTGGTTGGGCGCACCGGGCGTGGGAACGCTGCCTGAGATCTGCGCCCCACTGTCATGCGCCTTGGTCAGCTTGGCCTTGAGGGTGATGCCCGAGCCGGAGACCTGTGCCCCGACCGCGTGCGCCAAAGTGAGGGGTGAGGTGACCGCGATTGCGGCGCCGGCCGGGCCGCCGCGGCCAGGGCCGCCAAAACCACCGCGGCCGCGGCCTCCGCCCGCAATCGAGGCGACAATGGCAGTCTCGCGGTTTGCACCGCTGTCAATGGTGACCGTCTGGCCGACGACAAAGCCCATGGGGTTGGCGACAGGGATAGAGGTCGCGCCCGCTTCGGTGGCAGTGCCCACCGTGGTGCCGCCTGGCGTGCCAACCGTCGCGATGACGGCGGTCTCGCGGTTCTCACCCGTATCAATAATAACCGTCTGGCCGGCACCGAAGTCTGCCACGCTGGCGACCTTGATATTGTTCGCGTCAGCGGCCGAATCGGCCGACAGGGTGGTGGCGGTCTGCAACAGGAAATCACGGCGGTTGCTGTCGGTGTCGGCCCCGTCCGGGAAGCGGCCCGCGCTCCTATTGGGCGTGCCGGTGACCGGACCGCCCCGCCCGCCGAAACCACCACGACCCGCGCCGGGTGTAGGCACGTAGCAGCCACTCTCCCCTGCTCCGGAGGCGGCTTGGTAGCCCTCGGCGGCCCATGGGTCGACGAGGCCGCCGTAGTTGAGGCTGTCGACGACCAGGCCTGCGGCGTCACGCAGCACCATGTTGCCGGCGCTGGGGGCGAGGGCGGGGCCCCCGAACCATTGGTTGGGCCTCTGCGTCCCCTGGTAGCCCTCGGTCGTGACCTTCTCGTCACGCACAACCGCGTTGATCGCGTGGTCGCTGGCCAGGGGGCCGTCGAGCATGATGCCGGTGCCGAGCGGCTGGACGGGCTCGTTGCTCGAGTGGGCAAAGGCCGTCGCCGGCTCGAAGCTGATCCCCGTTCCCCTGGCACTGAAGGGGATGTTGGACGAATGGTTGAACTTCAGCGGTTCGGCCAGATCGAGGCCCGTGCCCAGTTCCGTATCTCTCAAGGGACCGTTGAAGGCGTTGCGAGCCGATTGCGTGCCGACTTTCGTGACGGTGACGGTTTCGATCCCATGTCCAACGCTGTCGATGTCCAATCGGATCTTGTCACCGACCGAGATGTTGGCGAGGGAGGATACCTTGATGTTGGTGTCGCCGGCCTTCGCGTCCGCTGCCAGCCAGGCTTGCGTGCCCGGCTTGCCGACTGCGGTGACCGTGACCACCTCGTATTTTTCCACGGCTTTCGCGAGGGTGGGGTAGGTGGCGCCATACCCGATGCCGATCTTCTGGCCGACCTCGAAGCCGGCCACGCTCGTGACAGGCACGTTGGTCGACCCGACGGGGATCGTGATCACCGGACCGTCGGGGAGGGGTTGCCACAGCGTCGTGTTGTTGCCGGCCGCCGTCCCGAGGTTTGCGATCTTGCGGGTTTCCACGCTGGAGCCGGTGTCGATTTCAATCACATCGCCGACCGATATGCCGGTCGTGCTCCTGACGTGGATGGTGGTATCACCCTTGTGCGAGGGGACCGCCAGCCCGGAATTGGAGAGGCCGAGCAGGTAGAAGCCGCGAGCCGCGAGCTTCGTCCCGGCCGGGATCTTCACCGACGAGAAGATGGCCTGCTGGGTCGGGTGCTGGGTCAGGGTCCAGTTGGAGATGTCGACGTCACTGGCGCCGGCGTTGTAGAGCTCGATGAACGAGTTCGTCGAGTTGGCCGGAGAACCGGAGCTAATAGCGAACTCGTTGATCTTGATCGGGCTGACGTTCCGCACCTTTTCGGTCGTTGTCTCGGATTGCGTCTGGCCGCTCGTCGAGTTCGTCCACGAGACGTTGCCGACCAGGTCGCCGTTGAAGGCCGCCAGCCCCGAGGTGACCTTGAAGGTCGCTCGCACGGTCGCGCCCTGCGCGACCGGGTCAGTGAACGTCTTTGACGTCTCGGCGGCGCCGGAGACCACGGAGGTCCACCCCATGGGCACGGAAATGCTCAACTTGACGCCCGTCGCGGGCGCCCCCGTGGTATTGGTGAACGCGAGGGTGGTGTCCTGCGAGGAGCCCGGTAAGAACGTCTGGAGTCCCGGCGGAGTGGCGATTACCGACGCCGGCGCCAGGCCCACCCGCTGCACGTCGTACTTGGCAGCCACAACGTTCGCTTGCACCTTCTGGTCGGTCGCGTCTGTCGGGAAGGTGCCTGCGGCCGTCATCGCGCCTTCATAGAAGGTGCCCTGCGAGCCGTTGCTGTTGTCGCCGCCGTTGCCCAGGAGGATGGCTCCCTGCTTGCGCATCGGGTCATAGGTGCGGTTGACGCGCGGTCCGTCGAACATGACCTTCAGGTCGCCCTTCTGCGCGTCTCCGCCCATGGAGGTCCAGTGGTGCGGTTCGCCCTTGGCGATCGCGGTCACGAATCGCCAGGTGATGTTCGGCAGGTCTTTGCAGAGTTTGGATCCATCCGGGTTGACACAACCCACCAGGTTGTTCTCCTGGTCGGTCATGATCCACGGGCCGGGGTCGGGCCCGCGATACCAGGCGCCGGCGTTGCCGTAGTAGGTGGTTTCCATGGTGCCGTTGCCGTCGTCGCGGCTGTCGGTCTCGGCGTTGCCGTAGTCGAAGCAGCAGCCGGAGTTGTAGTGGTGGCCGCTGATGACCCAGTACTGCCCCTCCGCCTGGTCGCCGACTGCGGTGCCCTTCGCGTCATTCCAGCGGAGGCCCATGCCCGGCTCGATGAAGACGCCGTAGGCCTTGTGGCCCATGATCGTAATCGGCGCCATGTCGGCGACCGGGAGGTTGTTGAATCCACCCATGGCCGGGCCGCTGAATCCGCCGCGGGGCGCCTGGACGAGGTGGTTGCCCTTGCCGGACTGGTCGTAGAGGGTGGTGATCCAGCAGTACGTGCCGGCGCAGAAGGCGTCCTGCGCGGCCGCGTCGGCGTATCCGCCCGCATCCGGGACCGGCGACGCGACGGGCTGGACGACGCCGATGTCCAAGGTCTTGCCGTCCGACTGACGCATGACCTGGTAGAGGGGGCCGTTGTAGGAGGCGTACAGCGCACGCGTGGTGCTGTGGGCGGCCACGCAGGGGCAGCCGGCAGCGGCGTAGATGTCACCTGGGCCTTCCGGCCTGGGCGGAGCAACATTTTGTCCCGCCCTGGCCTGTTTGGCTATCATCAACATGGCTTCAGGCAGCGTGATCGCCAGTGCGAGCATTATCACAAGACTGATTCTCGTTTTCATGTCTATCCTCTTAAACCGAGGTTTCCCAGTTGGCTCTCTGCCCGTGACCACCACGGACAACCAAGAAGCAGTATAAGCCGCCATCCCAGTGGCCGGAAGCAGAATCTTGACCGCAGCGGGGCTGGGGCCACGAGTCGGAGCCGCTCGATCCGACGCAGGATGGCGGCGAACAGGGTCCGGGGGATGGCCACCTCCGCCAATTGGAACACCATGCGCCGGGCGTGATGGACCACCTTCGCACCGATCTTGATCAGCTTCTCGCGCATCGTGGTCATGGTCCAGTGCTTCACCGGGGCAGGCAGTACCAGCCGCCGGAGGAAGTTGCCCAGACTGTACGCCAGAGCGAACAGTTGGAGTCGTACCTGGTTGTCCACGAAATCGTGACACGAGAGCTTGGTCCACTTCATCGCGTTCTTGCCCTCCTGAAGGCCACGGGTATTGAGGCCGTCAAGCTTCCCCCCAGAAGCCCGAACCTCGATGCGTTCGCAGAAAGGTCCGTCAGGTCCATCAAGGAAGAGCGCCTCGATCATCTGATCCTGTCCTCGGTGGACCAGCTCGAGTACGTAGTGCGCCAGTACCTTGAGTACTATCATCATGAGAGAATCCATCAGGGCCTGGGCAGAATCATTGAGCCAAGGTATGCAGGCAACACTGGTGACATCATTCGAATTGAACGTCTCGGTGGCCTGCTGAGGTCGTACCACAGAGCCGCCGTATAGACGCCTGACTACGAGCCCGGCCTGTAGGCGCTGGGGTCCCCGGTTGGGGGCGGGGCATGGTCCTCCTTGGCCGGCGGGCCCAGCAGTTCTTGAAAGATCGGCTTTAGGGCGTCTGCCCAGATCTGGTATCCCTTGACTGCGAGATGGAGTCTGTCTCCAGGATTCGCCACACCGTCCAAGAGCCTGCCGTTGCTGTCCCCCAACTTGTCGTTGATGTTCAGGAACCGCACCTTCTTGCCGTCCGCGAACTTGGCGAGGTTGTCATTGACCTTGTTGATCGTGGACAGGACTGCCATGTTGTCGTTGCGGGGGAAGATGCCCATGAGAATGATCGTGGCCCCAGGGGCCTTGGTCCGCATCAGGTCCAGTATGGCCTTGAGCCCCCTGGTGATGTCCGCGACCTTGGCTTCATCGCCGCCGGGGGGCACGGTATTGCCCACGTTGTTGGTGCCTGCGAGCAGAATGATGACCTTCGGATGGACCCCGTCCAGTTCCCCATCGTAAAGACGCCACAGGATGTTCTGTGTGGTGTCGCCGCCCCATCCGAAGTTGGCCGCGTTCCAGCCGAGGAAGTTCTCCTTCCAGTTGGCCAGGAAGGCCGGGTAGTCGGTTGCGCCCCAGCGGCGTGTGATCGAGTCGCCCTCGAAGTAGACGTCGATCCCGCCCTTGCGGGCCTTGTCCAGCAACTGGGCATGGGCGGTCTGCGAGTTCTGGTCAGTCCGGGGGACAGGCCGATCTGCCGTAGCCGGGGGTGTGACCTTGAGAGACCGGTTGGCCCACTGGATGAAGGTCCTCCAATTGGGGCCGTCCGTGTGCCCGCCGTCGTGCTGGCGCCAGGCGAGCTGGCCGTCGAGGAGGCCTGTGTTGACGGGGGGCATCTTCTCTGTTCGATAGTCATCCGAGGTCCCCAGGTCCTTTGCTCCGAGGAGGCGATAGACCGGACCTGCGCCTACGGCGGCCATGAAGCTCCCCTGCTGATCGAGCCACTTCGCGTCGCCTTTCTCAGGGACTCCATAGCTGATGAAGGTCAGACGCGGAGCGCACAGCGAGATCAGCTCGTGGGCGTCCACAGGGATGTCGCCGGCATTCTTGCTGCCGAAATCGGCCTCTGCGGCCCCATACTTCAGGAAGTTGCCGGCCATCCAGTGGTATTCCCCGGACCCGGTCAGGTTCTCAACCGCCTCACCCCAGTTGCGGCGGTGCAGCTTGGCCCCGCCTTCGCCTGAAGAGCCGACCAGGACGAGGGCAAAGCGGGTGTCGAATGCCATGGTCACAAGGGCGGCCTTGCCGTAGCGGGAGACCCCCTCGATTCCGACCCGCTTGGCATCCACTGCCTTGTCCGTCTCCAGGTAATCCAGGCCGCATGACGCGCCCCACGCCCATGCACGGAGGGCGCCCCAGTCCTCGGGTTTGCGGGGCTGGCCCTTGTTGACCAAACCGATGATGCCCTTGGTCAGACCTGCGCCGTTGTCTGCCTGTACGCTACCTGGATTGAGGTAGGCGTAACCCCAGCCGCCGACAATCAGTTGCTGCGTGGCGGGTGGGTCTCCCCCGAATGGGGGGCCAAATCCGCGTCCTGCCTGGGCCGCTGACGACGAGGCCCCAGGCAGACCGCCAAATCCGAACATCATCATTACCGGGACCGGGCCCCCTGCATCCTTTGGCGTGACCAGAGTCATCTGAATATCCACGCCGATGGCCGGATACGAGGAGTTGTCTACGTGCCCCACGAGCCGCCTTCCCACAACCGGATAGGTCCCGACCACGCCCTCGGCCTCCTCGGGGACCGACCACAGGACCTTCGGCACATTGGGGGGAACGCGTCCGAAGACCTCTCGCTCAAAACCCTCCACGATCTCGGGCCTTCGTTGATCCCACCACATCTGGGCTGTGGTCACCTTCCTCCCATCCTTCAACGTCAGGACATCGGGCAGGTTGGGAAAGGGATTCGCCAGGGCCTCATCGTAGTTGGCATGATCGGGGGCATTCTCGTTGCCGCTGGGGCCCGGACGGAGCTTCCTGATGCCGAGCTGGGCCATCATGTCCCGATGGTCCTGTTCCGTGGTCCAGGCCCTGGGCTCGGGTGCGGCCGGTGTAGCGGATTCCTGGGCAGGCAGGGTTCCAAGCCCAGACAAGACAAGGCATACCCAGACTCTCGACAAGCACTTGCTCGTTGGCATAGCTGCTCCTTTCCAGGGTCGTGCATGGAGGCCCACGTCATTATACAGAAGGCCTGCACTCGCTGCATCACCCTTGCAGGGAGTGTTCTTTTACACCTTCCTTCCTAGGGCAGAGCAACGCAAGATCCGTTGGAGAAAGTCAGAATCACCTGGCACGCACCTGAGAATCAGACGATCATACTGGAAACGCCTTGGCTCAGGCTCGGATGATTAGTTGCACCCTACAGGGTCTGGGCAGAATCATCGAGCCCGTACATGAAGGCAAGACCGGTAGGATCGTCTGCATCGAACCTCTGGGTGGGCTATTGAAGTCCTACCACAGGGCGGCCGCCTGAGCGCAACCACGACATGAGTCGTTCCACTGGCCCCCCCTGCCACGTACGTGGTCCGCCCCAACTCGTGCCATCTCACAGTACCCTCATCGCAATTCTCAGCCCCGATCGAACCGGCAATCCACGTCGACCAGCCCCGATGCATGACGAACCCCAGACCATCATCTACTTGGATCGCCTTGGTTCAGGCCCGGATGATTAATTGCACCCTAGGCCCGTTCCAGCGTAGACCGAATAGCACGCCGCAACAACCTGACCCGCGTCTGTCTGGGCGAAGGCAACAACGGCATGGTCAGGTATATGCGTCGTGACGTGGTCGAACTCGAAAGACGCCACCTCTCAGAATCTGGCTTCTGAAAGCCACCATTCAAAGGCTACCCCAAAGCTGCCCCGGAACGGCAACCGCAAGTCCGCCGGGGCAGCTACTTTCATCTGTTTCTACCCTGCCAGGGCCTGCGGTTGATGATTGAACGTCACGACATCATGCCCGGAGTTTCTCCAGGTATTCGCCAGCCCAGACATGTCCACCCTTACCGAGCATATCGACGATCGCACATGCCTCGCGTCTGACTTCGACCGCTGCTGTCGTGGCGGCTTGGAGGATATGCCTCATGGACTTCTCATCGAAATATCCCCCTGCACCATGGGTCAAAAGGGCCTGTCTCAATAGCGAGACGGAATCGGCAATATGATCAGAGGCCATTCTCACCACGAATCTGAAGATCTCGCAGAGGCCTTGATCTCTGGGAAGCGATCCCAGCGAACCAATGCTCCGCGAGATCAGATCTCTGACTTCACCTGGCACGATCCCAAGCCTTTCCACATTCAGGAAATGAACAAACCAAGTCAACTCATTCGTGAAGTCTTCGTTTCGGTCCACCTCCTTCACGGTGTCGAGTCGGACTTCCCAGAGCCTCCTGGCCTTCGCCCAGATCTTAAGGCACGTCTCCTTGTCTTGAATCTGCCTGCACGTCTCATACAGCTCCTCGGCCACATACCAATGTAGCCGGTTCGGGGGCCAACTATACAGGTAGCTCAGTGGATTCCCCTCGTCGTCGGAAGGATACTCTTCGATCTCAAGCCAATAGACTCCTGCCAGACGTCGGCCAAGCCGTTCGACAGGCCATACATCGGCCCGTGTCAGGTTCCCTGCAACGGCATTCTTGATCGCAACTCTATATAGCGGCCTCATCAAGTCATACCCTGGGTTATACCCGTGGCGGGCACCTGTAATGTAGCCATCCAATGCAGCCAAAAAATATCTCTCGGCAGCCGCATCCATGGGGAACACCAATGCATGGCATGATCTCGCCCAATTCTCCTCAAGGTAGTAAAGCCAGTCCCAATGCTGACCCAAGACACAGCGTACTGAGTAGGCCGGATCGTTGGACAACATGGCAGAGACCTTCTCCCTGACTTCCGGAAGCCATCTGCTGCCGTTCAGCCCGAGGGCTTTCGCACGGACCACCGAATAGCGCAGGAGTTCCCTCAATGCCATGGGTCGCAGATGGTTCATAGACACAGTAACGGGGTCGCGAAAACCAGCATAGTGCTCTTCGGATGGATCGTCCTCGGCTGGCGTTGGGTTAGTATGATCGCATAGACCCAGCAGGAGGGGTCGGACTCGGTCGAACAGGTTTCCCGTGTCTGACAACGTATTCTGGTCGATGTTGACCAACAGATCTCCGATCATCCCCAGGACTTCCACACATACCCGCCGCGAGTCGCCCATCTCAATCGCGTCCTTTGCCTCTTCAGCATCCGACCATCTTCGGACCGCGATCTCGGCCAACCCGATGATCTCTTCGCACCGGCGAGCATCAAGACTATGCCTGTCTGCACCAGCTTCCCGGCCGCTCCCTTTGAGCGCCGAGCGTACGTACTCAACAACGGCATTTGTGTAGGCAGCATACCTAGATCGTTCAATCAGTCCGCCAAGGTACGGCAGGAACTCCTCCCATCGGTCCTTCAAGCTCTCCTCTAAGAGGCGTGCAAGCCCCGTTGGGCACACGCACCTAAGATAGTCTTGCTGCGTCAAATCATGCTGCCAGGTGACCATATACTCTACGCACTGCTCCGCTGACATGTGCCTCCACTCTGACTCCGAAATGGGTGCTTCATAGCTGACAGTCCCGGAGGAGTGGTATGACTGGAAATCGGGATGATCATTCAGACCGTACTCTGCCACCAGTTTCCTATAGTACTCACCGTCAGGCCCATCCAGGCATTGAGCAACTATTTGAAGGCGGTCACGAATCCAACAGGCCGGAATCGCTTCAGCCCACTTCTCAGGGTACACCGCATCCGGGAATTTCTGCCTGGCAAACTCGGCGGTTTCCTGGACCCTTTGCCTGTTCGGGCCGGCCTTGATGGTCAGGACAATAGCACGCTGTTGTTCTGGCTTCATAAGAGGAAAGACATCCCTAAGCAACAGCATGGCTTCATGATGCAGAAGGCTGTCGTCGAGTACTTCGGGCTTTGCCAACTCAGCAGCAGCTATATCACGGTAAGTACAATCGGCCTTCCTAAGGCCCTCTGTGTCAGAATACATGAGACAGTACCTTGCCATTAATTAAGAATGAGGGCAAGGAGATGAACAGGATGTCTCAGATAACGATGGATCTACCGAAATCAAGGTTGTCATCCCCGCAATGGAGT
>Ga0209777_10009343_pt1 | contig 10573 bp, 10 predicted proteins | sample FrelakmetHBP12HB_FD_187147 | JGI IMG/M metagenome (GOLD analysis project Ga0209777, IMG submission 187147) | Freshwater lake sediment microbial communities from the University of Notre Dame, USA, for methane emissions studies -HBP12 HB (SPAdes)... | ecosystem: Environmental > Aquatic >... | reverse complement strand
CCCAACTGACTTCAGCGAGCATTCCGCTGCGGCGTTGCGAGTTGCGGGAGGGGTGGCCAAGGCATTCGGCGCTCGCGTCGTTGTCCTGCACGCACAACGGATCGAGGCTCCGATCTACTTCACGGCCGCACAAGCTCACGCGCTTCGGGCGCAACTCCGGCACAGCGCGCGAGCGGCCTGGGGCTTCGTCAATGAATTTGCGACGAAGCACTTACCCGCAGAGGTTGAGCACACGGTGCTGCTGATGGAGGATGACCCCGTCACGGCGATCCTGACGGTTTTGAAAGACCTGCGAGCCGGCTTGATCGTCATGGGCACCCACGGCCGGACGGGTATGGCGCGGCTTCGTTTGGGGTCTGTTTCAGAAAGCGTATTGCGCCAGGTTTTTGTGCCGGTGCTGACGGTGGGACCCCACATTAAACCTACGGCCGCGCTGGCGACTGTCCGCCGAGTTCTTTGCCCCGTCAACTACGGCGACTTGGCTCAGGCCGCCCTCGAGCACGCCGTGGCGCTGGCGGAGAAAACAGGCGCCGAGTTGGTCGTTGCGCACGTTCAGGAGAACTCCGCGGGAAGTGAAGGGACTGATCCTCTCCGGCAGTTGTGCGATTGGGTGCCGGCCGAAGTCCGCACCCGCTGTGCGGTGAAAGAAGTGGTTAAGGAGGGGACGGCCGCCGAGCAGATTGTCGCGGAGGCCAAGGCGTCCCGCATCGACTGCATTGTGGTGGGAGCTCAGCCGCGCAGCTTTCTGGGCACCATCCTCTTCGGATCAACTACCGAATTAGTCATCCGCAACGCCTCCTGTCCAGTGTTGTCCGTGATCCGAAAGTAGGTGGTGGGTCAGTTTGGCCTTGCAGCGGCGAGTTTACCTCCCCACTGGTATCCGGGTTGAGCCCCCATGACCGCGGTAAAACAGGGTGGCCTGCGATCCAGTAGGCCTTGTTTTTCACAACAATGTGCTGAGTTTTCTAGGGCCGGGTGTCCTTGGCGTCCGGCCTTTGGTTTCCGCTTGAGGCGTGATAGCATTCTTTGGAGTGGCTTAGCGTCGAAGGCTAAAGTGATGACCGGTCCTCCGAAAAAGCCTAAACGTCCAGTTTGGGTCTGGATTATTTGCATCTTTTATGCATTCTCCGCGCTCTGGACGATCTTAAGTTTCTATCTGATACTTTCCCGCTCAATTCCCGTAACGCCCCCAGTAAAAGCCTACATGGAGAGCCTCGGAGCGATAGACTATGCCGCAACGATAATTCTCCTCTTGCTTTCGTTGTCTGCGACTCTAACCCTTTTCATGCTCCGCAAGGAGGCTTACTACTTGTTTTGCACATCACTGATTATAAACATAGCCATGACTATATGGCATTCCATCGCAAAGGGCGCGCTCGAAGCCATGGCGTCGATCAAGGGCAGTATGACAGGCGCAGTCATCGGCTGGGCGATACTCTCCGCAATCTGCATTTACAGCCGCCACCTGAAGAGTAGGCAAATCCTAACGTAACAAGATAACAGCTCACAGCTTTCCAATCTCGAAGCCTCAACCCAAAATACCCACTACTCAAACTGCGAGAGGTGTGCGCCACCCGGATACACAGATGGCTGCAGCGTCTGCCACTTCGGGATCGGGATCAGTAGAAGCGGATTCCGTCAATATCCAGTTGGAAGTCTCCTGGCGGGCCGAGCGTACCAATCTCGAGGATCCAAGGATCGGAGGCCGTGGCGTAGCCCCCCTGAAAACCCGAAAAACGAAATTGGAAAATCGAAGATCGAAACTCGTCCCGAATTTCGAGTTTCCAGTTTCCGGTTTCGGAGTTCCGGTTTCCAGCCGCGTTGATTTCCTCCTCGTCCCGCAGAAGCCGCTCGCCCGGCGTAGCGGGAGCTACGGTCATTCTCCGGCAGGGGGTGGAGCGGGCTGAGCGACGGGGTGCTTCTTCTCTTTCATTTCGGTGTTGAATACCTTGAAGTCCGAATATTTATGCGAGTTTCGAAAGGTCCTTCCTTTCCACTCCACGGTCACGCCAACTTCGCTGGGGAGCCACATCGCTGCGGCGACCTGTTTGAACTCGATGGGGGCGTATTTGATTTCGGTGGTCTGCTGGTGCAGGCGGATCTTGGGCTGAGGCATCAGCAGGTCCGTCCGCATCCGAACGATCCTGTAGCTCTCGGCATCGATCCAGGCAAGTCCCTGGAGGAGCACCAGCACGGTGTCTCGGTCGGCGTTGAAGCGCTCCATCATTTGCGCTTTGGCGGGGTTCTGCGCAAACGCAATCACGTGGCAGGGGCGGCTTTCAAGCGTCTGCTGACCGAGGTAGCGGAAGGACGCGCCCGACTGGTACGCCGGATGGAACATCAGCGACGCGGAAGCAAAACCGGAGGTCAGCATGAAGCCGGACTCCAACCCCGTGGGCGATGCGCGCTCCCCGCGGGTGTCGGTTCGGAACTCCTCCAGGCCCAGCCCCCATTTCTCCGGGTGGGCCAGCAGCAAGTACTGGAACTTCTGGTCCTGCACGTCCTGCATCTTCCCGTGTTTGCCCAACCGCTCTTCGTGCACTTGCTCGGTAGAAACGGTATTGGGGAAGTCCCGAAAGAAGGATTGAACGCTCTCCCCGGTTTTCGCGAGAATGTCATCCAAAGCCGAGGGGCTGGAAGATGGCTGCAGGCCACTTAACTCGGGGAAGGCCTTTAACAGTGAGGGGACGGGCTCGCGCACCACGGACTCGACTTGGCCGTAACTCCGCAGGCTCATGCGCGTTCCAATCTGCACATAGAGGGTCCGAACGGGAACGGGGGCCTGTGAGATGTCCTGGTTGCCCAGGTACTTTTTCATCTCCGCGTCGGCCTCCTGCGGCTCGCCCTCCTCGAGGAGAGCGCGGGCTCGGAGCAGGCGAGCCTCGCGTGGGGCGCCTGCCTCGACAGCCTTGCCTAGATATTCATCAGCGGCCTCCCAATTCTGCTGGAAGATCAAAGTGCGTCCGAGCTCCTGTAGGACCAGCGCGTTTTTCGGATCGAGATCCTTCGCCTGCATGAGGAAGCCCGCAGCCTTGGCGAATTCTCCTTTCCAGTTCGCCAGCTCCGCGACAATCAGTAACGAGTCCGCCTTCTGCGGGGCGCTCCCTTTCTCCAGTACCAGCTTGGCGGCCTCGCCGAACTGGCGGGATGCGCCGCTATAGCTTCCCGCATCGAGCAAAGCCAGCCCCATGAGCGTCCGGCAGTTCGCACAATCCGGCTCGCGAGCCACAACCTTGTCGAAAAGGGGAATGGATTTTGCGGAGGCGTGGTCATCAAGGAACTGCTCGATGGCCTGATGGAGGTCTTTGCGGGCAGGCTTGAGCGCTGCATCGCTCTCCAGGCTGGCGCGGAGGGGCGGCGCCAGAGCGTTGACCAGGGTACTGACACTAACGTCTTCGGCCCCCTCGGTGTCCGGGCGCATGGTGATGTCGATTCCCCACGTCTTGTCGCTTTCACCGAAGTTTACGTACTCCCGCGCGGGGAGGTAGCCGTCCCGCTCGACTCGCAGGTTCACCGCGAGCTGTTTGAAGAGATCCCCATTCAGGGTGTATTCCGTTCGAAAGCTGCCCTGGGCGTCGGTCGTAAGCGTTTTGTCATAGAGGGTCCCATGGCCGATATCAACGCGGACCGTGGCAGCTCGTACCGGCTCTCCTCGAAGGTCGGTGACCTTCCCGAAAATGTGCCAGATCTGCTTTTCGATATTCCGCAGCGCCATATCGGGGTTAAAACCGCTGGCGATGCCCGCCCCTGCAGGGACCTGTGCGAAGAGGGATAAGGGCGCAAGCGAAATCAGTAAAGAGAGAATTAGAATCCGAATGAATTTTGTGGGCATGGTCTCCTCGCGGCGACTTTCCTATTAGAGGTCAGCCAGGATATTGGTAAGAGCCTCCTAGCCAGAGTTGATTGTACCTCCAATAGCCCCCGAGGGAGCGGATTCTATCGACTTCAGATTTGCAGGCCGCGGAGTCGGAGAGAAAGTCCGCCCTGGGAATTAGGGACTGGAAGCCCGAACCTCAACAACTGTGCGGGTGACCGGATCCCTGGTTTCAAGCGCACAGACTGGAGTCTCGTGTTTCCAGTTTTCTGATTTTAATAGAATTTGATTCCGTCAATATCCAGTTGGAAGTCTCCGGGGGGGCCGAGCGCGCCAATCTCCAGGACCCAAGGATCGGAGGCCGAGGCGCCGGCCGGCGGGTTGGCAAGCCAACCGACAAGCAGCCGGACGCTTTGCCAGTCGGAGAGAGGAACGAAGCTCGCCGCGGGTTGAAAGGAGCCTGCTGGGCCGGCCGGGTGGAATTTGACTTGATACGCCCTGCCGTCGCCGCGCAGGTTGAGTTCGATGCCGTGCAGATCCTTGGACTGGGTTGGGACTTTCACCTCGAGCCGGGCCAGTGCGAATCCCTCTCCGGTGCCGGCGGCGGGAGTCAGATGACCCTTGAATCGCAGGGCCTGCCGCGTCCCAGTGCCGCCCGGAGGAAGGAGGGAAATCTCCGCCATCGAATGCCCGCCGGATTCCGCGTCGGTCGAGACCTGCCAACGCTTCAAAGAATCTTCAGCGGCGCCTGGGCTCTGGAAGTTCTCAATCAGGTTGGCGTCCGCCGCCTCGGCTCCCTCGGAATTCCCACGACCCATCAGGGAATAAGACGTTGCCCAGGAGGAAGTCAGATTCCCGCGGGCATTCATCCACGTCCCTGTAATCAGAAAAGGAATGATGAAAGTCAATGATAGCCATTTGGCGCGCGCGGAGATCTTCTCTTCTTTTTCCCAACGGAACAGCTTCCAGGCGAAGAGCAGGCCGAATATGCCGGAGACCACGAGCACCATCATTTCCGCCCAGTGATCGATTAACGGCTGGCCCTGCACCATAATGGCCTGGAAAGTCGACACCAAATAGGTCGCGGGCAGGAACGCGGCCAAGCGTTGAACCCAGTGGGGGAGCAGGGGTAGAGGGACCGTCACGCCCGAGAGAAACAAAAGCGTCAGCCACACCACATTGTTGTAAATCTGAGCCTCCTGCATGGTGTTGGCCACGCTGGCGATCGTCAACCCGAAACCCGCGAAGCCGAAGGTCCCCACCGTAACCAGGATGAGCAAGGTCACCAGCCCGATCTTCAACGGCATATGGAAGAAAACCATGGCGCAGAACACCAGCAGGGCAATGGTGGGGAGACCCAGGAGGTAATTCGCCAGCAGGTTGCTCAACACCATCGTTCCTGGCCCCAGCGGCGCCAGGCGATAGCGGCGGAGGCTGCCGCGCTCCCGCTGCATTACGGATTGCATGCCAAGTCCCCAGAAACCGCTGCCCATGATGTTCAAGGTCACGACGGGACCGAACATGTAGACGACCGCTTCCGGATTGCCATGAGCGAAGAGCCCGGCATAGACAAAGAGGAAGATGACCGGAAACAGAAAAGTGAAGAACAACGCGATTCTGGTCCGCATGACCAGGCGGATGGTCATCAGCGCGATGCGCAGGGCGTGTCTCATTCTTCCAGCCTCCTGCCCGTGACTTCCACGAACACGTCTTCCAGGCTGGGTTGCGCGATGTGGAGATCGAGCAAGGCGCTGCCTTCCGCCTCCAGCAGGTGGACGAGGGCGGCGATGGCCCGCGCGGGGGGTTGGGCATGGAGGAAGTAGGTCCCATCGGCCTCATGACAGTCCAGTACCGCCTCCAGCTTGCTCAGGTGCTCGATGGGCACCGGCTTCGAAACGCGGACTTCCAGACGCGTCCCCTTGCCGGAGCGTTCGATCAGTTCTCGCGGAGTTCCCAGGGCGATCAGCCGTCCGCGATCAATGATCGCCACGCGGTCGCAGAGTCGCTCCGCCTCTTCGATATAGTGAGTGGTCAGCAGGACCGTGCGCCCGTCGCTGCGGAATTGTTCAATCAGGGCGTAGATGTCCCGCCGCAGCATGGCGTCCAGACCTACCGTCGGTTCATCCAAAAGGACCAATTCCGGGTCGTTCACCAGGGCGAGCGCCAGCGCCAGCCGCTGCTTCTGTCCTCCCGACAGATGCTCGTAAAGGGCTCGGCGCTTTTCCGCCAGCCCAAAGCGGTCCAGAAGCATTTCGATAGACGCCGTGCGCTCGTAGAAGCTGGCGAACAGCCCCAGGGCTTCCTCCACGCGAATCTTGTCCGGAAGTACGGTGGCCTGGAGTTGCGCCCCAATCCGCTGCTTGAGGGCCGCCTGTTCACGGTTCGGGTCCAGACCGCAGACGGTCACTTGGCCTTCGTCAGGCTGGCGCAGCCCCTCCAGGATCTCAATGGTCGTGGTCTTGCCCGCCCCGTTCGGCCCCAATAGTCCGAAGACCTCGCCCTTTCCGATATCGAAGGTGATTCCGCGCAGCGCCTCAACCTGCCCGTAGCGCTTGTGCAGGTTTTCAACTCGAACCAAGGCGGAGTTGTCGGCGTCCGTGGACATGAGGGAAGGGAATCATAACCGACACTTGTCGTGCTGGCAACTCGTGCACCGTTATCCGTCCACCGGGTGTATAATCAGGGCAAGATGAGCGCCATCAGTCCCGTCTACATTGAGATTATCGATTTCATCGCCGCGGGCACGACGCCCGAGGCAGTGGCGGACTTCCGGCCCTCGCCCGAAGCACAACAGAGATTGGCCACCTTGATCGAACGCGAGAAGGCGGATAGCCTTTCACCGGAAGAGAAATCGGAACTGGACCACTTCATGGAGCTGGAACATATCCTAAGAATGGCCAAGGCGCGGGCCCGCCAAATTCTCTCCAGTGGCGAGTGATATCAGCGAGCAACTACGGACGGAGGTAGGCCGGCGCGCGCGCCGGCGCTGCGAGTACTGCCTTGTCCACGAAGACGACGCGGGCTTTCCGCACCAGGTCGACCACATCGTTAGTCGCAAGCATGGCGGTTCTTCTACCTCTGACAATTTAGCGTATGCTTGTGTAATCTGCAATCGGCACAAGGGGAGCGACGTCGCTTCGGTCGACCCGCGCACGGGAGAGATTGTTCGGCTGTTTAACCCCCGGCGTGACCAGTGGGCAGATCATTCGCGGTTCCCGCTAGATATGCCGGATCAGTTCGTCCACAATGGTTTGAACCGCCGCGTACGGATCGCGACCATTAACAGACGTGGCTTCGATGGAAAAAAGCCCTTGGTACCCGACCTCCTTCGATAGCTGGATCACCTTGGCCTCGTCCCATCGGCGCGGATTATATTGTAAATGGCTGCTGCCGGACGACAACGGATACAGTGCGCGCAATCCCGCCATCCGCGCCTGGTTGTTCGGGAATCCACCGGGATCGGGATTGGCCCAAATCCCGGCGGCCTTGATCACTTCGAACTCGTCGTGCCAGTCCGCCGGTTGTGCACCTGCGTGCGCACGACCGCCTTCGCCGGGGGGATCGTCGCGATTCTCTATCGTCACGTAGACGTTCTTGGTTTTGGCGTATGCGCTGATTTTCTTGAAGGCATCAATCGCGGTCGGACGCACCTGGGGCGCGAGCGAGCCCTGGTTCACCATCAGGCGCGGGCAGCCGAGGGTCGCCGCATGATCAATCCATCGTTTCGTCAAGTCAATCGTCTCCACCCGCAAAACCGGATTCGGAGACGAAACGTTCAGCGCATCGAACTCCACGACGAGTTGAGTCATCTGCGATTTGGCTTCCTTCAGCCGGTTCCGGAACTCCTCCAGGTAGCCGGGCTCGGTTGAGCGGAAGTGGTAATGCTGAATCTCCACATGATGGATGCCGTAGCGTTGGGCAATGAGGCCGGGAAAATCTAAAATGTCGATGGTTTTACGCGGATCATTCGGACGCTCGTCGCTCTTGATGATCGATTCGAAACTGTAGCTCATCACCGCGACGCGATCCAACTTTGCTTGATCCGCACGCTGCCCCCACCCTCTGGCCGCGCTTAAGGCCGCTGCTGAACTGAGAAGAAAGTGTCGACGGCTGACCATATGGCACCTCCTACAGTGCGCCGCACGATGTTCAGGTGTTCGACCCGAAACGCCGCACGTACTCCGCATTCATCGCATACTGGTCGATATATTTGTCGTACATCCCGACTACGACGGCGTCGGTCGGCTTGATGTACGCGAAAACCTCTTTGAAAGTTGCCTCCACGAAGTCCTGGGTCTCGCAAAGCCGGCCGGCAGCCAGGATTTTATAAACCCAGCAGGGCTTCTTGGTCTGCTTGATCACCTTGAACATCTCCGGCGGATCACCGCGAGCGAAAACTATTTCCCCCCCGTAGTGCGGCGAACTACCCTCCCTCGAGTGATAGAATTCGGCGGGCATCATTTCGGGGTTCGACGCGAATGCCTTGTCCCATTCCGCTTTGGTGCGGCCGAACTTGTACAGGCAGGTCTGGTAGAAATCGACGTCCCAGTCCTGGGACTCGATTTCCATGAACACTTCCGGCCGATGGCTGTTGACGGCCACCAGCACACCAGTGTCGCGCACCATTTTGCACCACTCCCTAACCTTGTTGAGCTGGCCTTTTCGCCACATGGCGTCTGTGCCGGACTCGCCCCACCCGGCGTGGTGAATGGCGATGGGTCCGAGCGCGGCCGTGGTCTTGAGGGACGCCGAGGGGTCGAGCCAACTCCCGTCCCTGCCCAGTTCCGCCTGGTTGGTGCAGGAAAACAGCATTTTGCCGCCGTGTTCCGCGTTGTACTTGGCGATGCGGTCTTCAGCCTGTTCCATGCAGTTTATGCCGAGTTCTTCACAATGCTTCCAGATCCGCACCATGCGTTCAGGCGTGTGCCAGGCAGTCATCTCAACGTCGATCATCTGTGAAAGGTGCGACATGCCTGCACTAGGATTGACTCCCATAATCAGGCGGGAAATCATATGCTTGCCGATACGAACCATCGGCATGGGAGGCGGCTGCACGGAAGGTTCCTGCGGCGCGGCGTGTGCCGCCAAACCTGACGCTGCGGCGAGCACCCCAATCTTCTGCAGGAAGTCGCGCCGGGAGTTCTCGCCCGCCAGGTTGGGTTTAGATTCTGGACTCATTCTTGTCCGCCTCCTCTGCGGGTACCGCACGTAGGCCTCTGCGAGTCCCACACTGAGCGCACGTCGACAGAAACATTCTGGAGTGACCAAATTGTCGCCGGGTCAGCGCAGGCGCGTATGTTTTGCGCCGTGTCCCATATTATGCTCATGCTCGCGCTCAGGCACGTCGGTCGCCACCCCGACGTAGTAGCTGTAATCGGCGCATTCGAGGATGTAGCAGAACCAGCCCTTCGACTCGCTCATTGCGGATTTGTTCGCTCAGGGCATTTCGCCTGCGGCGAAATGGCGGAGAGGGTGGGATTTGAACCCACGAGCCAATTGCTCGGCTACACGCTTTCCAAGCGTGCTCCTTCAGCCACTCGGACACCTCTCCGTGGCCACTCTTGGGGCATGCCCGCCGGCGCTCAAGCCTTCACTCTCAACAGCTCGATGCCGCCCACGCGGGGACGCACCCACTGCAATCCAGCGTTCTTACAGTATAACATCGCGTACTCGAATTGGTTAAACTCAGTGAGGCCAGGGGTGACGGGTTGCAAGGCCGCGCGTCTGCGGCTTGGCAGGGCTAAATTGATATCAGATAGATTATGCACCTTGTCAACAGACAACGCGAAAATTGGAAAAACGAACCCACTATGTTATAGAAAACACAGGGTGGGATTTCCACAGATCCCAAAAACAACCCCCAGGCTGCTGTGCTAAACCGGATGGGCTGCTGAGACATTCGCACTTTCAGCACACCGTTATCGAGGGATCCCGATGGAGGCTACCTCACTTGAATCGCTGGCGGAACTTCAACTCCAGACCGAAGACCCCGTTCTGGTCGCGAACGCCCATCAACGAAACTTTATCACTCAGCGCCCACTCCACCTGGATAATGCGGTACTGGGAGGACGCTGTATTGGTCACATAGGTGACCGTGAAGTCTCGGGTGACTTGTTGCTCGACGGTGACTCGGGCCCCCGAGCCGTACCCGGGCGTGCCCACATTGGGGTCGATTTTGATGCGGCTGACGCCGAACAGCCTCTGGATGCGCCCCGTCACCTGACTGGAAAGCGCCTGGGAGAGCAGCGCGCTGGCTCCCACGCTGGTTGAGGCATGGGGTGCTCCGGCCACCGACATGGTTTCTCCCCGCACCGCATACTGCTCCGCATAACCGAGCGCCAGCAGGGAGAGGATGTCGCCGGTAGGCAGGGGCGGGTCAGAACGATAGGCAAACTTCAAACGATCGAAGGCGCCGGAGATATCCAGGGTAAGATCGTATTGTTGGACGCGGGTTCGGGCTTCCAGGTCCAGGATGGGCTGAGTGCGAAAAGCGTTCGCGTAAGTGACGTCGCCACGGCTGAGCGTGTAGCGGTTGCCGCGGAAAACCGCTTCACCGCTGGTCAGGTGGATGGTTCCCACCTCCACGGGATTCGCCAGGGTTCCCTGCAAGCGGAGGTCGACGTCCGCGACTAGGCGCAAGTCCTGGCTTTCAATGCTCAAGGGCGGCGAGGAGGTGACTCGAACGTCCACGCGGATTCGCGAGGCCAGGGGCGAAGCCACCCCCACCGGCTTTTCCAGGAAAGGGTTATTGGTCTCGAC
>Ga0209777_10009341_pt1 | contig 10574 bp, 4 predicted proteins | sample FrelakmetHBP12HB_FD_187147 | JGI IMG/M metagenome (GOLD analysis project Ga0209777, IMG submission 187147) | Freshwater lake sediment microbial communities from the University of Notre Dame, USA, for methane emissions studies -HBP12 HB (SPAdes)... | ecosystem: Environmental > Aquatic >... | reverse complement strand
GCTCGCGACTGGCCGCACAAGAAAAACCAACGTCCGCCCGGTCCGCCGGAATTGCGCAGGTTGTCCCGAACCGAAAACGTCCGAATCGAAAGGATTCTCATGCACCATACAGCACAAGTTGCTTAACGGCGTTGAGTGCCATGACTCCCTTGTCTGCCGGCGCGCCGGGAATCCGCGCGACTAATCCGAGCCGGGAGCGTCAGCGACCAGTTCCCGAGCCGCGGACTTCAGTTCGCGCGGACGTACCCCGGTTCCCGATCCGCGGACGGAATGCAATCCGGACTTTTCGGGGTCCGCGCGGATCGTCGATTGCCGCTTTCACCTCGAACTCTTGGACCCTTTTCACCCTTCACACTTCTCTCTTCTCCCTTCTGTCTTCTGTCTCCTGTCTCCTGTCTTCTGTTTCCTGTCTTTTCCCTTCGCACCCTTGAACCCTTCACCAGTCGCCCGGCCTCGTCCCGATCTGATCCGCGTCTTTCGGCCCGCGCGAATTGTCAATCTTGTAAATCTTGTAAATCCTGTCCAGTCATTCTCCAGTTCTTGTCCGATCCGCGGACGGAATGCAATCCCGACTTTTCGGGGTCCGCGCGGCTCGTCGAATCGCAATCGCTCGGTATAATTACGCCCCAGCCCTAATCCGTTCGGCCGCTTCTCACCCGAATTCGGGACGGCCGCAAAGCGCTCGGGAAACAAAAGCATGGCCAAACCCAAAGGTAAAGACCCCAACGCCGGGTTCCAAAAGGCTGAGCAGCGTATTCAAAAAGCCCTCAAGTCCGGCGCGACGAAATTGGATTTGAGCAGCTTCGGTCTGACGGCCTTGCCCGATTCGATTGCCGCCTTGACGCAACTTCAGGTACTTTCGATCGGGGGCAACAAACTGACCGGCTTGCCCGAGTTCATCGCCGCCTTGACGAATCTTCAAACGCTTGACGCCTGGGGCAACCAATTAACGGCCTTGCCGGAGTCGATCGGAGCGTTGACGAATCTCGTGGCTCTTTATGGCTTCGGCAACAAACTGACGGCGTTGCCCGAGTCGATCGGCGTGTTGACGAAACTTCAACAGCTTCATGTCTGGGGCAATCAATTGACGGCCTTGCCGGAGTCGATCGCCGCCTTGACGCAACTTCAATGGCTTGGCGTCTCCAACAACCAACTGACGGCCTTGCCGGAGTCGATCGCCGCCTTAACGAAACTTCAATCGCTTGACGTCTCCAAGAACCGACTGACGCACTTGCCGGAGTCGATCGCCGGGTTGACGAAACTTCAATGGCTTGGCGTCGCCAACAACCAACTGACGGCCTTGCCCGAGTCGATCGCCGGGTTGACGAAACTTCAAGCGCTTAACGTCGCCAACAACCAACTGACGGCCTTGCCCGAGTCAATCGCCGGGTTGACGAAACTTCAAGCGCTTTACGTCGCCGACAACCAATTGACGGCGTTGCCGGAGTCGCTACGGAAACTCAAGTACCTGACGCAGATGTTCCTGCACGGCAACGACGGGCTCGGCCTGCCCCCGGAAGTGCTCGGCCCGACCTGGCTGGAGGTCAGTGATGGAAAAAAGCCCGCCAAACCCGCCGACATCCTCGACTATTATTTCCGCATCCGCGCCGGCAAGCGCCCGCTCAACGAAGCCAAGCTCATCCTCGTCGGCCGGGGCGGGGTGGGAAAGACGTCGCTCGTCAACCGACTGCTTCACGAGCGCTTCGACAAGGACGAGAAAAAGACCGAGGGCATCTGCATCTCCGAGTGGAAGCTGCGCCTGCGCGGCCAGGAAGACATCCGCCTCAATCTCTGGGACTTCGGCGGGCAGGAGATCATGCACGCCACCCACCAGTTCTTCCTCACCCAGCGCAGCCTGTACCTGCTCGTGCTCGAAGGCCGCCAGGGCGCCGAAGACGCCGACGCCGAATACTGGCTCAAGCTCATCGAAAGCTTCGCCGCCGAAAGCGACGGCGAGGTCTCGCCCGTCATCGTGGTGCTCAACAAGACGGCGGAGAACCCCTTCGACCTCAACCGCCGCGCGCTCCGCCAGAAATATTCCTTCATCCGCGATTTCATCGCCACCGATTGCGCCGGGGGCACGGGCATGAAGGAATTGTGCACCGCTATCGAGCGCGAGACAGATCAAATGAAGTACGTGCGGGCGAGCTTCCCGGCCAGTTGGTTCGCGATCAAGGACAAATTGGCGGGGCTGACGACGGGGAAACTCAAGAAGAGTTTTCTGTCATTTGACGAATACCGCGCACTGTGCGCGGAGAACGGCGAGAAGGAACCCGGCGGACAGGATTCACTGGGCACCCACCTGCACAACCTCGGCATCGCCCTGAACTTCAAGGATGATCCGCGTCTGCGCGATACGCACGTGCTCAACCCCCACTGGGTCACCAACGGCATTTACAAGGTGCTCAATTCCCCTTTGCTCAAACAGCAGAAGGGCGAGCTTCGGCTTGGCGACGCCGCGAAGATCCTGGACCTTCCCGAATATCCCCGGAACATGCACCCCTTCCTATTCGACCTGATGAAGAAGTTCCAACTTTGTTTCACGTACTTGGATGACGACACACACTACTTGATCCCTGAACTGCTCGACAAACAGGAAGCGCCCGACGCCGCGCAATTCTACCCCGCCGAATGCCTTAACTTCGAGTATCGCTATCCGATTCTGCCCGAGGGATTGCTTCCCCGTTTCATCGTGCGGACCCACAATCTGAGCACCGGGCTGTCTCGCTGGCGCACCGGTGTGATCCTGGCCTTTGAGGGCAACCGCGCCCTGGTCAAGGCCGACGTGCAGGACAAACGCATCTTCATCGCCGTCACCGGCCCGACCGCCGGACGGCGGCGCTTGCTCGCCGTCATCCGCTCGGATCTCGAACGCATTCACGCCGACATCAGCAAGCTCAAACCCGAGGCCTTCGTTCCCGTGCCGGGGAATCCTGGCGAATCCGTACCCTATGACGATCTGCTTGTAATGGAACGGGAGGGTGAGCGGAAATTCAAGAAACCCATCAATGGTCGCCTGGTCGAAATCGATGTGCTGGAGTTGCTCAACGGCGTGGATTTGGAAGGCACGCGCCCGCGCCAAGCGGCCACCGAGAAGCCCGTGCGATTGTTCTATTCCTATGCACACAAAGATGAGGCGCTCCGCAACGAACTGGAAACTCACTTGAAGCTCCTCCAGCGCACCGGCGTCATTTCCGAATGGCACGATCGAAAGATCGAGCCCGGCGACGACTGGAAAAAGAGTATCGACGAAAACCTCGAAAACGCCGACATCATTCTGCTTCTGGTCAGCGCGGACTTCATAGCCTCAGATTATTGCTATGAGAAGGAAATGAAGCGCGCTCTGGAACGGCAGGACGCGCGTGAAGCAACGGTGATTGCGGTTGTCGTGCGCGACGTGAATTGGAAGAAGGCACCCTTTGCGAAACTGCAAGCGCTTCCCAAGGACGCCAAGGCCGTGACGATGTGGGCCGACAGGGATTCCGCCTGGAGAGACGTCAGCGAAGGAATCGAACGCGTCGCCGAACAGTTGCGCAACCAGCGCGGACCGCGAAAGCCGGGTGGACCGCGTCGCCCACGCGCTCTACACCGGCCGGCCGTTGATCGGCTCGATCCTACCGGCCGAGCGGCCGATCCTTTGCGAAGGCAAAGACGGTCACGATGATTGAATCGACCGGACGCTTTCGAACAGCCGACGATCGCCGATCAATTGAGCGGTTCGACGGTGAGCGGCGTCACCGGCGTGCCGTCCGAGAGAGTGCCCATGAAGCGCTGTTGCGGCGTATCCCCGAAGCCGAATTCGAGGTCCTGCCCCTCAAAAACCGAGTCGAGCAACGCGTCGCCGAGCTTCCAGAAGCCGTAAAAATCAATGGCGTCGACGGCGTACCGCATCTCACGCAACTCTTGTATTCGGTTGCGCAGCGCTCCGCCGGGGAGCTGCGTGTCGCCGCCTTCAATCGGCTGCGGCGGGAAGTTCGTGGCCGCGCCCAACGGCGCGAAATGGTCGGCGATCAACGGCGGCCTCGAGCGCCTGTCGGAACGAATCCTGACAAGCTCGATTCTTCGATTCACGCCGTCGGCCAGTGCGGCGGCGATTGCCTTCGCTCCCGCATCACCTACGGCCATATCGTTATCGCCGACCACGAATTCGACAAGCGTGTCGGACGGGAGGCCATTGAGGTCGCCCAGTCCGATCAGGTTCTCTCCGCCCGGTTCGTTCATCAGCAGCACTCCCGCGGGCGGCAGTCCATCGGCCGCGGCGGAGGCCGCGAGCTTTGCAGCGAGAACTCCGCCAAGCGAATGGCCGAACCACGCGATGCGATCCTGATTCGGCCGCACCGGGCCGGACTGGTTAAGGCGCGCCCACGCGGCCTTGACAGCGCCGCGCGCGCCTTCCAGCATGACATCGCCGGGAGTTCGCAACTGGTCGGCGAATTGGTAGCGGGGGTAGACGACGACGCGGCCCTTTCGGACCAAATGTTGAATCCATGCGCCGTAGACGCGCGGATGTAGCGCGCCCCAGCCGTGAAGGAACACGACGCATGGGGCCTGCGCCGGTCGCGGATCGTCCGGCGAAAAGATCCAATACTCATCTACTCCATCGCCGAATCGCTGGGCGTGGACCGCGGCGAACTTGTAGTCGGTTCCGCCGGGTCCCGACTGCGGCTGTGCCGGCCCCCGAACCGCCGCCATCGCCCCACACCCGCCCGCGCAAAACGCGCCTAGGATTGCAGCGATTAGACCAAACGAAATCGTTCTGCACGAACCGTCGCGTAATCTCGACATGATTTAACCCACTCCGTCGGGCGTTTGTCGCTTCTGCTTTCTTATCTTCGCCGGGATTTTCGCATTCCACGGCTGAAAAACAACAGTGAACCGGCGAAAAGCGGGATTAACGCGCCTGCCCCGCACGTCCGCGGCGTACTTGTCGTGCCGGTGTCCGTCGGTTGCCCGCTGCCGGAAGCGGGCGGGGGCTCGGAGGGACCCGGGGGGAGGGGTTCGCAGGCGTCGCCCACGCCGTTCCCGTTGGAATCCGCCTGGTCCGCGTTCGCTACAGTAGGACAATTATCCAGGGCATTGGGCACGCCGTCACCGTCTTCGTCAGGGTCGGTGCCGCCAGTTGCCCCGCCGCCCCCGGTATTACCCGTGCCGCTCCCACTACCGCCCGCAACACTTTTGTCGCAAGCATCGCCGATTCCGTTTCCATTGGAATCCAACTGATTAAGGTTCCACGTTAACGGGCAATTATCTTTGGAATCGATGTGACCGTCGCCGTCCGTGTCGGTTCCAGGCGGTTGCCCGAGGAAGAGGCGGAAGCCGAAGAAGGGATTGGCGGTGCCGAGGAACAAACCGATCGGCGTGGATTCGAAAGAGCGAACGCCGTAGCTGAAGGAGTCGCCGAAACCCGTATGGGAGACCTTGGTCCAATTCTTTCCATCGGTTGTCCCCCAGAGGTCGAAGCCGCCCTCCACGGCGGCGATGATGTCGCCGATTTCAGCGGGACTGTGCCCGACAACCAACGGGCGTAAGTCTGGGTAGCGATCGAAAACTCCGCTGGCGTCCAGTTGCGCCATGGTGACGCCCTGGAAGTACTGGGTGAACACGGAAAGGTCGAACGTGCCCATGTACAAGACGCCGTCGTGCTCGACCATCCGCCAGATGTATCCGGTGAAGAAGTTATTGCACCCGGCTTTCATGCCGCTGATGGGATCCTTGTGGCCGTCGGGAGTGTTACGGGCATCGCCGCAGACCAACTCCCAAGAGTCATCGGCGCGAACGCGGACAAGCTCGGCAGGGGCCTTGGGAACATCAGGAAAATAATCCAGTGCGACGAAGTTGATCCCCGACCCGACGTACAAATGGTCTTTAAACGCGTACAGGCTGACGACGTTTTGGTTGGCCGGTCCGCGATATGCTCCCTTGACGAGGACCTTCTGAAAAAAATAGGGAGGAGGCCCAGTGGCCTGCGTTTTGAGGAGTTGGTACCCATCGGAATCGGTGGCGGTTCCGACGTAGAGATAGCCCTTGAACACTTCCAGTTCGAATACGCCGGTATTGGCGGGATCGCCGAAGTAGGGGGGACTCACCACGCGGAAGTCGCCCGACGCCGGATCGCTCGCCTCCAGCAAGGCGGTTTGAGCGAGCTCGGCTCCAATGGCAATCACGTACATCTTGTCCTTGAAAACGGTGAGCGATCGGTAGGAGGTATAGGTTGGATTATTGGAGACGACGCCGGGCACTTCGGCGAAGTGCAGGCCGTCGGTAGTGCGCAGGAGTCGCGGAGGTTTGCCCGGCAACTCGGTGCTCACAAAGCTACCGATGTAAAGCGCCTCGGTGCCGTCGCTTTCATGGAAGATGGCCATGGTGCGATAGCCGAGATCGAGGGCAACGTCGGTACGGCTTCCGTCGGAAACGAGCACGTTGATCTTGGGCGAGATGTAGACCAGTTCGTTTGTGTTGGTGACGGGATCATAGGCGTAGATACGCCCGCGAAAGTCCATATCCAGGAGATTGGGTGCGCAGTGCAGGGGGATTTCCGGGTTGGTCGCGCCTTCGCCGGTATCGCGGATCGAACGAGTAAGGCAGGCGAAATTGGAGTTTGTGCCGATGTAGAGTTTGTCCTTGAACCATGCGGTCGACCAGGCGTAGCTATTGGCGGGGTCGCCGAAACCTTGAGCGCCGATCTGGCGGAAGTCCTGCTCCGTCAGTATTGACGTCGGTTGACCTTGGGCGCGCCCCGCGGCTCCACCGATCGCCGCCGCCAGCGCAATTGCGAAGGCCGAATGACACTGTCGCATCATACTCTTGTCCCCCCTTGTAATGCCGCGATCGCTCTGCGGCACGACCAAAACAGCGTTGCATTCTAGGCAGCCACAACCCCGTTGGGGTTGGTTCCACGGTTGCGACCATGAACCCAGGGTAGTCCCGGAGCGCCGGGACAACCCTGGGCTGGAGGCCGAAACGCCTTCGGCGTTGCAGCGAGGCGGCACCAAGTCGGAAGCCTAGCGTCTGCGGCAACGCTATGGATACTGTCCTGCGAAACAGGTCCGGTGACTCCGCAGGACACCGCGGGGTCGCGCGGACCAAGGTACGCGGCTCGCCGCATTGACCGCTCCATACCTGTCGCGGTACTGATTGCGCCTACCGGTCGCTCGCACTCCCGACTCGGCACGGGGTCGCGCGGGTCGAAGTCCGCGGGTCGGCGACCTGGGTACGTCCGCGCGGGCTGAAGCCAGCGGCTCGTTACGGAGTCCGCGGGTCGTTACGGCACCGAGCTATAAACTTCGGGCGCGAGGGCGGCCCCGCTCATGGTCAAAGGAACGACCTGGGCCGAAAGAGCCGACCTGGCCTCGCCGCGCATTTCCTGTTCGACGGCCACCAGCACAGCCGACAAAAACCTCGCGGACTGCACGACATCGCGCGACAGGACACGTCCGTTGTCGTTTTTTGCGGTTCCGCCGCTGCGATTGAACCGCTCGATGTGCCGGTCGCACAGCTCGCTGACGTACACCATATGGTAGTCCTCGAAGCGCTCGAAAGTCGGCCCCCAGCGAATCAGAAAATCCTTGAGCAGGGCGACTATGGCTTCGGGAATATCGGACTGGTGGGTGATTCCGGCGGTCAAGCGATCGTAAATCATGGGCATCACGCTGCGCAGCGCAGACAGAAAGCCAACGGGGATCATGCCGGCGGAGGGATCGGGAGCCAGCCTCAATCGGCCGGAGAGCGTTTTGTCAATCTGCCGCTGGACAATCTCGGCGTGATACGGGAGGAGGGCGTAGTCCATGGCCTGCTGCATCATCATGATACGCACGTGCTCCATCATATAAGGTGCGCACTGCAAGGCGTGCACGACCACATCGGTGACAACCTGGCGAACGTTATCGGACACCGAGTTGAGTGCCTGGCGAGCTTTCATGAGATTTTCCATGCGTTGGGCACGAATGGCGGGCGACGGCGGAGCGACGTTGGGCTTGCGCTTGATGCCCGAGAGGAAGTGCGTCATGCGTCGAGCAAAGCCCTCCCATGAACGCACCTCGCGGATCAGGCGCAGATATCCTTCAAGAAGCTCCACTCGCGTCATTCCCTTGGGAATAATGTTAGTGACGATTTTGGGGGCCTCGTTGTAGATATCGTCGACGTCCACGACGCGGTTCTCACGCTGCAACCGGACCCAAAGCGGCGTGCCGGGATAGGCCTTCATTGTATTCAGGCTGGTGAGGGTAATGTCGGCTTCTTCCACGAAGCGGATCTGCTCATCGATTACAGCCACGTCATCGCTATCGAATCCGACGATCATCGAGGCCTTCACGGCGATTCCGTAAGACTGGATCTTCCTGCAATCCTCCACCAGATTGGTGCGGAGGTTTTGAACTTTGTTGGTCTCTACCAGGCTTGCCACACGCGGAGTCTCAATGCCGATGAACACCTGTGTGAAGTTGCCGTCGGCCATTAGTTCCATCAACTCATCATCCTGGGCGAGGTCGATGGTGAGCTGGGTCGAAAAGGTGAGCGGCGGATCGAACGAGTTGTTCACCGGGACCAACGCCTTGAGAAACTCTTTTGCATATCGTTTGTCGCCGATGAAATCATCGTCGCAGATGAATATGCGCTCGGCGCCGAGCTTCCGCAAAGCGACGATTTCCTCGATGACGCGCGCCACGGGCTTGTGCCGCGGCCGGCGACCGTAGAGGTGAATTACGTCGCAAAACTCACAGTCGTATGGGCAGCCGCGAGTCGTCTGAACTCCCGCGAGACGGTAGCGCTTTATGTCATCCGCGATAATGTCCCATCGCGGAAGCGGCGATGCGGACAGGTCCGGACGCTCGACCTGACGATACTCATTACGGTGGTTGCCCTGCTTCCACTCCGAAAGGAAGCGAGGCCAGGTAAACTCCGCCTCGCCAAGGAAGATCACGTCGAAGGCGCCGCGGCACAGTTCGGGAGCGCCGGAGACGCCTGGTCCGCCGATGACGACGGGCAGCCCGCGGCGATGGAAAATCTCGGCCAGCTTGATCGCTCGCGAAATGTGGGCGATGTATCCGGTCACCCCGATCAGATCATAATCGCGCTGCAGTTGGGTGTGCTCGTCGATCTCTCCGCGCACGCCCTCGTCCCAGATATCCACTTCAAACTCATCCGGGGTCAGCGCCGCCACGGTGGCCAGGTGTAGGGGAATCATCAGGGATTGAACGGCCTCCCCGCTGACATCGACGCGCGCGAACTGACGGGCTTTGGCGAATTCGGAATCGAACTTGGGGGCAACGAGAAGGATTCTGGAGCAGGGTGTAGTTGGAGTGGGCGATGGAGCCCCCTCACCCTGCCCTCTCCCCCCGATGGGGGAGAGGGAGTCAATTGCCTCCTCACGCCGCCCACTCCCACGATGGAGAGCGGGTTTTGCAGAGGCGCTCTGAGTAATGGGCCTGGCGGCGACGTAACCCGGGGGATCGTCCAGGAAGTCCGCGATGAGTTCGAGAAACAACTCCATTTTTTCGAGCAGATAGAAATGTCCTGCGTTGGGAATCAGTTCGCAACGGCAGTTGGGGACGACTTCGGTCAGTCGGGCGGCCATCTTCTGGTAGGGGGAGTTCTCGCCGTAGACGGCGAGCAAGGGAGCGGAGATCTTTGGCAGCAACTCCTCGGTCATTCCGGCGACTTCGCGGAACTCGGCGGCGATACTCGTCTCTTCGATGAGTTTGCGGAGGCGCGGGGTGCCCACGAGCGAACCCTTGCGGGCGCCGTAGGGTTGGGTCATTTCGTAGCTCTTGCGGATTACGTCGCGAACGTCACCGGCCTCGGCTTCGAGAAACCACTCGTAGGAAATGCCGTACTTGGCAATGCGGTCCTTGTGGAGTTCCCAACCCGGCCAGTCCTGAATCGTCCGCAGGTAGCGCAGACAGGCGATGCCCGCATCGGCGAGGACGACGCCGTCGATTCGGTGGGGATGCAACAAAGCGGAATGCAGGGCAACGGAACCGCCGAAGCTGTGGCCGACGAGTCGGGCGCGTTCGATCCCGATATGGTCAAGGAGGGCGACAAGATCGTCGGCCATGGCCCGCGAGGTGTATCCCGTCGGCGTCGGATCGCTGTAACCATGACCGCGGAGGTCATAGGCGGTGACGCGGAACTTGCGGCTTAACTCGGGCATCACGCGCGCGAACCAGACGGCCAGGCTGGAGGTGACGCCGTGGATGAGCACGACGTCGGGGCCTTCGCCTTTTGTTTGATAGTGCACGTTGATGCCGTTAAGCAGCGCTTTGGCCATAATGCTGTTTCCTGTTGCGAGGGCGTTTTTTCACCCCCTCACCCTACCCTCTCCCCCTGATGGGGGAGAGGGGATTCAATACCTTCCTCGCCATTCTGATCTCAGATTTCAGATTTCAAACCCGAGAGGGGCATTAATCCTCCTCTTGCCCTGAGGCGGCCTTTGGCCGCAACCCAAAGATGCGCGCAACTTGCGCACATGTTTGGTTGTAAGAGCCAGCCCTTTGAAGGTGTTGTTTTGTGGCATTTGCCGCTTTTCAGCATCAATAACGCGGGTACCCTTTGCAAGTTCGCCACCCGTCTGACCCGCG
>Ga0209777_10009340_pt1 | contig 10574 bp, 6 predicted proteins | sample FrelakmetHBP12HB_FD_187147 | JGI IMG/M metagenome (GOLD analysis project Ga0209777, IMG submission 187147) | Freshwater lake sediment microbial communities from the University of Notre Dame, USA, for methane emissions studies -HBP12 HB (SPAdes)... | ecosystem: Environmental > Aquatic >... | reverse complement strand
TGATGCTTAAATCGTCGTGCATATGCCATGGTGTACCCTAACAAACACCATAGCGCCAGACAATTCTGAAACAATTTTCATTTTCTGGCCGCGTGCTATTTGAGTAGAATTCCGTGAACGGTTACAATTTTTCTTCCGCCCGGCATGCGTTGGCGACCTGGCCGCGGCCGATGGCCCACCTGACTGACCCTTACAAGAACCGAAAACTACCGGCGGCGACGCAGCGCCACAAGGCCGCCCAAGGCCAGCAGTGAGAGCGTGGCCGGCTCAGGAACCTCGGAGACACGGAACCCGATACCGAAGCCCTCGCCCGCCGGGCTGCCGTAGGTGTCTCGATACGCCGCGAGCAGGAGGCTGTCGTCGAAGTAGAAGTCCCCGCCCCGCAGGCCGCGACCGGACCCGTCGATGATCGCCTCGTTCCACTCCCAGACGTTGCCGCCCTGGTCGAACGTGCCGTAAGGGCTGTCGGAGTTCTGGAACTCGCCGGCGACTGTGGTGTACTTGCCAGAATCGATAGGATACGGGGTGCCGTAGTAGTTGGCGTTGTTGCCGGAGGCGTCGGCCATGTCCCGCCCTGGGGCCGTGTTGCTGCTCGTGGGATAATCAAAGTAAGTGCCGGTCGCCGGATTGTAGTACGCCGCCTTGTACCACTCATCCTCGCTGGTCACCGCCCACGTGGCGCCGGCGTTACGCGTCACGGCCAGCAGCGCCGCATCGGTCGTCGCCCCGTTCAGATAGTACGAGCCTTTCTCGGTGGTCGTGAGGCCCTGGTTGCCGGTCGGCTGAGCATTGTGCAACCAGTTGGCGAAACGGGCCGCGTCGCCCCAACTCACATAGTTCACCGGACGGTTGGCGTAGTCCGAGGCCACGGTGTAGGTGTAACCGCCCGACGAGCCGCTTCGCTGGATCTTGCAGCCTTGAACAGACGACCACATGTTCGGGTTGTACAGCCCGTAGGTGTCGGTCTTGGCCACGGCCTTGAGGAACTCTGTATACTGACCGGCCGTTACCTCATACTTGCCGATGTTGTAGGCGTAGGCCACTGCGCCGCATATGCGGTCAGTGCCGTAGCCGCCGGCACCGTTACCGGAAAGTTCACCGGCATTGCCCGGATTGCCCACGGGGACCGTGTTGATGACGATCGCCTGAACCGCCCCGGCCGCCAGAAGCACCATCGCCGCCACAACCGCCGCCCTCGCCACATTCCTTGCGCTGATCATTGCCAATCCCCTTTTCATGCCATGCGGTTTACCAAAGAAAAAGGGCGGTCTCCGGCACTTCCCCGGAAATCGCCCAAGCGTTACAAATTCGGATTGTCTTTGCTGAGGACGGGTTGTGCCGCCAACCCCCGTAAGCGGCCCGGCCCGGCTACCCTCAGTAAGGGTAACTATACATCACGAAACCCGCCGGTGCAAATTCTTTTCCGCCGGGCATTTTCCCGGCGGGCATGTAAGGCCTCAGTTACGTGCGCGTTCCCTATCGGCTGTGGCACGGCTGGCTTGTCCAGCCGTGGCGGATGGCCGCTGGCGATACCCACGGCTGGACAAAGCCAGCCGTGCCACACCCCGCAATCTGGAGCGGGCGCACGTAACTGGCTTTACGCTTGTTTTCGGTTCCCCGTTCCCAGTTCCCCGTTCCCGGCATGCCTGAATCCCGCCCCCCCCGCCATCGACAATGTGTTGCTTTTTGGCAACATCCCTGTTGCGTTTCGGCAACATCCCGTGTTGCTTTTTGGCAACATCCCGTGTTGCTTTTTCGCAACATCCGAGGCCGCGCGGCATCGCTGTGAAAAAAATAACGTTCGTAAGTCATTCTGGAACCCATCAAGGCATGTATATGTCCAGAGCGCCAAAAAGGCGAAAAAAGAGCAAAACGCTATCAAGTTCTATCAAAACAGGGCTCAAAAGTGTTAAATTTGGTACACTTTTCGCCTTACCCATCTTAACATTTGACCCCTCCACCCCCTCTGGCGCTAGCGCCAGGGCCGTTTTGACCCTCCAAAAGGGGCAAAAACGCGGCGCGCCGTTCTAATAATCCCATTTGGCAATTTAGGCAAGCGCGACTTACGTCAACGGGAAAAACGGGGAACAGGGAACGGGGAACAGGGAACAGTGTTGCGAAAAAACAACATCCCCCAAAAGGGGGGGAACAGGGAACCGGGAATAGGGAACCGGGATGGACGTAACGGGGGGAACAGGGAACGGGGAACAGGGAACAGGCAACGGCGAACGGCACAACGGCGCTTAAAGCGTCGATTGCGGGTCAACGTCGATTGCCATCTGGACGCCGCCGGGGGCCGAGAGGTCGGCCCGGACCTTGTCCCAAAGGAACAATAGCGACTTGGCGTTGGGCGATTTCAGGAGGATATGGTACCGCCAGAAGCGGCTGATTTTTGCGACCGGGCATGGCTGCGGGCCGAGCATCTGGATACCGGCCAGGCGGGTCGGCTCAATCAGGCGGCCGGCCATGGCCTGGATGGCCTCGGCGGCCTTCTGCCTGCTCTGGGAGCGGACGATGATCCTGGCGATCCTGCCGAACGGCGGGTATCCGCGCAGCCGCCGGGCCGCAAGCTCATCCTTCGCGAACCCCTCATAATCGTGCTTTGCGGCAAGCTGTATGGCCAGGTGCTCCGGCTGGAATGACTGGACGAAGACCTGGCCGCCCTTCGGGCCGCGACCCGTGCGGCCGGCAACCTGTGTGACGAGCTGGAAAGTCCGCTCGTTGGCCCGGAAATCGGGGAGGCTTAGGGCCACGTCGGCGTTTATGACGCCCACGACCGTGACGTTCGGGAAATCAAGCCCCTTTGCGACCATCTGCGTGCCCACCAGGACGTCGATTTCGCCCTCCTGGAAGGCCGCCAGGATCCCCTCGTGTCCGCCGCGACGGGCGACGGCGTCGGCGTCCATGCGTTCGACGCGGATGTCGGGGAACTTCCGCCGCACTTCCTCCTCCACCCGCTGCGTGCCGGTTCCCCAGTAGCTGACCGTCTCGGCGGAGCATGCCGGGCACGTGGCGGGCGGGGCCGTGCGCTTGCCGCAGTAGTGGCACTGGAGGATGCCCGGCTTGGCGTGGTACGTGAGGCCCACGTCGCAGTCCGGGCACCGTGCGGCGTGGCCGCACTTGACGCAGAAAAGGTGCGTTGCGAAGCCCCTGCGGTTGAGGAACAGGATCGTCTGCTCCTGCTTGCGCCATGTTTCGTCGATGGCGGCTTCGAGCTGCCGCGAGAGGACGTGGTGTCCGTGCCGCTCGGCCGCCTCCTGGCGCATGTCGACTATGGTGACGGGCGGCAGGGGTCGGCCGCCGATACGCTGTGCCAGGCGCGCTTCCTGGTAATGTTCAACGGTGCGGACGTTCTGAAACGATTCCAGGCTGGGCGTGGCGGACCCGAGGATGACGGGCGCCCCGACGAGGCTGGCCCGCATAATGGCGACGTCGCGGGCGTGGTAGCGCGGCGAGGAGTCCTGCTTGAACGAGTTCTCGTGTTCCTCGTCGATGACGATGAGGCCGAGGTCCTGGACGGGGGCGAAGACGGCGCTTCGGGCGCCGATGACGACGTCGGCCCGGCCCTCGGCGATGTCGCGCCACTGGCGGTGCCGCTCGGCGTCCGCCAGGTCCGAGTGCAGCACGGCAACGTTCGTAAAGCGCTCGCGGAACCTTCGGATGGTCTGCGGCGTAAGGGCGATCTCGGGCACCAGGACGATCGCCTGACGCCCGGCGCCGACGACCTCGGCGATGGCCCGCAGGTAGATCTCGGTCTTGCCGGAGCCGGTGACGCCCTGCAGGAGGACGACGCCGAACTTATCGGCCGCCATGAGGTTCTTGATCCGCTGGAGGGCCAGCGACTGCTCGGCCGTCAGGTGGATGGCCTTCGGCTCCGCGAGTTCGATGAAGAGTTCCTGCGCGCAGCCGTCAACCTGGATATTATCGATGCGCACGAGGCCCTTCTCGACGAGGCCCTTGATGACGGCGGCGGTGCATCCGGCCTGGCGCGCCAGTTCCCTCGGCGAGAGGGCCGCGCCGCCGGTGGCCAACTGGTCCAGCACGCGGCGCTGCTTGGAAAGGATGCGGTCGATCTCGGACTCGCTCTTTTCGGTCCGCACGACGATCTGGGCGGTCTTGAAGCCCGCCCCCTTCTTGACGGCGGCCGGCAGGATGGCCTCAAAGACCTGGCCCAGCGGGCAGACGTAATAGCGGCTGATCCAGAACGCCAGGTCCAGAAGGTCCTCCGTCAGCAGCGGCGCGGCGTCGAGAATCTCGGTAATGGGTTTTACTTCCGCCCGCGTGGTCGATTCCTGGCCGGAGGTCACCCAGCCGGTGACCATGCGGTTGCCCTTGCCGAAAGGCACGACGACGCGCTGCCCGGTCCTCACGAGGGCCCGCATCTTCTCGGGCACCGCGTAGGTGAAGGTTCGGTCGAGGCCCAGTGGCAGGGCGACCGAAACAAAGGGCGTCCCCAGGCCCGCTGCCGGCGTGGCGGAATCGGCCGGTGTGGCGGGGGCCGAATTGGCTTCGTTTGGAGGCATTGTGAGCGTGGTCATGACCCTAGTAAAATCGACCGTTTTCGCGGGCGACTTGAGGGCCTGTTGCCCTTCGCGGCGGCATTATAGCAGCCGGGCGGGTGCGAGTAACCCGTTAGTTGAGGACGGACGGAATAAATGGACCACGGGAGATGCCGCTTGTCAGGCGCGCTGCACTCGGCGGCGTTTGGGTGCGGGCGGCCGCGCCTTGAACACCAGCGGAAACGATTCGGGGCGCTCCAGCGACTCCAGCGAAAGATCGACGTCCAGCGCCGGCCAGCGCAGGTGGCGCTCGTGTACCAGCCTTACGCCGAGAATGTCGCGGACGCGGGCATCCTTGAACCACGGATATTCGTCGTAAGGCAGGAAATACTCCTTGCCGCGCACGAGCAGCCAGAATCCGAACCTATCAATGTTAGTGACTTCCGCTGCGCTCATGGTGCGATCCTACTGCCTGGGCACTGTCCTTTCAAGTGCCGAGAACCCCTGCGTGAGCGATTGCTTGACAGGGCCTCCCGTGGGGGTAGAATCTGCCTTTGTCCTTACGGCGTGCAGCCCCGCCGCCACCGAACAGGGAGAAGCCATGTCACGTCTGCCCATATTTGCTTTGGTGGTTTATTTGTCGGTTGGCCTGTTCTCGGCGTACGCCTTGGGATCCGAAGCGGAAGAAAAGGCGCAGAAAGCCTTCGACGCGCTCTACGGAGAGGACTTCCGGCGCGCAACCTCCGCCCGCGACACGACGCAGGCCGTCGCGCTGGCGGCCAAACTGTGTGAGGCGGCAAAGTCGGCCGCATCGCAGCCGGAACTGATGACGCTGCTGGCCGGCAAGGCCTGCGATCTGGGGGCCATGGACCCCAAGGGCTACGACACCGCGCTGGCGGCCGCTGCCCTCGTCTGCGAGAAGGCCCCCGAGTTGGCCGGGCCGTGCCAGGACAAGATCATCGCCATCCGCCAGAAGCAGTACGACGCCGGCCGGGGCGAAGAGAAGGCCAAAGCGGGCGAGGCGCTTGTGGACGCGCTTCTGGCCTCCGCGGCGGCGAAGGGCCGCGCGGGGGATACGGATGACGCGAACAAGTGCCTCCAGAGGGCCCTGGCCGTGGCGCGTGTCGTCAAGTCCACCAAGGTCGAGGCCGTTGATCTCCAGATCCGTGCGGCTGCGGTGCGGCAGAAGGCCCAGGTCCAGGCGACACAACTCAAGGCCCAGGTGCAGGCCGACCCGGCCAACGCGAAGGCCCGCGACGAGTTGGTGCGGTTCCTGGTTGTGGAACTCGACAATCCGGCGGAGGCCGCCAAGCACTTGGGCGACACGAGCGACGCCGCGTTCCGCAAGTTCGTGCTCGCTGCGGCCAAGCCGCCTACGGACGCGCCGGAGGTAACGTGTCTGGAGTTGGCGGACTGGTATCTGCAATTGGCGTCAGCGGCGGGGCCTGCCGGCAAAGGGGCCATGTTCGCCCGCGCCAGGGCGTACGCCGAGCGGTTCCTTGCGGGGCACGAGACGGAGGACATCGACCGCACCCGCATGGAACTGGTCGTGAAGAAGGCGGGGGACGAACTGGCGAGGCTGGGTCTGGCAGCCGCAGGCAAGCCGAAGTCCGACCCCTTTATCCTGACCCTGGACCTCGGTAAGGGCGTCAGCATGAAACTGGTCCGCATCCGTCCTGGCAAGTTCATGATGGGTTCTCCGGATTCGGAGCCGGGCCGAGGAAAAGACGAAGGGCCTCAACACGAGGTGACTGTGTCCAAGCCCTTCTACATGGGCTTCACGGAAGTGACCCAGGCCCAGTATGAAGCCGTCATGGGGACCAATCCGAGTAAGTTTAAGGGACCGACGAATCCGGTGGATACGGTTTCCTTGACCGATGCCTCGGATTTCTGTCGCAAACTCTCGGAAAAGTGCGGCAGAACGGTCCGCCTTCCCACGGAGGCCGAGTGGGAATATGCCTGCCGCGCGGGGTGCAAGACCGCATTCTTTTTCGGCGACACCGATACCGGCCTCGCCGATTACGCCTGGTTTGAGAAGAATAACAGCGCCGGCACCACGCATCCGGTGGCCCAGAAGAAACCCAACGCTTGGGGCCTCTATGACATGCTCGGAAACGAAAGGGAATGGTGCGCGGACTGGTATGGGCCTTACACCGCCGGCGCCGCAGTGGATCCGAAGGGGCCGGCCTCCGGCGATAACGGCGTGCTGCGCGGCGGCGGCTGGTTCGGCGGTTGGCAGACCTGCCGCGCGGCGAGCCGCATCAAGCAACACCACGCCAATCGGACTGACGGCTTCGGCTTTCGGGTGGTGGTTCCTGTGGCCGGCATGGAATGAATCGGCCTTTATCGGGCGCGGCGTCGCCGGGCCATCTCGCGGGCGATATCGCGCTTGGCGTCGCGCTTCTTCAGGTCCTCGCGCTTGTCGAACTCGCGCTTGCCGCGCGCCACGCCCAGTTCCACCTTCGCCCAGCCGCGCTTGAAGTACACCGTCAGGGGCACCAGGGTGGCGCCCTTTTCGACGGCGCGGCCGAGGAATCGGTCGATCTCGCGTTTCTTAAGCAGGAGCTTTCGCGTCCGCCGCGTCTCGTGGCCGAACTGGCCGGCCTGGTCGTACGGGCCGATGTGCATGTTGTAAAGCCAGACCTCGCCGTTTCGGACGCGGGCAAAGGCCTCGTCGATGTTGCCCTTGCCGTCGCGGAGGCTCTTGACCTCGGAGCCTTCCAGCACGAGGCCCGCCTCGACCGTTTCGAGGATCTCGAAGTTGAAGCGTGCCTTCTTGTTGCGGATTCTGGGGCTGGTTGCGGCCATGGCGAGATTATAGCAGGCCGGGCAAGCCTGAACAACCGGCGGGCGTAAGGCCGGCATCGACTGGCTCTGGTCACAGGCGGCCGGATTTGTTTCAGCCGCAGGGCGGAAAACCCGATAAATGCCGTGGTCACAGATACGCTCCGGTTCCCCCCCTACTGCGGAGACGGTATGTCATTGCCGGATTCCGAGCGGCCAGTGTTGCTGCATTCTCACCCCGCATACTCCGCGGCGTTTGCCGATGCGCTGCGTTCGGTCTCCCGCCTGTTCGTGATGCTCCTGGCACGGGTGCTTGTCGTTGCCGGCGTCGCGAACCTCGGCCTGAGGCTGGTGAGGTCCTGGGCGGCCGCGGCCGGTCTGACCGACCTGGAGCGCCAGGCCCGCGAAGGCAATATCATGGCGTTGCGGACGCGGATTTTCCTTCGTGCCGCCAGCCTGCTGGTGCTTCTTGTGGCGGGCACGTGTGCGGCCGTGCTGACTCTCGTGATGGATTGCGACGGCCTGGAGAAGTATGGGCCGGGGGCGATCCGCGTGGTCCTCATCATCGGCGGGGCGACGCTCCTGCTGGGCCTGGCGATCTCCGCCTGGGTGACACGCGTCACGACACGCGAGGTCGCCGTGGCGACCGAGGCGCTGCGGCAAGGCGAAGAGCGGTTCCGCAGCCTGGTCGAAAACCTTCCGGTCGGCATTTACCGCAATACGCCGGGACCGGACGGCCGGTTCGTGACGGCCAACCCCGCGTCAGCGCGAATGCACGGCTACGACTCTATCGAGGAGTTCTTGCGCGTGCGAGTGGCGGACCTTTACGCAGACCCGTCGCAGCGGAAGGATCTGTCCGACAAGCTGATCGCCCGCGGCCGCCTGGAGCAAGAGGAGATCCGGCTTCGCCGCAAGGACGGCACCGAGTTCTGGGGCGCTGTCACGGCCCAGGCCGTTCGCGACGAGTCCGGACAAATATGCTACTTCGATGGGCACATGGAGGACATCACGGCCCGCAAACTGGCCCAAGAGGCCCTCCAAGAGGCCAACCGGCGGCTGGAGGAACTGGCTACCACCGACGAACTGACCGGCCTGTGGAACCGGCGCAGGCTCGGCGAGATGCTGAAAACGGAAATCGACCGGGCCTTGCGGCAGGAAACGGCCCTGGCGATCGCCATGTTCGACGTCGATCAGTTCAAGGCCACCAACGACGCCTACGGCCACGCGCTCGGCGACCAGGTCCTACGCGAGGTCGCCAGGATGTTCCGGGGCGCCGCCCGCGCCACCGATGTTGTGGCCCGCTACGGAGGTGATGAGGTCGTCGTCCTGATGCCCGACACGTCGGCCGTGGAGGCCGTTGCCGCGGCCGAACGGATCCGCCAGGCAGTGGACCATCAGGTGGTCTCCGACGGCCATTCGAGCGTTCGCGTCACCCTCAGCGCGGGGGTCGCCGCGCTGAAGCTCGATGAGACGGATATGCCCGACACCCTTCTTTGTGCCGCCGACGAAGCTCTCTTTGCCGCCAAGCACTCCGGCCGTAACTGCATCAGGAGTTGGGGCCAGGAAACGGGCGAGGCCGCCGACGAGACCAGCGTCAACCGTGAAGCCGTCGATCGGCTGCGTGCCCGCGTGGTCGCCCTGTCGCGCGAGTCGCGCGAGATGTTTGTGCGCGGCGTGCGGGGCCTTGTGCACGCGCAGGAGGCCCGCGACCCGTACGCCAAGTTCCATTCTGAGAACGTGGCCCACTTCAGCGCGTGCATTGCCCGGGCGATGGGCTTGGACGCCCAGCAGGTGGCCGTCGTCCGCCGCGCCGGCCTTCTGCATGACCTGGGCAAGATCGGAGTGCCCGACGGGATTCTGTGGAAGCCCTTCCGCCTGACGGACCACGAGCGCAAACTCATGCAGCAGCACGTTGTGGTGGGCGTGCGGATTCTGGACCAGTTGCGGTTCCTGGAACGGGAAGTGCCGCTGGTCCGCCATCACCACGAGCGTTACGACGGGGGCGGGTATCCGGACGGCATTGCCGGGGAGGCGATTCCGCTGGGGGCACGCATCCTGGGCGTTGCGGACGCCCTCGACGCCATCACCGCGGACCGGCCGTATCGTCGTGCCCAGCCGGTGCATGCGGCGCTTCAAATGATCGTAGCGGATGCGGGCCGGCAGTTCGATCCCCAGGTTGTGGACGCGCTGCTCCGGTGGGTATCAAGCGCCAGCCGGCACCTCTCCAAGGTCGGTGATGTGACGGTCGCCGACCTGTGCGAAGGCCGGCCGCAGGAGACCGAGCCGGCGGAGGAAGTGGCGACGTTGTAGGCGGCCGCGCCGGGCGCAAAAATTGGGCAAGGCCTGGAGGGGAGGCCCTGCCCATGTTGCGGGGATAGACGGCTCATCAATTTTCCGACCTGCCTACTGTCGCGGTCCCGCATCCGACCAATCCCGCAATTGTGTGGTCCGAACGCGTGTGTGTGGAACGATCGGCACTAGGCGTGGTCTTATACTATCCTCCCTTATCCCGCAACCGTGTTCGCGTCCTCGCCGTCTAACCCGCAACGCCCCCGCAGGGGCGATTTTACGTAAATTGGCTCGTTCTCTATGGGAGTTAAGGGGGTTGTGTGGCAAAGCGCCCGAAGACTAGTCGCACCCGGGGGAGGGCTGTGCGGACAGTCACAAGCGATGCCATGTAAAGAACGAGCCAGTTGGTACTCCTTAGAGCAACCGTTATGCCAACACTTTCGGGTGAGACGGACAAATTCCGCCGTACGAGCGTAAGTGCTTGACGGCAAAGGAGATAAAGTCGTTCTTGTGGCCCCACTTTCCCTAGAACGAAAGTTCAAGGGCGTGCCCTGATGTTTCCCGGCGGCATCATAACAGACGCCGCCGGGGTGGATTTCGTTCGTAACTGCTTGTGCATAAGGTGGTTACGAAAACGTTGCCCAATAGGGACCCGTGTTGCCGAAAAGCAACGTTTCCGCTGCCCATGCGGCGGGGTGTGTGGCGTTCTATGGTTTTGTCAGGAGGGGATAGATTGCACGCAGGCGGCTCGACCGTATTGCGTCACTCGGTAGCATCCCTCAAGCCGGGTGGCACGGCCACGCTGTGTATCTGTTTAGCGCCTTTTGCGGAAGCCGCAACAACAGGTGTGGCACGGCCGGCTTGTCCGGCCGTGGGGAGGTCCGGCGCGTTGAACGAAGCCGCTGCGCGGCAGCTTACCAGGCGTAAGCCCTCCAGATGACCGGCGTGTGATGACGTTCCGCACGTGTCGCTTCGGCTGGCCCCCCTCTATGCTGGTCTCCT
>Ga0209777_10009339_pt1 | contig 10576 bp, 9 predicted proteins | sample FrelakmetHBP12HB_FD_187147 | JGI IMG/M metagenome (GOLD analysis project Ga0209777, IMG submission 187147) | Freshwater lake sediment microbial communities from the University of Notre Dame, USA, for methane emissions studies -HBP12 HB (SPAdes)... | ecosystem: Environmental > Aquatic >... | reverse complement strand
AATCCCTACTATCAGAACGACGTTTCACCCGACCGTGAACCTGGTGGCGCACGGCGGCCGAGCATACCGTTGTGCCTGCGAGAGGAGAACGCGCTCGATGATCACGCCTTACGTTTCGGAACAGACGCCGTCCCCGCGCGCGCAGGAGCTGGGACAGAAGCTCGCGCTCGTCATTGCGGAGTACCAGCAGCGGAACCCGGAAGTGAGCGCCGAGGAAATCCGGGTGGCGACCGAAATCGCGGCGGGGCATGTGACCGATCGGCGAGGCGCCGCACCGGCGCTCCTCGCTTCCGCCGTAGCCGCGGTCGCAGCTTTGGGCGGCATCCTCTATCTGCAGCGGGGGACCTCCGGAGTCGGGCACGTGCCGTGGATCGTGATCGGCACGGGAGCGATCATCCTGGTGGGAGCGTTCGCCGTCCTGCGGAGGCGGTCATGAGCCGCAACGCATTCAAGATCGAAGCCACGTACGAGTGCGTGCCCAACATCAGCGAGCGGGGCCGACGCCGGCGGATGATGGGTGCGGCGGCGCTGCTCCTGATCGGTATCGTCGCGACGTATGCGGTGAGCGCGTCCGGAGCCGGTGCCCCGACCCGGGCCCTGCTGGCTCTGCCGTTCTTCGGCGCCGCGTTCGGCTGGTTCCAGGCCCGCGAGAAGACCTGAGTGTTCCTGGCCGCGCTAGGTAAGCGCGAACGCGACATGGGCGGCTCGCCCCGGTTGGAGGGCGAGCACCTGCTGCTGGTGAAGCGACAGGCCTGGAAGGTCGTCGTGCGCACCGCGGCGGCCGGCGCACTCCTCACCGCCGCCGCGGTGCTGATCGCCTCCCGGTAGGGCGCCAGCGCACTGCGGCGCGCGCTAGCGGACGATCGGGACGCGCTCCCCCGCCACCGCGAGGCGCGACGTCACGACGCCCGTTGTGGCCGCGTCGGCCAGACCGCTGAACCCGGGCTGCTTCCCACCCACGCTGATCTCGTAGTCGCCCGGCTCGACCACGCGCTGTCCCGCGGCGTCAATCAGCGAGAGCTGCCGCGGCGTCAGGGTGAAGGTGACGCGGCGCTTCTCGCCAGGCACGAGCGAGATCCGCTGGATTCCTGCGAGCGCACGGATCGGCACGGGCACCGTCGCCGACTTGTTGCTCACGTACAGCTCCACGACCTCCTCGCCCGCGACACTCCCGGCGTTCTCCACCTCGGCCGAGACCTGCACCGAGTCGCCCGCGCGGACTGACGCCGGTACCACGAGGTCGCGGTACGCGAAGCGCGTGTAGCTCAGCCCGAAGCCGAACGGGAAGAGCGGCTCACCATGGAAGTACCGGTAGGTGCGGCCCGCCATGTTGTAGTTCGTGAACGCCGGCAGCTGGTCCACCGACTTGTAGAAGGTGACCGGCAGCCGGCCTGCGGGGTTGTAGTCGCCGAACAGGACGTCGGCGATCGCCGTCCCCGCCGCCTGCCCCGGATACCACGCCTCCACGATCGCCGGCACGTGCTCGGCGGCCCAGTTCACCGCCACCGCGCTGCCGTTGAGCAGGACCAGGACCGTCGGCTTCCCGACTGCCGCCACCGCTTCGAGCAGCTGTTCCTGCGGCGCCGGCAGGTCGATGCTCGTCCGATCGCCCCCCTCGAAGCCGGGGATGTGCACCGGCATCTCCTCGCCCTCGAGCCGCGGCGAGAGACCGAGGACGAGCACCACGGCGTCCGCCCGCCTGGCCGCGGCCACCGCGTCGTCGAGCAGGTGCGGATTGGGCACGCCCCAGATCAGGTGCGCGATGGCGTTGGGCTGCCGCCCCAGCATCTCCAGGCGGATGCGTCGCGGCTGCCCCGCCACGAGATCCACGTCCTTCGAGTTCGTGCCCGGCCAGCCGCTTTGCACGAACACCGAGTCGTCGAGGAAGAGCCGCACGAGGCCCAGCGCACTCACGCCGAGGGAGTAGCGGCCCGTGACCGGCGGCGTCAGCCACCCGGTCCAGCGGATGGAGAAGGTGTCGGTCTGGATCTCCGGAACGGGCGCCATGTCCCACCAGTCGAAGTTCACCCCCTGGTCGGTGCGCGTCGCTGCCGGCGCGCCGCTCATCGTGCGGTTGCCGTAGTACACGCCCGTGAGGCCGGGCTTCGCGCCGGCGCCCGTATCCGTCGTCAGGGCCGAGGCCGGGATCGGGACGAGCGAGGGCGTGTGTGCCGCGAGATCGCTCCCTCGCGCGTAGAGCACCTCCGTGCCCGAGCCCACCTTGGCCCGGATGCCGGCCAGCGGCGTCACCGGATTGGCGGGGAGGCCGTTGTAGTTGCCCAGGAGCGTCTCTTCGTCGTCGGCGTTGGGGCCGATCACGGCGATAGTGCCGAGGCCGCGCCTCAAGGGCAGCGTGCCGTCGTTCTTGAGGAGGACGATGGACCTCTTCGTCGCTTCAACGGCCAGCGCGCGGTGTTCCGGCGAGCCGTTCTCCGAGTACGGAATCCGGGCGTAGGCGACCCGCGAGGGCGGATCGAACATCCCGAGGCGGATCTTCGCACGGATCAGCCTGCCGAGCGCCGTGTCCACTTCGGCCTCCGCAATGAGGCCGCGGTGCACCGCGTCCACCAGGCCCCGGAACGCGCTGCCGCAGTTGAGGTCGTCGCCGGCCTTGACCGCCATCGCCGACGCCTGCGCGTTGTCGGCGGCCATCTTGTGGCCCTCGCGGATGTCGTCCACGGCGTCGCAGTCGGAGACCACGTAGCCGTCGAAGTGCCACTCGCGCCGCAGGATCTCGCCCAGGAGGCGCTCACTGGCGCAGGCCGGCGTGCCGTCCACCCGGTTGTACGCGCACATCACCGACTGCGCGTTGGCTTCCGTCACCGCGGCGCGGAACGCCGCGAGGTAGGTCTCGCGCAGGTCCCGCTCGTCCACCACCGCGTCGAACCGGTGCCGCTCGGGATCGGGCCCGCTGTGCACCGCGTAGTGCTTCGGCGTCGAGACCACGCGCAGGTAGCGCGGATCGTCCCCCTGCATCCCGTGCACGAACGACACGGCCATGCGGCCGGTCAGGTACGGGTCCTCGCCGTACGTCTCCTGGCCGCGGCCCCAGCGGGGATCGCGGAAGATGTTGACGTTCGGCGACCAGAAGGTGAGGCCCTGGAAGATGGCGCTCGCGCCCTCGTTGCGGCGGATGGTCTCGTTGTGCTTGGCCCGCGCCTCGATCGAGATCACCGTGGCCACCCGGTGCATCAGCGCGGTGTCCCAGGTCGCCGCCAGGCCGATGGCCTGCGGGAAGACCGTGGCGCGCCCCGCCGCCGCGACCCCGTGCAGTCCCTCGCTCCACCAGTCGTAGGCGGGAATGCCCAGGCGCGGGATGGCGGCCGCGCTGTTCATCATCTGCCCCACCTTCTCCTCGAGCGTGAGGCGGCCGATCAGGTCGGCGACCCGCGCATCCACGGGAAGGTCCGGGTTCCGGAAGCCGTAGGCGACGGGCGCCGGAGCGGCCGGGCCGGGCTGATTGGCGGCGGCGTGACAGCCAGCCGCGGCGAGAACCAAGAGGGCCAGGAGCCCCTGGATGGCGCTGCGTGTCGGTGTGGTCATAGGTCGAGCTAAGATGCGCAGAAGCGCGCGAGTGCGCGAGAGGTTGCCCGGGACCGCGCGCCCGGCCATTCTTGGAGCGCACTCAAGACGGAGCACCGATGAAGGCCCAGCACATCTTCCAGCCGGTCGCCGCGGTCCTCGCGCCTTTCGCGCCGCTCTTCCTGCGGCTCGGCGTCGCCTACGTCTTCGTCCGGCACGGCCTGATGAAGTACCACATGGGACTCGCGGGCGGGGCCCAGTTCCTCGCGCATCTCGGCGTCCCGCTGCCGCGCGTGGCCGCCGTAGTCGTCATCGGCGTGGAGACGCTCGGCGCCGCCTGCCTGGCCCTCGGCCTGCTGACGCGACTCTGGGCGTTCTGCATGGTCGTGGAGATGGTGGTCGCGATCTGGCTCGCCGTCCTGCCGCGCGCACCGGAGCTGGAGCTGCTCCTGCTCGTCGGCTCGCTGGCGCTGCTCTCGCTCGGCGCGGGCCCGATCTCCATCGATCGCCTGCTTCAGAAGAAGGTCTGACGCGCGATGTGGGCCTGGCTCCGCCGGCGCACGCTGACCCAGTGGATCATGGTGGGGATGGTCGCCGGCGTCGTGCTCGGCGCCGCCGCGCCCGAGTTCAGCGTCGGCCTCCAGCCCGCGTACACGATCTTCCTCCGGATGATCAAGTCCATCATCGTGCCGCTGATCTTCAGCACGCTGGTGGGCGGGATCGCGGGCCACGGCGACGACCTCAGAAAGGTCGGCCGTCTCGCGCTCAAGTCCATCGTCTACTTCGAAGTCGTGACGACGCTGGCGCTGGTCGTGGGCCTCGTGATGGTGAACCTGGTCCAGCCGGGCGTCGGCGTGGCGCTCGCACCCCCCGGCGCCGCGCCTCCCGCGGGCGCGCCCACCACCTTCGGCGGCATCCTCCAGCACATCGTGCCGCAGAGCTTCTTCGAGGCCGCCAGCCAGAACGAGGTGCTGCAGGTGGTGTTCTGGTCGGTGCTGTTCGGCGTCGCGCTCTCGCAGGTCCGCGGGAAGGCGCACGACGTGATCGTGTCGTTCTGCGCCGGCCTCGCCGAGGTGATGTTCAAGTTCACGGGGCTGGTGATGAAGTACGCGCCGATCGGCGTCGGCGCCGCGCTGGCCTACACCGTCGGCCACAGCGGCCTCAAGGTCCTGTTCGGCCTCGGCGCGCTGATCCTGACCCTCTACGCCGCGCTGGTGATCTTCCTCGGTGGGGTGCTGCTCCCGGTGGCCCTGATCGCCCGGGTGCGGCTCCGCGACTTCCTCCGCGGGATCAAGGAGCCGGCGCTAATCGCGTTCTCCACCGCCTCATCGGAAGCGGCGCTCCCGCTGGCGATGGAGAACATGGAGAAGATCGGCGTGTCGCGGCGGATCGTCTCGTTCGTGATCCCGGTCGGCTACTCGTTCAACCTCGACGGCTCGACGCTCTACCTCGCGGTGGCGTCGCTGTTCATCGCGCAGGCCGCCGGCGTCCACATGAGCCTGGGGCAGCAGCTCCTGCTGGTCCTGACGCTGATGATCACGAGCAAGGGCGTCGCGGGGGTGCCGCGGGCCGCGGTGGTGATCCTGGCGGCCTCGGTGACGCCGTTCGGGCTGCCGCTCGAGGGCGTGGCGCTGGTGTTCGGCGTGGATCAGCTGCTGGACATGGCGCGCACGACCGTGAACCTGATCGGGAATTGCCTGGCGTCGGCCGTCATGGCGCGGTGGGAGGGCGAGTATCACCCCGCAGACGTCAGAGAGCAGACGGCGGTGGCAGTGTAGTTGCCAGACGGCAAGTTGTCAGTGGTTACCAGTTGCCAGATGTGAGAGACGGAACAGGCCCCGACGCGGCTACGCGGCGGGGCCTCTGGTAACTGGCCTGGCGACTGTCAACTGGCGTCTGGTAACCACTTCCCCCTTGCCGTCTGGCAACTGTCCTGATTCCGCTCAACTCCGTCCTGTCCCCTGCCGGATCGCCAGCAATCGCCGCATCGCCGCGATTCCGAAAGCGGGGCCCGCCGCCAGCGCGACGAAGGCCCAGCGCCAGCCGACGGCGGCGACCAGGTGCGGGACGAGCTGGATCGAGGCCATCGTCAGCAGGAACCCCAGCGAGGTCTGCAGCGTCAGGGCGGTGCCCACCGCGTGCGCCGGGGCCAGCTCGGTCACCAGGGCGCTGAACTGCGCCGAGTCCGCCACCACCGCGAAGCCCCAGACCAGTCCGACCGCGATCGCCAGCGGCGCCGACCACGCGCTGAGGCCGATGACCAGCGCGCAGCTCCCGCTGACCGCCATGGACCAGATGGTGAGCCGCTCGCGCCCGACGCGGTCGGCCGCGAGGCCACCCACGACGCATCCGGCTCCGCCGACCGCGATGGCCGCGAAGCCCGCGAGGTCGGCGCCCCGCCCCGCCAGATGCGCGCCGGCCGCGAAGAACGCCGCCACCCAGGTCCACATCGCGTACAGCTCCCACATGTGCCCGAGGTAGCCGCCGATGGCGAGGCGGACGGGCCGCTCGCGCCAGACCGCGCCGACCAGGTCCCAGGCGAACGGCCGGCGCTCGAACGCGAACGGTCCGTCGCGATAGGCCGCGAGCACGAGCAGGCCCGCGACCGCCGCCGCGCCGGAGGCGGCCAGCACGACCGGTGCGATGCCCGCGTGCTCCAGCTCGTGCACCAAGTACGGCGTCGCCTTCCCCACGGTGAGCGCGCCGACGATGGTGCCGATGGCGAAGCCTCGCCCGTCCTTGTACCAGGTCGCGATCATCTTCATCGCCGGCGGGTAGACGCCGGCGAGGAAGAAGCCGACGGCGAAGCGCGTCACGAGCGCGGGGCCGAACGATCCGGCGACGAGCAGCGCGGCGTTCGACACCGCGGCCGCCAGCGCCGCGGCGGCGAAGTAGAAGCGGAGCGGAACGATGTCGGCGAGGTTGAGCAGCGCGGCCACGGCAGTGCCCGCCACGAAGCCGAGCTGGACCGCGGTCGTGAGCCAGCCGACCTGCGCCGGATCCAGCGCCCAGGCGGCCTGGAACTGCGGGCCGAGGGCGCTGGCCGAGAACCAGGCCGACATGCCCAGCAGCTCCGCCGCCGAGAGCAGGGCGAGGACCTGGCCGCGCCTGGTCAATCGGGATTCCTCAAGATGCCGGGATCCGCTACCTACTCGATGTGCAGCTCGCAGATCGTGCGGAAGTGGTAACCGTAAATGGCCAGCGTCACGGCCAGCGAGAACGCCCGCGGCCGGCGGAACAGCGTCCAGGCGAGGAGCTTCCAGTACTCGAGCCTCTCCCGGCCGACGATGCCGAGCCGGACGACGGACCGCGCGAGTGCCGCCGCCTGCTGCGACAGATACGAGAAGTCGAGGCGCGGCTTCAGGCGCGGCGGCCGATACTCGCGCAGGAGCGTCCTGACCCGCCGGTAGTACGCCTTGGGAGCGTAGAGGCGCCGCAACGCGTCCCTGTAGGCCGCGCGCACGTCGAGCCCGACCGTGGGGACGATGTTCGTCGTCCCGTCCACGTTGTCGCCAGAGCCTTGTTCGAGAAGGCGTCCGGTCCGCTTCATCCGGTCGTAGAGCCTGGTGCCGGGCAGGGCCTGCAGCAGGCCCACCATGGCGGTCACGATCCCGCTCTGCTGAACGTATGCGAGCAGCCGCTCGACGGTGCCCGGCGAGTCGCTGTCGAATCCGATGATGAATCCCCCCTGCACCTCCAGTCCGGCCCGCTGCATGCGCTTCGCGTCTGCGACGAGGTCCCGATCCAGGTTCTGCTTCTTGCTGCACTCGGTCAGGCAGGTCTCGTCCGGCGTCTCGATCCCGACGAACACCTGATCGAACCCGGCCTCCGCCATCATCCGCATGAGCCGTTCGTCGTCGGCGAGGTTGATCGAGACCTGGGTGTGAAACGCCAGGCCCCGACGGCCCTTCCTCCACTCGACCAGGGCCGGCAGCAGCTCGTTCTTGAGGCTCTTCCGGTTGCCGATGAGGTTGTCGTCCACGAAGAAGACGGAGCCGCGCCACCCCAGATCGTACAGGCCGTTCAGCTCGGCGATGATCTGCGCCGCGCGCTTGACCCTCGGCCGGTGCCCGAACAGGACCGTCACATCGCAGAACTCGCAGTCGAACGGACAGCCCCGGGAGTACTGCATGGCCATCGACGCGTACGCCCGCAGGTCCACCAGGTCCCACCGGGGAACGGGGGAAGCTCCGAGGTCGGCGAACTCCGCCGTCCGGTAGACGCGCTGGGCCCGATCGTGCGCCAGATCCGCGAGAAAGGCCGGCAGCGTGAGCTCGGCCTCGTTCAGCACGAGATGGTCCACCTCGCCGAACCGCTCGGGCTGCGCCGTGAAGAGCGGCCCACCCGCGACGGTGCGGACGCCCGCGGCGCGGCACCGCGCGATGATCTGCTCGGCCGACGCCTGCTGGACGGCCATCGCGCTGACGAAGGCGCAGTCGGCCCACGCCAGGTCGGCATCCGTGACTTCCCGGACGTTGACGTCCACGAGCCGCAGCCGCCAGTCGGCCGGCAGCATCGCGGCGACCGTGAGCAGGCCCAGTGGGGGGGAAGACGCCGGTTTGCGGATGAACTTCAGGGCGTGCTTGAAACTCCAGAACGTGTCCGGGAACTCGGGATAGACGAGGAGGACGTTCACCGCGGGTCTCTTGCGCGCCCTTCAGGCGCGCCGGCCGACTCGCGCGAACGCGGGACGGAGGGACCCGTCACTTCCCCCCGGTGTCGACCACACCGATGTCGAGCGGCGGCGGCTCGTCTTTCACCAGGTACTCGAACCGGTTCTTGAACTCCTCGAGCGTGAGGTGCGCGGTGGCCGCGAACCGGGCCAGCTCGTGCGGGTCGTCGAAGTCGTCGCGGCGCAGCCGGATCATGTAGCGCCGCGCGATCGCGTACCGGGTGGAGTGGACGTCCACCATGCGGATGCGGGTGCGCCCGGTGACCGGGTCGAGCATCCGGCTGAACGGCACCGGCACGAACTGCCCGCCCTGCATCGAGATCATCACCGCGCTGCCGCCGGAGATGAGGTACTTCGCCGCGCAGTACCCGAGGTCGCGCGTGTACTCCATATCGTACGGGATCGGGTCCGCGCACCGGAGCTCGTAGCCGATGTTCTTGGCGACGACGGTGGCCTTGAGCCCGAACTCCTTGAGCGAGGCCTGTACGGCGTGCTTGAGGATCTCGCCGATCGAGACCTCGGCGATGCGCAGGTTGCCGTGCGCGTCGCGCTCGATCCCTTCGACCCCCTCCAGCTCGCCCTGGTCGAGCCCCTCGACCACGCCCTCGGCGATCACGGCCACCCCGTGGCGCTGACCGATCGCCAGCCGCTTGATGATCGCGGCCACCAGCGTGTCCACGATGGTCTTGAACTTCACGTTCCGGAACCCGAATTCCTCGGGGATCAGCGTCATCGTCGCGCCCGCGGCCTTCCCGATGCCGAGCGCGAGGTGGCCGGTCTTCCGGCCCATCGTGATGATGAAGTACCAGCGCGAGGTCGCGTGGGCGTCCACCATCAGGTTCTTGACGATCTCGGTGCCGTAGTGCCGCGCCGTCGGGAAGCCGAACGTGTCGATGTCCGGCGGCAGGTCGAGGTCGTTGTCGATCGTCTTCGGCACGTGCACGACCTGGATCCGGCCGGCCGACTTCTCCTCCAGCCGCATCGCGGAGAACGCCGTGTCGTCGCCGCCGATGGTGATCAGCTGTGACACGTCCATCCTCAGCAGCGAGGTGACCGTGTTCTCCAGCAGCTGGGGGTCGGTCGTGGGGTTCGCACGCGCGATGCCGATGATCGAGCCGCCGCGGAAGTGGATCCGGCTCACGTCGTCGATCGTGAGCGGCCGGACGTGCTCGATGTTGCCCTGCATGATCCACTCGAAGCCGTCCTCGATGCCGATGACGTCCACCCCCTCGAGCACGCAGCGGATGGTGGCGGCGCCGATGACACTGTTGATGCCGGGAGCCGGACCCCCGGCGACGAGGATCGCGAGTTTGTGACGCTGGCTCATGCGATAAGACTGGTTGCCGGACGCCAAGACGGCAAGTTGCCAGTGGTTCCAAGTCGGCGGAGGCAGTTGCCCGAATAGACGTCCCACGCCAGCTTTGGCGCGTGCCTCCCCTCACGATCCTGGCCGCGCTGCTGGTCGCGGCCGGCCACGCGGCGCCCCCGCGCGCGTCGGGCTACATGGGCCCCGGCGTGTCGCACGCCCTGGCCGTGCACCGCTTCCGCGCCCTCGGTGAGATCCGCTACGCCCTGAGCCTCGACGTCACACCCCGCGACAGCGCGGTGGGGCGCGTCGTCATCCGCTTCGACCTGCACTTCCGCGACGACGTCGTCGTCGACTTCCGCGGCCGCCGGCTGACCGGCGCCACGGCCAACGGCCGTCCCCTGCCCGGGGGCGCGGCCAACGGCGCCCACGTCCGCGTACCGCTCAAGCTGCTCTCCCTCGGCGAGAATCGCCTCGAGTTCACGTTCGTCGCCGACATCGCACCGAGCGGCGCGAGCATCATCCGCTTCCACGACCAGACGGACGGAAACGACTACCTCTACACCCTGCTCGTGCCCGCGGACGCGAACCAGCTTTTCCCCTGCTTCGACCAGCCCGACCTCAAGGCGCGCGTGTCGTTCGCCCTCACCGCGCCGGCGGCGTGGCGCGTCCTGGCCAACGGCTCCGAACTCTCGGCGGACAGCGCGGCCGGCGCCGTCGCCCACCGCTTCGCCGAGACCCAGCCCCTTTCCACCTATCAGATCGCGTTCGCCGCCGGCCCCTGGCACGTCGCCACCGCCACCGCGGGTGCTCGCACCGTCAGCGCCTGGGTGCGCTCCTCGCGCGCCCGCGAGGCCGACCTCGACTCGCTGCTCGCGACCAACCTCGCGGCACTGACCTGGATGGAGCGGTACTTCGCGCGGGGCTATCCGTTCGACAAGTTCGCCTTCCTGCTCGCGCCGGCGTTCCCCTTCGGCGGGATGGAGCACCCGGGCGCGGTGTTCTACAACGAGGACCGCTTCATCTTCCGCGAGCGGCCGACGCTGCCGCAGCGCCTCGGCCGCACGTCCAAGAAT
>Ga0209777_10009338_pt1 | contig 10576 bp, 25 predicted proteins | sample FrelakmetHBP12HB_FD_187147 | JGI IMG/M metagenome (GOLD analysis project Ga0209777, IMG submission 187147) | Freshwater lake sediment microbial communities from the University of Notre Dame, USA, for methane emissions studies -HBP12 HB (SPAdes)... | ecosystem: Environmental > Aquatic >... | reverse complement strand
ACCCCATGCCAATTGTCAGAGAGCCACTACAAATACATCATACAGGGTTTTTGGGTCAGTTCCTTTGGGGTCTGTCCCAATTCATCCCCCGACTGAAGTCGGGGGCTTTCTTGGGGAGGACTTGTAATAATGAGGATAATACCAGCCAAGCAAACAGTACGAATACAAACAGAATTATACCCTTGTCTCCATCAAGTAGTGGTATTGGTTGTTTGTCGCGCCATACTTGGTATTTCAATTCTTTTCTAGCAGATTTGGCATAGGCTTGCTCAGTCTCCTTGCAACGAGCGGTATATGCATCAGCATAGGGGTTGTAGGTAGTAGAGGGGGGAGGAATCTCTCTTGATGCTCTTGCTTCTCTTTCCTCCATGTCTGCAAGTATGGCAGCATATCCCCTATCCCTTTTATAGGTATACATACATAAGAACAAAATTGTAACTGAAGCGATAATGAATATGCAATTCAGAAGGCGACGACCCCATATTCGGGGAAGACTATAGACGATTTCCAATGGCTTGAACCATTCTAGTTCAACCGTCCCCTTGGGGACCCAGATGTTCTCTGGATTGGCTGCCTTGTGCCATTCTCCAACCCCTCTAAGGATTGCCATTTCGGCGGATGGTTGACATTGGTTTATAAATGAGATCACATCATCTTCGTTCAAAAAGGCAAAGATTCCAGACCCTTTCAATGGTAAGGTTTTCTCGCCAATTTTGTATCCCAAGCAAGATGGTCCAAAAGCTGAGGCACTAACCATCCTGTCTCCAAGGATGCGGACTACTTTATAGCATGTCAATTCGGTCTTCCTGCGTCCCGATGGAAATTCCGCCTTAAGCATCTGGACAGCCTCTGTAGGAGACAACGGCTCTAAACATATCTGTTGGCGTAATACTCTCATATTGGAGACGGTTTGGTAAATCATGAGAACTACAAAGGCTATTAGTCCTGTTCCTATGAAAAGTAGCAACGCACCTTCCTAGACAGCCCTCCGCTGCGTATTCTGTATGTTTCTCTTCTTCCTCGTTTCCCATCGTCGCCTCCTAATGGCGTCCTGCCAGTCCTGAACCCCTAAACCCCAGCACCGCTGGTCGTCGGCGGTTCTGAAAGGAACGCAGAGCGACATTCCAGGCATCGTTTGCAAAGCGTTCTGACGCTTAGTTCTTTATCTACTTTGCCTTTGTCAGGAAATTGGCTGATTACGGACTCCCATATCTCTTGGGGAAGCAAGTCCGATTTGTGCCTGTAGCCGCGTCGAGCCATTTCAGTAATCAACTGAAAATGTCTTAGCGGAATTTGATGGAGTTCTACCAGACCTTTCTCCAGGTATCCCGAAATGCTTTTTCCTTTCAGAATGGCTCCTACAAACATGTGCATTTCATAATGTTCGGCAAGCAAGTGCTGCCGACACATTTTAGTCACATCAACATTCCACATTCTCATGAGGGTCAGGTCTCCGTGTCCTCCCCTGTGACCCTAAGCACCCTAGCCCTTGAGAGGGCAGATCATCTCTCCCTCTTCCCCTGGGTACGGAGAAGGCTGCAAGGGAGTGCCACACTCAGGACACTCCCGCTGTTTGCGCGCCTGCGCCGATACTGCCGCCTGCGCAAGGATTTGCTCTTGATGGGGCAGGACGATTTGGGCGAACTGCGTCCGGATCTTCTCCCGAACCAACCTTGCCTTCTCTTGGATGATGTCGTCGTATTGGTCTGCTGTCATGTCGCCTCCTCATGGCGTCCTGCCGGTCCTGAACCCCTTGACCCCCGCACCGCCCAGGTCGCCTTCTTTGGGCGTCCTGACTCCAGAGTTTAGTCGTCCAGAGTCCAATGGTCCAGTAGAAGGCGATGGCGTTTTTGCAATCTTGCAAATCCGGCCGGGGAAGGCGACGGAGCGGCAAGCCGTCCGTTCTGGCGTTGATGGGGCAAGGTAGTATGGACCCCGCCTGCGCCCTCCCGGCCCGAATTATCATCCTCCGTGGTGGTTGATCATGCCCAACATCTCGTAAGCCGCCTCCGGGGAGTCGCATTCCAGGATGGCGCGGAGTTCTTCCTCGTCCGAGTAGAACGGCGCCCCGCAGACGCAATGCTTGTAAGTGTCCATCATGGTCCTGTCGGGCATCTGGTCGACGTTCTTGAGCATCCGGCGCCTTTCGTTGTTGCTCATGCCCGTCTTTGACGACAGGTGCTTGCGCTGGCGGTCCCGCAGGTAGTTGGCGTATGCGGCGACCTTGGCTTGGGACTGTTCGTTCAGCATGTTTCCTCCTTGTCGCCTTCCCCCTGGACTACCAAGTAAGGGTCCTTGGCGATTCTCTCCGCCTTACTCTTGGGCATGGGCACATAGAGCACGCCCCTATGGTCTCCATGAAGGAATCCGCTCTCCAGGCTTTTCGGCATGGGGACCCATTTGTTGGGACCCTTGAGCCAATTGCAGCGGACCGCCTTCCATTCCTCAATCGTCTTTGGCATTCTCGCACCGTTTCAAGAAGGCAACCAAGTCGGCTGGCTGCAATATGGCTCCAGGGAAGTCAGGATCTTCGGTAGGCGACGGCGTTTTGAGACCATAGTAGACTCTTTTCAATCTATCGAGCGTCCTGGTAAGCCGCAGCCATGTATTTTCTGTTGTTCCATTGCGTACGGCTTCGATACGCTCTATGGTCTTGAGGATCCCGCAAGATCCCTTTTCTTGGTTGTCCCAGTTGATAAGGATGACATTGATATCTTGATCGCCTATCGACTCGTATTCTATTACGTCGTTTTCAACGTGGATGATGACTGTTGGTCTGTCCATAGCACCCCTCCTCTACCCTTTACACCTTACCCCTTACCCTTTTTATCGCCGCCTTAATCAGCTTGCCAATCATTTTTTCGCCGACCGCCGTTCTGCCGCTGAATATCCGGGCAGACAGGTTAATCGACCGGCACCTCTTGCAGAGGCTCTCGCCGCAGTCGTTGACCGGGAAGTTACACCAACAGCAGTTCATGGCAGTTCTCTTTGGCGTAACCAATTTCGTCATGAACCAGACTCCCCAAAGAAGGCGACGGCGTTAGTCGTCTTCGACCTGGATCTCGCCCCGCTGTTCCATTCCCAGGAACTCCTTGTATAGGACTCCCCTGCCGGCGGGGGAGGCGTGGATGGCGAAGTAGTTGGGGACATGGTTGCCATTGACGTCCCTGGCGATCCTGGCAAGGACCTTGATCCCGCACCGCCTGCCGGCCAGGCGCCAGTGCCTGATCTCCGTTTCCTTGACGTTCCAGAGGAACGCCGTCTTGGTCCCGGTCGTCATTCTCCCTCCTTGGGGGCATGCCAGTAGTTGGGGCGGCTTGGCTGCCTGGACCCTTGGGAACCCGCACCGTTACCTTGGTCGCCTTCCCCTGGCGGTCCGTCCGTCTCCCGTTCGGAAACGGCGCATGACCGCAGGTATGGGAAGACTTTCTCCAGGGCTTGCAGTTGCGCCCAGCCCTCGTTGTCCAGACCCTCGCCCCTAGTAGCGTCCTTGAGGAAGTCGTAAGCGATATCGACCAAGGCGCCGATGGCCGCAAGGGATTCCAGGTCGAACCTCTTGCCTTCAAGCTTCTTGATCGCCTCAGACGGTTTCATGGCTTTCTCCCGTAGGTCCTGCCACCGTAGGTCCTGTCTCTTTGGACCCCCAGGCCCCCGCACCGGCGTTTCTGTCATTCTCCGAACGGCTTGTTATATAGGGTCAGGGCTTCCTTGAGGGTCTGGCGGCAGTATCCTGCTTCCCCTAAAGTAATCTCGAAGAAGGACCTGGTTTTCATGCCATTGACGACCAAGGTATGTGTCAGCTTCTTGGGGAAGCTGGAGTCGCAGGCGAGCGGGAGGCTGAACCTGCCATCCAGGTCGCCTTCTTTGATGATCTGGGGCTTACCCATGACTCTAGGACTCCTCGACAGCGCATGACTTGCACTTCGGGCACCTTACCTCGCAGTTCTGCCCGATCCAGCAGTACCCGCAGCAGCGGCACCGGTAACGCTTGACCCGTTCAATCAACCAAGAAATGTAACCCATCGGCGTTTCCTCCATTTCCCATCTTCTTATCGACTTCTCTCGGCCGCACCCAACATGCTTCCCAGGGTTTTCCCGACGGCCTCCTGGGCTTGTTGCAGCCTCTTGGAGAGGTCTGCCGCATATCCTTCCTTGAGGGTCTTGGCTTCCCTGCCCAGGGCGACGGCATGGTCCGAGACCTCGTCCCCCAACTTCTCGTGCCCGCATCGGTACAGGGATTCGGAAAGATTAGAGAGGTCCTGGGCCCTGTCTTCCAGGCGCACGACGACGTCATGGACCAGTTTGCTGAAGTCGCCTTCTTTGATGGTCTGGGGATTACCTGACATCGGCGTTTCTCCTGTCGCGTTTTGCGACATGCCCATTCCAAGCGATTGCGGGGCTTCCTGAGAAGGCGACCCCAAAAACGGCAATTCCATGCCCCAGAGGCGTTTGACGCGCTGGGAAGCCCCGGAAACCGGGTTTGCGTGCCTGTTTCCGGGGACCCCTAAATCCCCCTCGGTCAGGACCGTTCAGGACCCTGGACTTCCCGCACCGCCATCCTCCTGGCTGCCTGCTTGATCGCTGCCAGGGCGCGGTCCCTTAGTCCGATGGTCATGGCGAACTTGAGGATGATGTCCGCGCGACACTTTTCGACCCGACGCTTGGCGTGCAGCCAGGCTCCTAGGCGCTCGCGGAAGGATTCCGTCCCCGGCAGGCAGTTGCCGGCCGAGAGGGAGTCTGGGACTGTGACCAGGACCCGCGCCGGCCTTGCCAGGATGCGGTCGACCTCCTGCCGGTCCTGCCTGGACGCCCATAAGGAGGCGACCCGCTTCTCCTGCTCCCTCTTGAACCTAGCGAACGCCCGCTTGAAGGTCTTCTCCCGCAAATGGACGCCCCTGACCAGGAAACCTTGCTCCCATTTCAGGGAAAGACCAGGACCCTTGCGGAGCCATGCGACCGGCTTGGTTGCGTCAGGCTTGAAGGGGACTGCGGTCAGCAGACTACCGATGTCCTTGAGGACATAGGTCCGGGGCATGGAAACCGTGATTTCATGGTCCCAAACGGGGTAGCCGTATGAGCTGGCGACCGATGAGCGGTCTCCGTAGGACTTGTCTGCATCGGTTCCGAACTCCCCCTTGCAGATGGCAATGAAGAGATCCCCGGCACCGTCCTTGCGAACGATCCTGGCAGCCCTGATCATGTCGCGCTGCCTTTTCTTCCATTCCCTTTCCAACGCCTCCCGTACCGTCAGGGCAGGCTTGCGCCTGGAACGCTTCTCGTTCTTCAGGACCATCTCCTGGATTGCCTTAACCCGCTCCTCCAAGAAGCCTCTCTTTGCCAGACCCCTGACCAAGTTGCGGCAACCTGACAAGGTTCCATGCCCCTCGCGGAAGGCGATCTGGGACCATTCCCAAGGAGTCAGTTCAATTTTGTCCATCGGCGTTTCTCCAAAAACTGCAAAAGAAGGCGACGGTCGCCTTCTTTGGTTGGTCAGGACCGTTCAGGACCCTGGACTTCCCGCACCGCCAGTTCCCAAACCCCAGGGTCAAATCCCTGACCGAAGGTCATATCCTGCCCAGTTCGTCCAGGACCTCGTCGCTTGCGGTCTTTAGGAACTCCTCGTTGGCATCGGCGATGACTGCTTCCGGAGGGCGCGGTCCTGCGTGTTCCCGCAGGCGCCCCAGTTGGTCGGCGAGCCAGAGGATGGTACTGTTGTATCTGGAGTCCCACCTAGAGGTCCAATGGCAGACATACTTAGGATAGGGATACTTTGTATCGCCAGCGGTTGTTAAGACCCAGCCAACTGGATGTCTAACCGGATCATGCTCTTGGTCCTTGAAGTAGAAGGCATACAGGTAGGCCCCATGAACCCCCTTGGTCCATTCCAAAGTCTTGCGGCGGACGGGGGCGGTCAATAGGCCTAGGTTCTCGAAGAACCTTAAGTCGCGATCCCGCAATTCCCCAGGAACGCATTTCCCGTTGCATTCCAGGACCATACGACCCCGAACCAAGAAGGAACACTGCCCCTTTGAGGATACGCTTCCCTCTATCGGCTTCCCAACCGAGAACCAACGCCTGAAGGCGGTCAACGTCCTGGCACCGTCATAGGACCAAGGCAGCCCGGTACAGCCAAGCCTGGTACAGCCAAGCTCAGGACCGCCATTGTAGCCAGGACCTTCGTTATCAGGACCTTCGGTTGGCGGCTCAGGCATCGGCGTTTCCCTTCCCTGCGTCAGGCGTGATATGCTCAGGCGTGATAAAAGCCATCCGCTGGGTTTCCCCTATACAGGCAGCGGTCTACCCTCAAGACCCTAGTGGAAGGCGACTTCAGGTAGATCCCGGCGTCAATGGGGTCGTCTTCTGACAGCCCCTTGAGTTCCTTGGCGCTGGCCATCAGGACCCCGAAGGTCTTTATTCCCTGAACTGTAGCCTCGTACCAGCGGGCGGAGTCCACGGCAAGGATGCCCTTGTCGTCCAAGTCCCTGTAGTCCGGCAAGAGGACCAAGTCATTGGGGATTTTGCCCCCATATTGATCCAGCTTACTGGCGATCTTGCCCTTCCGTTGCCTTGTCTTTGCCATCGTCGTTGCCCCTTGGTTGGTCGTCTTCAGGCACCCATTCCCAGTACCTTGGCGTTCTTGATGACGAACTGGCGCAGGGCGTTGATGACTGCCGGTTCCAGGACGATCCTGTTGCGGGGATCGTCGTCATGCCCGTTGTTGGTCGTCAGGACCAAGCATCCACAATCGTCGATCTCGGCGTAAACCGAGTCGCCCAAGTAATCGGGTTCCTTTTCCTTTAGGACGAACAGCCCGGCGGGAACGGCAGCCTTGAGGACTTCGTTCTCCTCCATCTTTGGCTTCGGCCCCTTGCCCCTCTTCACCCATTCCTCCCGGCAGACTGGATGATAAACCGACCAGGAATCCATGTCCTCGGGATCCGTAGTCCGGGCGTACTGGCGGAAGGACTCCTCTTCCTCGTCGGTCAGGTCCCTGAACAGCGGATTGTCGGACTTGTAAGCCATCTGCATTCCTCCTCAATCGAAAGGGGACCAGCCAAGGCCCCCAAACTCCCGCACCGCCATTGCCTGAACCTCAGTCTACCTAACACCCAAAGAAGGCGACTTCAGATGTCCCAGAACTCTCTTGGGAACGGTTTCCATGCCCTGTTTTTCTTGAACCCCTGAAGGGACCCGCCCTGCCATTCGTCCAGCAGCCAACTCGGAGCCTCGACCTCGTCGAAGTGGACGAAGGGACCTTCGTAATCCCCTTCCAGTGCCGCCTCGGCCAATTCGTAATGGTAGCCTTCCGCGTACTCCTTCTTGGTAACGCTGATCCAGGTCGCGACGGCGACCGGGCTGCCGCTGGCGTCGTAACAGAACGAGATGACCAGAATCTTGGCTTTCTTCATCTTTGTTCCTCCCAATTCCCTTGTCGCCTTCTTTGGACCTTTGACCCCCCGCACCGCTGGGGTCAGGCACAGTCCCGCTTCTTGCCGTTCTCGAATTCCCAGCCGCAGCGCGGGCTGGAACGGTCCAGCCTAGTCTCCAGGCCGGGGTTGGACTCCATGATCTGCGCCCGCTCCTTGACCGCGACTTCCAGGGGGAGGGGGATGGTTTTGCGCCACTTCCCGTCCGCAGGCTCCTTCCAAGAGACGACATAATTTTGCTTTCTCTGGCTCTTGCCCATCGGCGTTTCCCCCAAACCAAAGGGGTCCCGCGAAGGACCCCCGGACTTCCGCGCCGCCCCAAAACCTCCGGAGAAGGCGATTTTAGGACGGGACCAACTGGCTGTGGGTGGTAGTCTCGATGTTAAACTCGATACAGCCCTCTGAGACTATGTGGGTAACAAGGTCCAGGTCGTTGACCTGTGTCCCTTGGCGTTTGCCGTAGACCTTGTTCAGGGCCGCCTCCTTGGTTTCCATTTCCTGGTCTTCGGGATAGCCCCAGTTCTTCAAAGCCTTCTTCGCGGTCTTTAGATCGCCTTTTGACAGCAATAACAGCCAATGCCTGCCTGGGCTGAGCGGGTTGTAGGCGATGACCGCGACCGGACCCCTTGAAATTCTTGCCATTGGCGTTTCCTCCTAAACCAATCTTGGGGGTCTTAACTCCCGCACCGCCATCAGAAGCCGAACATGCTCTTCAGGGCAGGGCCGATTTCCGTCGCGCGGAACAGGACCGCGTAGAGGACGTATGCCCAGCCAAGGATGAAATGCAACAGACCCTACCCGAACGAATGGTTCAGGGCCGCGCTGATGATGACGGCGACGACACCGCCGCTGGTGAAACAACCGACCGAACCAGAATTGCTCTCGCTCATTTCATTTCCCTCCAAACCGATGGTCGCCTTCTACGAGCCTCTGGACTCCCGCACCGCCATTGTCTAAACTCCAGGGGAAGGCGACTAGGCCTCTGTCTAAATCTCCCCAAGGGATTCCAGCATCCCAGCCGGGACGGCGGCGAGCATTTCTTCCTCGGTCTTCCTGGCGGCAACGGCTTGGGAAACAAAGGGATCCGTCGCTATTAGCCTCTTGGCAGAGTCCTGGTATGTTGTTGTATAGCCGGAATACTGCTTCCCCATTACAGTAATCGCCTCCTCGGCCTCTCCTTGGGTCCGATAGACGCCCATCACGCCGTTCTCGCCATTGATCGTAAAGGTCCCGTTGCTGCGTAGCCTCATATCCAGGACGATCCACTTGGATCTTGCCGATTCCCGAAAGTGCCTGCGGGTCAGCAAGCGGTCGCCTTCCCCGGTCCTAGGCGGAGCGTGTTCTGCGGGCTGCGCCGGTTTTTCCTCTATCCTCCTGAAGATCGTCTGCATCCGCCCGGCCAAGCCGGCCTTCCGCAAGTGCTTGCAGTCCCCGCGCCTAGTCGCCCCGGGGCAGGAACAGACCCAGTAGCCGGCATTGGTGGCGCGGTCGAAGGCGATGGTATAGGTCTTGTTTGGATTGGAATCGGAGCGGACCTGGAAGCGGCGGATATACCGATCCGTGTCTGGCAATATCTCTGTTGCGTAGGAAGGATATGACTCCAACGGATAATTGGCCGGAGCTTGGAATACGCTGATTGCCATCGTCTTGTCCCCCGCATTGGAGGTCGCCTTCCTTGGACCCCTGGGCTCCCGCACCGGCAAGCAAAAGCGGAAGCGATCTACAAGACCCGCTCCCGAAATGGCAACTGGAAACGCAACTAATCAGCCGCCGTTTTCCCCTAGAAATAGCAAGAGAGGATGTACCAGTCGCTCCTGTTGGTCCATTGTCCCCCAGGAACCTTGGCATGGGACAAGGCTACCCAGTTCCAGCACTGCCCATCCGCCCACCGCTTCAGCGGCAAGCTCAATGCGCCCTTGGAAACAGGGAAGATTGGCGGGTTCCATCCGTCAACTGCCATAATCCAGATGCAACTGACCTTTAGTTTCATGCCAATGCCCCCACTTCCGCTTCCTTGGCAACCGCCTGCCGCCCGTCCTGCGCCATTGCCCAGGGTTCCGCGACTTCCAGGACCCCCAGGACCTCGACGCTTGCCGGGGCAGCCTTGTATCCTGGAGGGACATTAGGGAACATCCTCGTATTCCCGTTGGGACCGTCGTTGAACAATACGGTGTCCAGGGGAATGGCGTCCAGCCGCAAGGACCGCCACTCGAACTCCTTGGTCTCGGCGTTTCGGCGCGTGCTGAAGAGGGTCCTGAAGAGGAAGTTCCCCTCGGACGAGGAGAAGACTTCCCCTTGGTCCTGGCCCGTATGCCCCTTGAACGAGGTTTCCGGGTCCGAATAGAGCGTTTCCCTGCCCGGTCGCTCCCGGCGTTCCTTGATCCTGTGGTATTGCATAGAGAAGTGCCGCCCCAAGTTGGTCCTGAAGGCGTCGGCGACTTCATGGATGTTCGGGAATGGGTTTAAGACTTGCATCGGCGTTTCCTCCTGCCTGTTATGTCGCCTTCTTTGGACCCCTGGATCCCCGCACCGCTCAATTCTCCAACACTTCGGAGCCCGGCTCTTCCCCGGAGAAGTCCTCGGCATAGGCCATGTCCCCGATGATGCCCAGGGCCTCTTCCTTGTCGCCCTCGAACCCGGCCTGCTCCTCCAGCCCCTTGACCAGTTCCAGGGTCTTGTCCTTGCCGTTCATGGTCGTCTTCCCCTGCTCGTCCAGGACGATGAGGGTCTCGCCAATCTTGACCTTGCCAAAATCCTCCCACCACCCGTCTTCCAGGCTCACTTTAAGGACCTTGTCAATGCCCTCCGCGACTCCGTCCGCGGTCGCCTTCTCCCCGTCGAACTCGATCTCGATGGTCAATGTTGCCTTCATGTCTCTGTTCCCTCCCGTACTCCCAAGGGGCACCTGTCCATGCCCCCAGACCCCTGCACCGCCATTTTCCTGCTTATCTTACCCCCTTAGTCGCCTTCCCTTGACCCCTGGACTCGCACCGCCAAGGACCGCAGAAGGCGACGCATTTTCTTACAAGTCCTCCCCAAGAAAGCCCCCGACTTCAGTCGGGGGATGAATTGGGACAGACCCCAAAGGAACTGACCCAAAAACCCTGTATGATGTATTTGTAGTGGCTCTCTGACAATTGGCATGGGGT
>Ga0209777_10009337_pt1 | contig 10578 bp, 9 predicted proteins | sample FrelakmetHBP12HB_FD_187147 | JGI IMG/M metagenome (GOLD analysis project Ga0209777, IMG submission 187147) | Freshwater lake sediment microbial communities from the University of Notre Dame, USA, for methane emissions studies -HBP12 HB (SPAdes)... | ecosystem: Environmental > Aquatic >... | reverse complement strand
GATAAAAGAGCTGGGGATTGAACATAATGTTGATTTGATGACAGGTTTTATTCCAACTAATGTGTTCCAAAGACTGATTGCGCAAAGTGAAATTGTTGTGATGCCTTACAAGAGGATAACCATGTCAGCTATCTTAAGTGATGTTGTTGGGCATGCGAAGCCCTGTGTTCTCTCAGACCTTCCTTCATTTAGAGACTATACCAAAGGTAAGGCAATCTACTTCAAAGCCGGTGACTCAAATGACCTTGCCAGAAAATTGTCTGCCCTTTTAAGAAGTGATGCAGACAAGAAGAAGATGATTCGTTTTTTCCAGAAATTGGCAGGAGAATACAGTTGGCCTATGATCGCCAAGCTTACTCTTGAGAGCTATGGCAAGATAGTAAGGAGGTAATAGGTGCCAAGATATGAAGACAAAACTTGTTGTTGTCGGGATTGATGGTGCATCTTTCAATTTTATGGACAGATGGATCAAAAAGGGTCACCTTAAAAATATATCCGCAATTATTGGGGAAGGATTCAGAAGGGTTTGTATTAGTTCAATTCCTCCTGTTACTTTTCCTGCCTGGAAGTGTTACTCTACTGGAAGAAACCCTGGAAAATTTGGTGTTTTTTGGTGGGCAAATGCTGATTTCATTAATGGGATCAATTTTAATGATTCTTTTTCTTTTAATACTTACGAAGTCTGGGATTACCTAAGCAAAAAATATAAGTGCATGGTGATTAATGTTCCAGGGACTTACCCACCAAAGAAAATTAACGGTGTTATGATTTCTGGAACACCTGCGACTATTTCGGATTCTTTTGTTTATCCTGCGAGTTACAAGAAAGAATTAATCAAAAGGTATAATTATCGGATTTCTCCAGCCCGGGATTACGATCAGGATCCAGATGCCTTTTTGAGGGAAGCACGGGAACTTGTTGAAATCAGGTTTAGGGTTCTTAGGGATAATATTGGCAAGTTTGATTTTATTCATCTTACTATTTTTTATTCCGATCAGATTCTCCATAATCTTTGGAGAGAAATAACTAACGATTCGGTTGGTGAAAATCGGATTTTGGAGTATTTTGAGCTGATTGACAAGGAAATTGGGAAGTTGATAGAAAATAAATCAGTTGAAAATATTATTGTTATGTCTGACCATGGCTTCACAGGATTATCTGGGTTCTTTTATATCAATCAGTGGTTAAACAATGAAGGATACCTAAAAATTAAGAAAGATAAAAGTGTTTTTGATTTTCTCCCTGACAGGAACAAGATCTACAACTCTATACGCTATCTGCGTTTAAAATGGTTTTTCTATAGATTTGTTCCTAGGTCCATCGCTATAAGAATTTATAATAGAATCCCAAATAAAAATAAGGAATTTGAAGTTTTTGGCAAAGATAGTGCAATTGACTTAAAAAATTCTAGGGTAATCGCAACAGCTGAGGGCCCGGTTTATCTTAATCCAAAAGAGAAGGACCGTGAAAAATTGATAAATGAGTTAATAAACAAACTTCTTTCGTTAAAATTTAGGGGCTCCGGTGAGTGTTTGATCAAGAATGTATATAGAAGAGAACAGATTTATTCAGGTAACTACCTGGCCAAAGCCCCAGATATTGTCATTGTGCAGGAGGGTAAATACGAAATAAAGGGCTCGTTGAGGTCTGATGATACAATTTTTTCTCCCATAAAGGATTATGGTTGGGCCGCAAATCACAGCCCAAAAGGTATACTAATTGGCGCCGGATCAGAGTTAAAGCAGGCCAACCACCTTCCAGATTGCAGCATTTATGATATTGCTCCAACAATCCTTTCAATTTTTGGTATTGTGGCTCCGAAGGACTTTGATGGTAAGGTCCTGGTCGATGTTCTCAAAAGGAATAAAAGATCGGAAAAGCGTAAAGGATATGATGTTGAGACTGAGATGCTGAATAAGGCTATTAGCAGTTTAGACCTTTGATTAATGCTAAAAATAAGAAGATTAATAAATAAGCTATAAATTACAATTATATACCATTAATATTTATTAAATGATATGGGGTGGTCAGATGTCCAGCACAAATATAACAACAATCTCAATACCTAAGGTATTGGCTGACAAAATAAAGAAAAGAATCGAAGGAACAGGCTTCAATTCAGTCTCAAGCTATGTAACCTACGTGCTAAGACAGGTGTTGTCTAAAGTTGAAACAAAAGACACAAACAACAAAGACGAAAATGCATTTTCTGAAAAGGATGAGTTAAGAGTAAAAGACCGTTTAAGAAGCCTTGGTTACCTTGATTAATATGGAAAAGGTTTTTGTTTTTGGGATTGACGGTGCCACGCCCGAACTAATCTTTGATAAATGGATTGACGAACTCCCAACAATAAGGCAACTCATGCAGTCAGGCTCTTACGGCACTCTTTCAAGCAGCATTCCTCCAATGACCATAATAGCTTGGAACTCTATGTTTTCAGGAAAAGATGCAAGCGAACTAGGATTTTTCAGTTACAGTTATCAGGATAAGCAGGGCAAGACAAAATTAGTGTCATCCAAAAATGTAGCTGTCAAGCGAATCTGGGATATTCTTTCTTCGCATGGGAAAAAAACAATCTCGCTATTTGTTCCATTGACATACCCTGTGACTGAAATCAACGGAACGATGGTTTCCTGTTTCCTTACACCAGAACTCAACGACAAGTCTTGTTACCCAAAGAAGATGACTCTTAAAATACGCAAACTTGGTGACACAGAGTTTTTCTTTGATGTTGGTTTGAGTGAGGGCGCCTACAAATCACTTGAAATCGATGAGATACTCAAAAGAACCTACAGAATGACAGAAATGCAGCTTGACCTCCTGGAAGATCTTATGTCCAGGGAAAAGTGGGACTTTTTTTGCTCTGTCATGATAGGAACAGACAGATTGCAGCATATGCTCTGGAGGCATTTTGATTCAAATCACAGAAGGTATATCAAGGATTCTCCATATAAAAATGCACTTCTTGAATACTACAAATATCTTGATGGGAGACTGGCAAAAATACTGAAGCATATCAACATGGAAGAGACAACAGTCCTTGTTGTCTCAGACCATGGAATGATCAGGCAACAGGGAAAAATAAATATTAACAACTGGTTAATGGAAGAGGGATATCTTGTCCTGAAGGCGGAATACAAAAATAGGATAAAGAACGAGAAGGTTAGATTCAGATTTGAAGCTGTTGATATGCAAAAGACCATTTGCTATGCAAGCGGGGCATATCACGCAAGAATATTTATTAACAAGAACAAGGTTGGAAAGGACTATGTCCGTATTAGGGAGGATCTGATTAACAAGCTTAAGAAGATCCCGGACGATAAGGGGAATCAAATTAATACTTTGGTCTACAAAAAAGAGGACATTTACAAAAAGCCATCACACCCTGATTGCCCAGATCTTACAGTCTATTTTGACAATCTTTCATGGGCTTCTAATCCAGACCTCGGTTTTAGCGGCCTGTATTCGTGGGAGACTGTTGTGGGCGCTGATAACGCAGGTCATTCGATGCAAGGTTGCTTCATTATTTCAGGCAATAAAATCAAGAATAGGGGAAAAATTGGAGAAATCGATATCAAACAGGTATTTCCTACGCTTTGTAAGCTGCTGCATCTCAATATTCCAAAAGATAAGGCCAACCAACCAATTGAGGTGTTTTAGTATGTCACATTTTTATGAGTCTATGCTCATCAATACCACCGATGGTATCCAGTGCAAGACTTATGCAAACATTCACCCGGATAATTATGTTATTGTGAAGCCAAAATATATTCCCACTGATTTGATGGACTCAAGCAGACTAAAGCACAGGTTCCTTTTTAGCAAATGCATGTTAAGGTTCAATCTTTTCACAGAAAGCAAGGTTGTAAATGAAGTGATGCAAAACTTCAGGAAAAGTCTGCCAGATTATGTTTTAGAAGACAAAAACCATAATAATTGGTTCTTTGTTGTACCTAAATCAAAAATTAAGGATGTTCCTGATGCAAGATCTGGTTTGAGAGAATTGATGAAAGTCCCGTACGACGATCTAGACAGCTACCTTAAATCAACGGTTGACCTGGTCAATATATTAATCGAAGCAGGTACCCCATCTGAAGATATTGGTATTATGCATTCCACTCTTTTGGGCAACTACACTGTAGGCAAGTCTGATATAGATCTAGTGGTGTTCGGTAAAAAAAATGGTTGGAAAGTAATGGATTTCCTAAATACTGTAAAACACCCAAAACTCAGATGGAAAACAGAAAAGGATTGGCTTAAGTATTACACTGATAGGGTAGTTTCGAAATTTTACACTCCTGCAGAGTATGTCCTCAGCATGGTAAGAAAAAAAGATGACGGCTTTATAGACAACAATGTTTTCTCAATATTCGTAGTGGAAAAACCGGATGAGTGCTGGTATTCCTGGCAGGATCTGCATGAGCCAATTGGAGTAGTTAAAATCACAGCAAATGTATCTGATGACTATAATTCAATTGTTAGACCAGGATTTTATGAGATTGAAAATTCAAAGATTGTTAAAATATTAAGCCAGAAAACAAAATCCGGCATAGACAAGGCCATTATTGTTAAGAGACTTGTAACCTGGTCAAGGCCATTTGTCCTTCAAGCAAAGAAAGGAGAATCTATCATGGCTGTTGGATTGTTGGAGAGGGTTACAACAAAAAAAGAGATATACTACCAATTAGTAATTGGCTACTTTGATAGCTTCATAACTGGTAGGGCAGCCTTAGAATTCATGAAAGTGCCAGTAAGGTGACAAAAAATGGTTCATTTCTACGAATCCTCAATAATAACCACCACAGATGGACTTCATTGTCAAGTCTACTCTAACGAACATCCAGAAGGTGGTTTGATAGTTAAGCCAAAATATATACCGATGGATAAGATTTCATCTGATGCGCTTCAATGCAGATACCTCTCTGGGAAAAGGATGAATAGATTAAATATGTGGATAGAACAAGAAAAGTTGATCGAATACATTGAGAAATTTAAAAAAACATATCCTCAATATTTTTGGGTTAGCAATCTGCACCAAAACTTGTTTTTTATTGTTCCTCTTAACAAAATAGAAAAAATTTATGATCCGAGAAAAGGATTATCAGAACTTATGCAAATACCTGAAAAATTCTTGGACATACATTTGCGTAAGGTCTATGATTTCGTAAAACTTGTCGAGAAAAGTGGTTTGGCCATAAACGACTTAGGAGTAACTTACTCAACGCTTGTTGGCCACTACTTCTCCGAACATTCTGACATTAATCTTGTAGTCTATGGCAAAGATAATTGCATGAAACTACTGCAATTCTTAGGAAATGTTAAGGACCCAAGATTAAGATGGAAAACTGATGAAGAGTGGCTGCATTTTAGGAATCTGCGTGAAAGGTCAAGTACTTTCACAAAAAAGGAATTTCTCTTTCAGATGACACGCAAAAAAACAGAAGGTTTTTTTGATGAAACCCTTTTTCTTATCCTTGGAGTTGAAGAACCTAATGAAACTTGGTTTAAATGGGGTGGCGAAAAATACATTCCAAAGGGATTTGCAAAAGTTCGAGCAGTAGTGACTAATAATTTTGATTCGACAGTTAGACCAGGTTGCTTTGAAGTAAAAAATTCGCATATTAAAGGAATGAAACACCTAAACTTAACCAAAATTGTATTTTACTCACGTGATTATGTTTTGCAGGCAATGCCAAATGAAAAAATAGAAGCTTCAGGCTTGTTGGAAAAAGTTTTGCCAATAAACGGAATGCCTTATTACCGCTTGGTTATAGGTTACCTTGATTCCTACCTTTCAGGCAGGAGGGGAAAAGAATATATTAAGGTAATCAGAAAATAAACACTATGGAAAAAAACAACACGTTTGAAAACTTTTACATCAGAGCTATTTTGGATGCGGATATTATTGCAGAAACCGTAGTTCCAGGCTGTCACATACTAAAACCATATGGTTATCTTATATGGGAAAGAATTAGGACCATAATAGACAAGGATCTTACAAAACTTGGATACCAGAAGGCTTACTTTCCCATGTTGATTCCTCACTCTTTATTTTCTAGGCAAAAAGAATTTTACAATTCATTTTCAAAAGAGGCAATATTCGCGGAAAGGGCCGGCACCACAAAGCTAGCTGAAAAATATGTTATTAGACCAACATCAGAACCAGTAATAATTCCTTCAGTAAAGGGATGGATAAGAAATGAAAAAGACCTTCCATTAAAAATTGTTCAATGGTGCAATATAATCAGGTGGGAGGTCTTAAAAACGCCTTTTCCGTTGATAAGAAGTAACGAATTCCTATGGCACGAATGTTATTCATTCCATGCTAATAAAAAAGAATGTGACAATGCCACAAAAACAATTTATCTGTTGTATAGAAACTTTATGGTAAACTATCTGGCAATACCTGTTTTTACAGGTTTAAAACCCGACAGGAGAAAATTTCCTGCTGCAGAGTATACGTTTGCACTCGAGGCAATTGTCAAAAATTGTAGATCTGTACAGGCAGCGACATCCCATAGCTTAGGCACGAATTATAGCAAACCATTTGACCTTAAATTCAACATCAAAGGCAAGAAAAACAATCCGGTGTATGTTTCATGTGCTGGACTAACAACAAGGTTAATTGGTATTATCGCGATGGTTCATAATGACGAGAAAGGTATAATCTTGCCACCAAAAATAGCACCTTATGAAATAGCAGTAATTGGGAGGACGAACATAAAATTAAAAAACACATTTAGGTGCTGTTCTGGAAAAAACAAGGACTATTGGATTGTCCATGGTGTCCCCATAGTCATAGACGGCAAAAAACTGACAAGAAGGGACACATTAGAAGTTATCGAACTTGAAAAAGATCCAAAAAAGCAATTAATTGAAATATTGAAGGACATAACCTCCAACCTCGCAAAAAGAGCAAAGGAGTTTAAAAAAAGTCACACATTTGAAGTCGTTGACTACTCCAGATTATGTGATATTATAGGAAAACAAAAGGGCTTTTGCCTCTCTGCGTGGTGCGGTAGTGTGGATTGTATAAGCAGAATTAAAAAGGATAGTAACGGTTCTCTTAGGATAATAAATCCAATAAATAAAAAAATGTCTTGTATCGTCTGCAAAAAAAAAGGAAGATATCTTGGGCTTTTTGGTCAGTCTTATTAACAAAAGGATAATGCATAATGAAAAGCAAAATTGACCTTCACATGCATTCAACAGCCTCCGATGGAGATTTTTTTCCTAAAGAGATAGTTGATATTGCAGTAGAGAAGAAAATAAAAACTATCTCCATAACTGACCATGATTCTCTAGACGCGTTAGACAGGGCAATATCATACGCCAAAGATAAAAAAATTGAGTTTATTACTGGTATTGAGATAAGTTGTTGTGAAAAAGAAATTGGTTATGACGAGGTTCACATCCTTGGTTATTTCATTAACCACAAATCAAGGGCTTTAAGAAATTTTGTTGCAAAAATACAAAAAACACGATTAAAGCAAAAAAAAGACATGATACAAAAGCTACGCAAATTTGGTTTTGCTTTGACTTTTAAGGAGATTCAAGAGTTAGCAAAATCTTCTATCGGAAGGGTGCATATAGCAAAAAGGCTTCTAAAGAAATACCCTAGCGAATTTTCTAGCATCCGCGACGTTTTTAACAGATATATTGGATTAGGAAAGCCCGCTTATGTGCCAAGAGAGAATGTTACTAGAGTAATTGAAGCCGTTGACGCAATCAAGAAATCAGGTGGTATCGCAATTTTGGCTCATCCAGGAGCTTACTCGAGAGAGGATTCAAAGCAACTGATTGAATATTTTATTGAGTGTTCTGGAGACGGTATTGAGGGGTATTACCCTTATAATAAAGTATATGGCTCAACCAACAGATATAGCAGTGAATTGAACAGATTCTTCAGAGGGTATGCAAAGAAAAAAAAGTTATTGATCACAGGGGGAAGTGATTTTCATGGTATTATAAGAGACTGTCAGATTGGCGAGATGAAAATTCCAGTTGCCGTTGTCAATAACTTAAAGAAATATTTATTTTCTAACAAACAACCTTCTGCCAAGTAATTGGCCGTTGAGTACGCCTAACAGATTAGCAACATGTTTCACATACTGGAGTATCAGCAAAGAGAAAAAGAACATGACATTTTTCGTAGTCTTTGCGGCATAAGCAGCATTTCGAATGTACATGATAAACGGAACCAACAAAATTAACATTGTGATAGGATAATAATAGAACATCAATAAAAATATTGGTGCAATGAAAACAAGATAAACAATGTACTTCTTGGCTCCAAGCCAATCCTTATATTTTCTTAGTAAAATCCCGCCGCCGACACCATACCAGTATTGCTGTTTAAGAAAACCTGATATTGTTTCCCTTGGGGTTTGTATCACATCAACAGGAACAATGTAAAAGTTATAGTTCTGCTTTTTTGCATTGTAACTTAATAGGCTGTCCTCTCCTGTTCTAAGCGTTGCATCAAATCCCCCAAGACACAAAACAACATCCCTTTTCCAAAGCGATGCAGTTGTGGATGCAAATCGTGCAGCAAAAGGATATTTTCCTTTATCCTTAAACTGGTCAGTATTTCCAGCTAATCCTGGGATAAAGTATATTGACCTGGCAAGAAAGTTTGATTTACTTGGGAATATTTGTCTTGCCTCTATGCCCGCAAGCCTGCCGTTGTCTAGTTTGTTGTACCAGTGTAACATGCTCTTAAGCCAGTCCTTGCCAACAAGATTAACATCGCTGTCAAGAAAAACTATGTACTCCCCCTTTACCCAGGATAATGCCATCGACCTTGCAAAACCTGGGCCTCCATTCTTTCTGTTAACAATCACATTGATCTTGGAGCCAAACTTTTTCTTATAGCCTCTTAATATCTCAACTGTGTTGTCCTTCGAACAATCATCAGAAACAATGATTTCGTAATCCTGGAAATCCTGCATAAGAATTGAATCCAGTAGTACTTTTATCTCTTTCTCACGATTGTAGACAGGAATTACAATTGACAGAATTGGATTCCTCATTTATGATCAACTCGCTCCTCAAACACATCCTTTTTGCCCAACAATTTAACATCCCAAACCAGTTATTCAGAGACCTTCTTGCTAATTGCATATTGATATGCAGACACAGCGTTTTCCGCAACTCTAGACCAGTCGTTTTGTATGACACTTCTTTGCCCTGAAAGACCTATTTCACGAAGTCTTGTGCTCCTGTGAGCCTCAATAATACAATTGGCTAGGGCGTTTGCGCAATGTTCTTTGCATATAAATCCATTTTTCTTGTCAAACAATAACCCTTCCTGATCGTGAAAGCTCACCACCGCTAGCCCAGCAGCCATAGCCTCGAGAGCAGTTGTTACGTAATTCTCAATTTTTGAAGCCTCAACAAATAGATCAGCAATAGCAAGGTATGAGTACAACCTGTCATTTGGAATATTTTTCAGATGGATAAATTCTTCTTGAAGATTATGAAATTTCACTCTTTTGACAATTTTGTTTTCTTCCGGACCTGTTCCAACGAGAATAAACTTAAAGTCAATCTTATCCCGAACAATAGCAAGTGCGTCAATTATCATTTCCACGTTCTTTGTTACTGCCAACCTGTTTACATTGATAATCACAAATGAATCAGGAGGTATTTTGAGTTTTCTTCTGTTTTCAATCATATTTTTTCTTAACGGTTGTGTATATTGTATAATCTTTTTCGCTTCGACTCCGGCGCCTATTCTTTTAATCTTGTCATTCTCTACACCATAAATCTTTTCTATTTCTTCCTCCTGATGATGGCCGCACGAGGCTACAGCCTCTGACATCCTCATACATCTCTTTAAAGGAAAATTAATGGGAAAAAATAGTAGCATCCTCTTCCACAATTCAATTTTGTAAGATTCATTATCAAATGCCTGCGTGAGGATAGCAGTTCCATGACTCTTCTTGAAGAAGAGTTGGTAATAAAGAGAAGGCAGGCCAAAACAATGTGCAACATCATAATTCTCCTTTCTTATGTATGTTGCTATATTAAATATCATGTAATGATAACGAATAAGTTGAATTGGTACCGGTATTCCCCTCAGTAGTGAAGGGCAAAGTATGTAATTTATGTTATTATATCTCTTATTTACAATCTTTGTATTCCCAATACTTGATGATATTATATCAACGTCATGTCCTAAGTCCTTGAGCGATTTCGCTAGAAAGTATACATATTTCTCCATCCCCCCATATCCGTGGAAAGGGTAGACAACCTTTGTGCACAGAAGAATCTTCATTTTACAATCTCTAAAGGACATGTCGCATCTGTGCTTATATAAAAAAGTTTTGGAAGTATGCTTATCATGCAAAATTATGCTCAATCGTGTAAGGTGCTTACGTAGCTAACTAACTTACGTCTTAGTAGAAAGTCGTGATTGTTATGGCGCCTATGTTGTGGGCGATGAGTCTTATGGACAACTCTGCGCGCTGCATGCGTGCTGTGCGAGCACGAACGTGCGAACCAAACAGTCTCTTAACTGCGATGATCATGCTCTCGATGATGCTTCTTTGCCAGTAGAGTGCCCAGTCAAAGCA
>Ga0209777_10009336_pt1 | contig 10578 bp, 10 predicted proteins | sample FrelakmetHBP12HB_FD_187147 | JGI IMG/M metagenome (GOLD analysis project Ga0209777, IMG submission 187147) | Freshwater lake sediment microbial communities from the University of Notre Dame, USA, for methane emissions studies -HBP12 HB (SPAdes)... | ecosystem: Environmental > Aquatic >... | reverse complement strand
GATCTGCTGGAGCAGGTCGGCGCGGTTGACCCCCGCGGCCCGCACCCGCACCAGGATCTCCCCAGGCGCGGGTTCGGGCGCCGGCACCTCCTGGACCTGGAGCACCTCCGGCCCGCCGGGCTTCGTGATGATGACGGCCCTCACGACATCGCCTCCCGCTCCATCACCTGCGGAGCGCCTCGGTGAGCACACGCCCGTCCAGCTTCTCGAGCGGCGGCACACCCACGAGCTGCGCCAGCGTCGGCGCGAGGTCCGCCACCTGCACCCGCTGCGAGTACAGCCCCGGCCGCACGCCGTCGCCCACGATGATCAGGGCCACGTGCGCGTCGTCCTCCGACGGCTGGCCGTGCTCGGCGTTCGTGACCGGTCCCCATACGTCGTGCGGCTTCAGCGTCACGCATAGCTCGACGCCGAGATCGGGGGGGATGGCGTTGAGCCAGCGCCGCGCCACGGCATCGCGCGACGTGTCGGCGCGGGCCAGGCTGCGGGGGGTGTCCACGCGCAACACACCGGGCACCGCGCCGATCTGGGCCGCGAGGTCCGCCACGACGCGATCGACGTCGATCTGGCTCGCTGCGAGGTGCTCGCGGTCAATCACCAGCATGCCGAGGCCGAGCCAGCGGATCCACGCGCCCGGCCCCGCGCGCGAGACCAGCGTCATCTCCGTCGCGTCGAGCACGCTGCTGATGTCCACCTCCTTCGCAGCCGTGTCGCCGTGCGCTCGCGACCACTGCGGGTACGAGGTGACGCCGTGATCGGCGGTCAGCGAGACGACGACGCGCCGGGGATCGCGCAGGCGGAACAGCGAATCCAGGAACTGCCCCAAGTACCGGTCGAGGCGGATGACCTGATCGTGGATTTCACGCGAATCGGGCCCGAAGGCGTGGCCGATGGCGTCCGTCGACGAGAGGCTGATGGCCAGGAGATCGGGGCTCGGGCCCCGGCCGAGCTGGAGCTTGTTCATCCCCGCCAGAGCGAAGGCCAGCGTCAGCGAGTCCATGAATGGCGTGGCAATGATCGGGTATGCGCCGTTGCGGCTCCCCGGGAGCAGGTGCGGGAAGGTGATGTCGCGTCCCAGGAACGGGTTCGGCGCGCTGTCGGGCTCTGCATACTCCCTGGCGGGAAGGAGGAGGTCCCACCCGCGCAGAGCGGCCGATTCGTCCGCCAGGTCCACGTTGAAGGACCGGACCCAGTCGGGGAGTGAGGCTGCGTAATAGCGGCTGGTGGTGAACTGGCCGCGCTGGTACCAGTACACCTGCTGGCGCGCTTTCCCGATCGGCAGGATCGCGGCGCGGTCCTTCCGGCTGACCGACAGGGCTCGCGCATCGGGATAGCGAGCCTGGATCCAGTCGAACAACTCCGTGCCGCGGAACCGCCATGGCGACGCCCCGGGCCCCGTGACCCCCACCAGCCGTCCGGTCGCCGTGGTGTCGAGCACGCCCTCGTCGTTGTGGACGATCCCGGTGGAATGCGGGTTCCGCCCGGAGAGCACCGTCGCGTGACCGGGCGCCGTCTCCGTCATCGCGTGGTCCTGGTACGCCTCCGTGAATACGGCGCCTTCCCGAAGCAGGCGGGCCAGCCCGCCCGTGAGCTGCGACCGCCACCGGTCGAGATAGTCGGCGCGGAACTGATCCACCGTGATGTGGACGACGAGGGTCGGCATGGGAGCGGGAGCGGGCGGTTGCCGCGGGCCCGGGGCCTGCAGGGCTGCGGCCGCCAGCATCAGTAGCGCGTAGGGCAACGAACGTCTCCGGTCAGCGGTCCAAGGGGAATATGCGCGAGCGGTGCCGGGCGCGCGACGCTACAGCCAGCGGAAGATCCTCAGGGCGATCACGAACGAGGCCACGCCCCACGCGGCGCAGATCGCGACCGGCCCGGCCACCGATGCGAGCGAGGCGCCGTCGAGCATCACCGCCCGCAAGGCGTCGTTCAGGGCCGTGAGCGGCAGCGCCTTGATGAACGGCTGCATCGCGGCCGGGAAGTTCGCCGAGGAAAAGAAGACGCCGGACAGGATCCACATCGGCATCATGATGAGGTTCATCAGCCCGTTGGCGGTCTCAGTGGTCCGCGCGCGGCTGGCCGTCAGGAGCCCGATGCCGGCGAAGCACATCGCGCCGATCAGGGCCACCAGGAGGAAGGACCCCACCGAGCCGCGCATCGGGACGCCGAACGCCAGCATCCCGAAGCCGATCAGCAGCACCACCTCGGGGCCGAGCATCGTCAGGCGCGCCGCCATGAACGAGAGGAGGTAGTGGCTCTTCCGCATCGGCGACGCGAGCAGCCGCTTCATCAGCTTCTTCTTTCGCGCGTCCACCACCGCGTAGCCCAGCCCCCACATCCCCGTGCCCATCAGGTTGAGCCCCAGCAGTCCCGGAATGAGGAAGTCGATGTAGCGCGAGCCCTTCTCCATCTTCTTCTGATCCACCACGGGGCGCGGGTCCCGCCGACCGAGGGCGCGCTGCAGCGCGTCATCGGTCGCGAGCCGTGCCATCCGGCTTTCGGTCCGCGTGGAGTCGTAGCGGTACACCACCGTGTCGCCGGGCACGACCACGATGGCGACCCGGCCCTTCCGCAACTGGTCCGCGGCGTCAGCCGGCGAGAGTACCACCGGCCGGAGCCCGCGCGCCTGGGCGAGGAGCGCCGCCATGGAGTCCGCGTGCGCTCCCGCCTCCACGCCGACGCGGATCACGTCGGGCGGCCGGTTGCGGAACGCCAGGCCCAGCGCGACCGCCAGGAGCAGCGGGAACCCGAAGACCCAGAACAGCACCTCCGGCTGCCGGAGCTGCTCCCGGAATCGCGCCAGCGTCAGCTGCACGAATGGATGGTGCGCCTTCACTCGTCCCTCAGGTGTCGGCCCGTCAGGCTGAGGAACAGGTCCTCGAGCGTAGCGTGGTGCGTGACCAGCTCCGTCATCTCCACCCCGCGCCGCTCCAGCTCGAGCATCAGGGCGGGCACGGCCCGGTGGGCCTCCGTGACGGTCAGGCTGAAGCGCGGCCCGTCCCGACGCGCCGCCTTGACCCCCGGCAGCGCGGCGAGCGCGGCCTCCGGCAGCGGCTCGGCCCCGCCGTCGTCGAGGGAGAACTCGACGATGTGGTCCGCGCCGAGCGAGGCGATCAGCTCCCGGGGCGACCCGAGGGCGATGACCTTGCCGTGGTCCATCACGGCGACCCGGTCGCACAACCGCTCCGCTTCTTCCATGTAGTGCGTGGTCAGGACCACCGTCCCGCCCCCGCGCTTGAACGCGGCCACGATCTCCCACAGCTGCCGGCGCGACTGCGGATCGAGCCCGGTCGTGGGCTCGTCGAGGAAGAGCAGGTCCGGTGCCCCCACCAGCGCGCACGCGATCGCGAGGCGCTGCCGCTGCCCGCCGGAGAGCTTCTCGACCCAGGCGTCCCGCTTCTCACCCAGCTCGACGACGTCGAGCACTTCCTCCACCGTGCGCCCGCGCCGGTAGAAGCTGCGGAAGAGGCGGATCACTTCCGCCACGGTGAGCCGGTCGGCGAGCTTGGTTTCCTGGAGCGCGACGCCGAGCCGCTCGCGCAGCGCGTGCTCGTGGCCGTCCCAGCGCATGCCGAGGATCTCGATGTCGCCCTCGTCGTGCGCGAGCAGCCCCTCGAGCATCTCGACCGTGGTCGTCTTCCCGGCGCCGTTCGGCCCCAGCAGGCCGAAGCACTCCCCGGCACGCACCTCGAGATCGAGGCCCGCGACGGCGGTCACGTCCTTGTAGCGCTTGACGAGAGCGCGGCAGGAAATGGCGATGGCGCTTGTGGACATGGGCCGTTGATGATGACGAGACGAGGCTGGAAAAGAAAGGTAGAAGGTGGTAGGTGGTCGTGTATGCCGAGATCACAGGCCTCGATGCGCTGCCACCTACCACCCACCACCTGCTAGCAGATTCTCGGCAGCTGCTCCCCCGACAGGAGATCGAGGACCCGGTCTCCGCCCCCCTTCGTCCTCAGCACCACCAGTCCCGGTGTGCCGCCCTGACGCACGGTGCCGATGCGACACGCCTGAGCGGTCTCGGGACGCGAGCGCAGCACCTCGAGGGCACGGTCCGCGTCCGCAGCCGCGACGAAGGCGAGGAAGCGCCCCTCGCAGGCGACATACAGCGGGTCGAGGCCCAGCACCTCGCACGCGCCGGCCACGTCTTCGCTCACCGGGATGGCGCTCTCGTGTACGGCGATCTCACAGCGCGCCTGGGAGGCGATCTCGTTCAGGACCGTGGCGACGCCGCCGCGCGTGGGGTCGCGCATGCAGTGCACGTCGAGCCCCGAGGCGAGCAGCGCGAGCGCCGCGCCCGCGACGCTGGCGCAGTCGCTCAGGATCGGCGAGGCGAACGCCAGGCCGTCGCGCACCGCCATCACGGCGACCCCGTGCTGGCCGACCGTGCCGCTCACCAGCACCGCGTCGCCCGCCCGGACTTCGCCCGGCGTGACCGGCCGCTTCGCCTCGATGACACCGACGCCCGAGCTGGTGATGAAGAGGCCGTCCCCCTTGCCCCGCTCCACCACCTTCGTGTCCCCGGCCACGACGGCCACCGACGCCTCGCGCGCGGCCTCCCGGATCGACGCGACGACCCGCGTCAGGTCGTCCACCGCCAGCCCCTCCTCCATGATGAACCCGAGGCTGAGGTAGAGCGGACGGGCGCCGCTCATCGCCAGGTCGTTCACGGTCCCGTTCACCGCGAGCCTGCCGAGGTCGCCACCCGGGAAGAAGAGCGGGTGCACGACGAAGCTGTCCGTGGTGAACGCGAGCGCGCCCGAGGGCCGCTCCAGCACCGCGCTGTCGTGCAGCACCGCCAGGGCGTCGTTCCGGAACGCCGGGACGAAGACGTTCTCGACCAGGTCGCGCGTGAGGCGGCCGCCGCCGCCGTGGGCGAGGAGGATTCGCCGGCCGTTGCCGAGCGGCACCGGGCAGGTGATCTCGCCCATCACACCGCTCCGGCAGCTACGGCCGCGGCTGCGCGACGGCGGTACAGGTAGTACGCCGCGCACGCCCCCTCCGAGGAGACCATCGGCGCGCCGAGCGGATGATCGGGCGTGCAGCGCCCGCCGAACGCGGGGCACTCCTGGGGCCGGAGGCGGCCCTGCAGCACCAGCCCCGCCTGACAGTCGGGGTCCTCGGGTGACAGCGGCTCCGAGTCGGGGAACCGCCGCTCGGCGTCGAACGCCGCGTACTTGGCGCGCAGGGCGAACCCGCTGCGCGGGATCCGGCCGAGGCCGCGCCAGTCCCGGTCGGAGATCTCGAAGACTTCGGCGATCGCCGCGCGCGCGTGCGCGTTGCCCTCGGGTCGCACCGAGCGGCGGTACTGGATCTCGACCTGGCTGCGGCCTTCCTCGAGCTGGCGCACCGCCATCGCGATCCCTTCGAGCAGGTCCAGCGGCTCGAAGCCGGTCACGACGACCGGCACGTGGTAGCGCTCGCACAGGGGCCCGTATTCCGCCGTCCCCATCACCGTGCAGACGTGGCCCGCGGCGAGGAAGCCCTGCACGCGGCAGTCGGGTGCCTCGAGGATGGCCTCGAGCGCCGGCGGAACGCGCACCTGCGCCAGCAGGACGGTGAAGTTCGTGAGGCGCTTCTTCGCGGCCAGGAGCACGGCCATCGCGTTCGCGGGCGCCGTCGTCTCGAAGCCGACCGCGAGGAACACGACCTGCCGTTCGGGCTCCTTCTCCGCGATGGCGACCGCGTCGAGGGGGGAGTAGACGATGCGGACGTCGCCGCCGTCGGCCCGCACGTGCATCAGGTCGTCGCTGGTGCCGGGCACGCGGAGCATGTCGCCGAACGAGGTGAAAACGACCCCCGGCTGCCGCGCGATGCGGAAGGCGCGGTCCAGGGTGCCGACCGGCGTCACGCACACCGGGCACCCGGGCCCGTGGATGAGCGTGACACCCGGCGGCAGCATCTCGTCGATCCCGTACCGCACGATGGAATGCGTCTGGCCGCCGCAGACCTCCATCAGCGTCCACGGGCGCGTGACGATCGCGCGCAGCGTCGCCGCGTAGCGCTGCGCCGCCGCCCCGTCGCGGTACTCGTCCAGGTACTTCACGGCACTTCTCCGCGATCGAGCGCGTCGCCTTCGCGGCCGAACTCCGACAGCGCCTCCATCTCCTCCAGATAGCCGAACGTCTCCGCGGCGTCCTCTCGGCTCAGCACGGTGAGGGCGAGGCCCACGTGCACGATCACGAAGTCGCCGACGACGGCCTCAGGTACGTACTCGAGACAGACCTCCCGGTCCGCCGCGCCGAAGCGCACCGTGCCGTAGCACAGTCCGCCCGCACCGGTGTGACGATCGAGGATCTCGCCGGGCACGCCGAGGCACACGGGCTAGCTCCGCTCGAGCAGGGTGTGGGCGGCCACGAGGGCCTGCCCCACCGCGAGCCCGCCGTCGTTCGGAGGGATGCGGCTCGCCGTGAAGACCTGGAAGCCCCGCGCCCGCAGGTCCCGCGCGGTCAGCGTCACGAGCGCAGCGTTCTGGAAGCACCCGCCCGACAGCACCACTCGAGCGAGCCCGTGCCACTCGGCCACGGCCGAGATCATCTGGGCGAACGTGCGGTGGAACCGGCCCGCCGCGGCGGAGGGTGTCACGCCACCCCGGATGTCCGCGAGGAGCCCCGCGACGGCGGGACGCCAGTCCACTTCGAGCGGCGCGTCATCCCCGGCGCCCGCCGGCTCGAGCAGCTGGAAGGGATAGCCGGCCGACGTCCCGGGCTCCGCCACCTGCTCGAGCTGCATCGCGGCCTGTGCCTCGTAGCTCGACTCCTGGCGGAGTCCGAGCAGCGAGGCCACCGCGTCGTACAGCCGGCCCGCGCTCGACGTGCGTGCCGAGCAGCCGCCCGGCTTGAACAGGGCCTCGAGGATGGACCGCCGCGACCGGGCGTGCTCCACCGGCGGCACGTCGAGGTCCCACAGCCCTTCACCGTGGATCTCGTGCAGCACGCCGAGCGCGGAGCGCCAGGGCTGACGCGCGGCCGCCTCGCCGCCGGGCAGCCAGAAGGGGAGCAACCGCGCGACCCGGCGGAAGCCGACGACCGACGACCGCAGGAACTCGCCGCCCCAGATCGTGCCGTCGGTGCCGAGACCCGTGCCGTCCCACGCGACGCCCAGCACCTCGCCCTCGAGATCGTGCTCGGCCATCACCGCAGCCACGTGCGCGTGATGATGCTGCACCCGGATCACTTCCAGCCCGCTGGCTTCGGCCAGCCGGGTGCTCGCGTAATCGGGATGGAGATCGCACGCCACTGCCGCGGGGCTCAGGCCGTAGAGCCGCTCGTAGTCGGCCACGGTGCGCTGCAGCGCGTCGAGCGAGAGCGGGTGGTCCAGATCACCGATGTGCTGGCTCGCGAGGATCTGGTTGCCGTGGCTCCACGCCACCGCGTTCTTGAGGTGGCCGCCCAGGGCCCGCACCGTTGGGAGGTGGGCGCGCAGCTCCACCGGCAGGGGCGCGAATCCACGGGCGCGCCGCAGCAGCAGCAGGCCGCCGTCCACGACGCGCGCGACCGAGTCGTCCACGTGCCGGACGATCGGGCGGTCGTGATGCAGGAAGGCGTCGGCGATGGGACCGAGGCGCTCCCGGGCGTCCTCCGCCGTGATCGCCATCGGCTCCTCGGAGAAGTTCCCGCTCGTGCAGACGACCGGGAAGTTCAGCCGGGCCAGGAGCAGGTGGTGGAGCGGCGAGTACGGCAGCATCGCTCCAACCGAATGGAGTCCCGGCGCCGTCTCCGCCGAGATCGCGCTGCGGTCCACCATCGGCAGGAGGAGGATGGGCGCCGAGGCGGAGTCCAGGAGCCGCGCCTCCTCGTCCCCGACCCGCGCCACGCGGCGCAGCGCCTCGAGGCTCGGGAACATCACCGCGAGCGGCTTCGACTCCCTGCCCTTGCGGGCCCTGAGGCGCGCCACCGCGGCGTCGTCCCGCGCGTCCACGATCAGCTGGTAGCCGCCGATCCCCTTGAGAGCGAGGATCCGTCCGGAGCGGACCACCGCGAGGGCCGCCTCCAGCGGATACGTCGCGTAGGGCCCCGCCGTCCGGTCGTGTCCCTCGAACCACAGACGCGGCCCGCACCGCGGGCATGCCACCGGCTGCGCGTGGAACCGGCGATCGGCCGGGTCCCCGTACTCGGCGCCGCAGTCTGGACACATCCGGAACTGCCGCATCGCGGTCAACGGCCGGTCGTACGGCAGCCCTTCGATGATCGAGAGCCGCGGCCCGCAGGCCGTGCAGTTGAGGAACGGGTAGTTGAACCGGCGGTCGTCGGGGTCGAACAGCTCCTGCCGGCACTCGGGGCAGGTCGCAAGATCCGGGAGCATCGCGACCACAAGCTCCCCCGCCAGGTCGCTCGCCTCGATCTCGAACCGCTCGGCGCCGCCCGGCGTGATCTCCTCCACCTCCACGCCGCGGAGCACGGCGGCCGGCGGAGCCTCCAGCGGCAGCCGCCTGACGAACGCCGCCTCCGCCTCCGCCTCCCCCTCGGCGACGATGAGCACGCCGAACGGCGTGTTCCGCACCGACCCCGCGAGGCCGAGCGAGCGCGCGAGGCGGAAAACAAAGGGACGGAACCCCGTCCCCTGCACCGCTCCCCGTACGGTGATGCGCGCTGCGACGCGCCGCCCTGTCGCCTGCGCGAGCGCGGTGCTCACGGCGAGGGAACTCCCAGACCGGCGAGCAACATCGTGCGGACGGCGCACGGAATGCTCACGTCGACGAACCAGCCCCGGCCGGCGCGGCGTCCACCGCCGCCCGCTTGGCCGCGATGCGCCACTCGAGCCACGCGACCACGTCGTCGATCCCCTCGCCGGTGCGGCACGAGGTCGTCAGGACCGCGATCCCGGGGTGCACGTCGCGCGCGGAGGCGATCGCGCTCGGGAGGTCGAAATTGGTGCGGTCCAGCAGATCCACCTTGTTGATCGCGACCAGGCCCGCCCGCCGGAACATCAGCGGGTACTTCTTCGGCTTGTCGTGCCCTTCGGTGACGGACAGGAGCATGATCACGTCGTCCTCGCCGAGGTCGAACTCGGCGGGGCAGACCAGGTTGCCGACGTTCTCGATCAGCAGGACCTCGGTCCCCGCCTCGACGATGCGGTGCAGGGTCGGATGCACCATGTGCGCGTCGAGATGGCACGCCGCGCCGGTGTTGATCTGGTAGATCGGCACGCCGAACCCGTCGAGGCGCTCCTTGTCCGCGTTGCCGACGATGTCGCCCTCGACCACGGCCAGGCGGTACCGCCCCGCGAGGATGGGGATCATCCACTCGAGCAGCGACGTCTTCCCCGAGCCGGGCGCGCTCATGATGTCCACGGTGTAAATCCCGTGCGCCGTGAGAAACTCGCGGTTCTCCCGGGCGATGGCGTCGTTGGGCTCGAGCAGCCCCGCCTTGACGTCAATTTGATGCATGAGCCACCTCGGGTTCCTCGGACAGCTCCAGCGTCCGGACCTCGAGCTCGCGCCCCGTCGTGACGCGCGTGTTCTCGGAGCCGCACGCTGGGCAGCGGAACACCAGATCCTCGACCGGGTTCGTCCCGCCGCAGGCGCTGCACGTCATGGTCAGCGGGATCACCTCGAAGACGAGCCGCGCACCCGCCAGCGGTGTGCCTGCGGACAGGCACTGGAAGGCGAAGTCGAGGGCCTCGGTGGACACGCCCGCCAGCTCTCCGACGCGTACGTGGATCGCGTCGACGTGCCCCGGGTGCTGCTCCAGACGCTGCTCGACGGCCTCGATCAGGTTCAGCGCAATGCCGGCTTCGTGCATGAATCCCCCCACTGGAGGTTCCATTGCATAAGCTGTGCCTCCACGCGCTTTACGACCTCCGGGAGGGCCGCCTCGACCGCGGGCGTAAGGGTCTCCCCGAAAGTGCGCGTGTCCTGGGCCTCCACGGCGAAAAAGACCGTTTCGACCGGGAGCGGAATGTCGAGTGAGCGCCCCAGCGCCAGGGCGTTGCCGAGGCTCACGTCGTGGTAGGAGACGGCCCGCATGGTCGGAATGGCCGCGTCGGGGGTGAGGCGGTAGACGGTGCCGGGCGGGCCGCGCCGCCACTCGATCGCGTCCACGATGATGGCGCGCTCGTACCCGGCGAGGAGGTCGATGAAGCGCAGACCGCCCCAGGAGCTCTGGAGCACGTCCACCGGCGCCTCGGCCAGCCGCTCGGCCAGCAGAGCGGCGGCGCGGAGCCCGACGGCGTCATCGGTGAGGAGCGGATTCCCCAGTCCGACGACGACGATCCGCTGGGGGAGCCCCGTCACGCGTGCGCCTCCTTCCGGTGCCTCCCCGCTAGGGTCGGCGCACCACGCGGATCAGCTGCCCGTCCGCGTCGCGAATCGCGACCTCGAGCGGCATCTCGCCGAGGAGGCTGTGGGTCGCGCACCCCAGGCAGGGGTCGTAGGCGCGGAAGGCCATCTCGACCATGTTGAGCAGGCCGTCGGAGACCTCCTTGCCGGAGATCAGTCCCTTGGCCGCCTTCTCCACCCCCATCGCCATGCGCGCCGCGTTGCCCTGCGTCGCGACGATGAGGTTGGCCATCGTGATCACACCGCGCTCGTCGGTCTGGTAGTGGTGGATCAGCGTGCCGCGCGGCGCCTCCACGACG
>Ga0209777_10009335_pt1 | contig 10578 bp, 7 predicted proteins | sample FrelakmetHBP12HB_FD_187147 | JGI IMG/M metagenome (GOLD analysis project Ga0209777, IMG submission 187147) | Freshwater lake sediment microbial communities from the University of Notre Dame, USA, for methane emissions studies -HBP12 HB (SPAdes)... | ecosystem: Environmental > Aquatic >... | reverse complement strand
GTCCTGCCACCGCTAAAGCCACATCTTTTATTCGTGGGTCGCACTGGTCGATCAGCGATTGAATTACGTAAATCAATGCATCCCGGTCTTTGATCTCCTCGTCCACAATCGCATCCGGCGAAATCTCCTTAATTCCTAAGGACTTCAGGATATAAGCTCCGCCCTTTTCCTCAAACTTAACTAATTTAATAGAGCTGGCACCTATATCCAGGCCGGCTACCGTTCTTCCCTTTTTTCCTAAAGCCATAACAATCTCTTTTATGAAAGGTTTACCTGTTTCTTTTTTAAATCACTAATTCCTTTATCGACTATTTTAAGAAAATATTAAGAGGAAAATAACTTTTTTTTGTAATGCAGAATAAAAATTCCTGCCAAAGAAATTCCTGACAAATTTCCACTTTGTTTTAGCTCTGGGTAAGCCTGACTCTTCCTGTACTGGCTAGAACATCTGCCCGCATATATTTAGCCAGTTCCGAATTATAAATATCCACTGTACCGGAAGAGGAGGCAGAGCCTGTTGAAAGGTAGACCACTGCGGTATTGGGAAAAGTACAGTTATTCAGGGAAAAAATACTGGATAGCGATACAGTCTTCACCACCGAGTCCCCGACATCATAAGTATAGTTAGAGGGATTCACCACATCTTTAAACAGGACATACTGCCTGGTGCTCTGGTTAAAATAAATCCCGTATTGAGCTCTGCGTGATACCGCATAAGAGCGGGCTAAACGCAGGTCAGAAAGCAAGTCTCTACCAGCAGCTTTCAATCTCTGCTGTCGGAAAAACTTATCAAACTGACCGACTGCCAAAGTAGCCATGACACCCACAAGCACCACCACAATCATCATCTCGATTAAGCTGAATCCTTTTTGTTTTTTTTGAGTAGACATTTTCTTAACCTCTCCTTTCTTCTTATATTACAATTCTCTCCAGCTATTGGGAACGATCTGGTAAGTATAAGTATAGGTCGTTCCTGAGCCAGGCATGCCTGGTGGTAGATTATCGGCTAAAAAGGGCACGTGAAACAGGTCAGGAACATTGGTCATAGAAAAATAGTTTGAGACCATTGCTCCTGCAATTTGATTTTGTTTGGCATTGGTGATTTTATCCTGGGCAAAAAATGCCCCTATAATATTAAGATGGGAATCGCCAGAACCGGTTCCGATATTCAGGTCTTTTGCCGCGACAAACCCCATAACATCATTTGCTGGGAACATCCCCTTGGACAAAACATGAGTCCTGATATTTATGTTGTTAGCAGAAACCAGGGTTCCCTTCCCATGGTAAAGGATAGGAGTGCTTTTTAGCTCGCCGCTGCCCGCATCTATTGTTATATTACCAGTGACGTAGACTATTCCACTTATTTGCAGATTACCACTATTATCTAAATAGATACTTCCATATGCGTTAGAAGCATAAGGATAAGAGACCCCGGGCCTTAGATTTAAATCACCAGCTATAACCAGGGCATTGCTGCTTAAATATTCTTGGAAAGAAGTGTAGGTATGTCCGGTATGGGGATCAGTATAAGGATCAGTGAGGTTGGGGAAACTAAGGTTGCTTTCCAAATCATAACCCTGGTTAGTGCTGTTATCCGAATAAACCTGACTGGCACCTTTGTTACCGGTATATCCGTCATTCACGTAGCATCCGTCCATAGTCTCTTTTACCGAATTGCCGGAGGCGTTAGGCTGGCCTACTGTAGCTGACCCGGACAAGCTTACCTGGCCATGTTTTACTCTCAGTTCGGCATTCAGGGTATTTACCACCTCTCCGTTAAAGGTAGCGGTATCCAGAGGCGGTATACGAGTGGATAAAGCCGAATTTATACCGGTGTAATTGTTATAAATGCGGGCTGTTCCACTGAGCTCATAAGCAAGGTCCACGGCCGTAAGGGTCCCATCATAGACGCCGTTTCCGTTTAGATCAGTGTAGGTATCAGCCGGGTCCCACTTCCCATTGCCATTAACGTCCGTAAAGGGCTCACCGTCTCCCAAGATGTGAACTGGACCGTGGAATGAAACGTTTCCGTTTATGCTGTGTCCTGACTGACCCACTCCGGCAAAAACAATATTATTCCACATATTGAACGGATTTCTTTTTCTTTTTACTATTACCTGAACCTGGGATGAACCTTCCTTTGATCTTCCCGAAGAGGTCAAAGTCTTATAGGGAAGTGTACCGGTAACGTCTACACCAAAGCTTCCGCTTCCCAGATTGGGATTTGCATTTATTAACGTCTTCAGGGAATCATTATTCATCATATTGGGATTATTTTTTAAGACTTTCATTCCCAACTCCAGCCCGGCTTCAGCCAGATAGAAAGCAGAAGTCCTTTCATTCATATTTTTTGAGATGTCCATTTCCGTGATCGAGGTGGTTAATGCGGCTATGAAAATAAAGGTCAACATAACCATTATTATCAGGGCTAAAAGTAAGGCAGAGCCATTCTCCTCAATCATTAATCTATTTATCTTTCCCCGTTTTGCGATACTATTATATGTTCTCATTTTTTTCTCTTCTATATGTTATTCCTCGCTTTTACATTAGAAGTCAAAATCCTGCGGCGATATTTGTCTCCAGTGAAATTCTGGTCTTTAGCAGCCTCGCGGGCAACAAGCCGCACATTAACCAGTTTACCACTTTGAGTAAACCTCAGGGAGTCTATGTTTTCTGCAAAAACCTGACCTGCGCCAGAGCTGACTTTCTTCATAAGACTGGGATGTACGGGATCCGTTCTGGAAATATAGTAAACTACAGTATCGACTTTGGTCCCCAGATTATAATAGATTTTTAAGGTATCGCTGCCAACCACGATCGAGGGATAGCTGGTTAGCCCAAATCCCGCGATTCTTATGTTTCTTGTTATCTCGTCCATAGCCGCTCTGGCGTTCTGCTGCATATCCGAGATATCTTCCTCCACGATGAAACGGTTGTGCTGTGACATATAAAACTCTAAGGCTATTGCCCCTATCAAGACAGTTAATGCGCCTGAGATTAGCAGCTCGACGAGACCTAAACCTTCCTGACAGATCATCCTTTTTAGATGAGACCTCTTCATCTTATGACCTCATCTTATAAGTATAATAATTAACGGTCCTGTTTTTTCCAGCCTTATCAGTCCAGCTTACAGTCACCTTAATGCGATATACCCCGGAAGGCACTAAAACATCCGTGGAATCGATATCAACTCTGGTTGTCCGGGTGAAAATTCCATTTAGGTTGTTTGTAACCTCAGTCCAGGGCAAAGGACTGAAGGAAACAAAACTCTGCATAAATTCAATTTTATCCTGGGCAATGACGTTAGCTTTAGTCACATCGCCGGAGTAACTGTTAGAGAAAATAGTGTTCACCAGCATCGGCGCAAGTCCCAGAATACCGAAGGCTAATATCAGCATAGCGACCAGCACTTCCAGCAGACTCAGGCCTTTGTCATTTTTTGTCATGGAGAACATTTTTTTCTCCTTTTCTAATTATTATCTATTCAATGATTCAGCAATACCCGTGCCAAAGCACCTCTATTTTCTCTGTAAGTCAAATTCGTCCAATCTGTTGGCCTTATTAGTGATTGGCTGTTAAGTTCTCAAATTGTCAGAATCATCCTTAATTTCTCTATAATCAATTGACAAATTTCAACAAAGTATTGGAATTTCCCCATACTAAAGAAAGAGTCCATTTATCCGTATAATAATGTTAATAGCTGATTGACAGAATTAGTTTTAAATCTAAATTGCTGATTGTAATGATAATCATAAGGTTTAACTTTTCGCTTAAGGAGGTCTCAGATGCAAATTAAAAGGCATCTTCTTTTTCCAGTTCTTCTCATTCTTATTCAAGCGACTTTTGCCTGGGGCGTGGATAAGCCTTTAATTTCCCTAAAGGAAAATCCGGTGATTCCATCTGCTTACAGAACTTTTTTGTCAAGCAAACCATCCACTGAAAAAGTCAGAGTCTGGGTATATTTCACTGATAAAGGAATTCTTGACCAGGAGAGTTATTCTATAGCCCGGAAAATGACAGAGAATCTCTTTACCTTAAAATCTCTTCAGCGCAGAGCTAAAAGTATTAAAGGTGAACTGATAAGTTTCATTGACCTGCCTGTAAATCGACCCTATGTAGAGAGTATAAAAATCCTTGGTGCTGATTTGCGTCAGATAAGCCGCTGGCTTAATGCGGCAAGTTTTGAGGTCTCCATTGATAAGATAGATCAAATCTCCGTTCTGCCGTTTGTTAAATCTATTCAGCCAGTCCTGACCTATATACGACAGCCTTTAAAGGAGGAAATTCAACCTCAATTCAAACCAGTTGAGTCAATGGACTATGGTCCCTCTTACAGTCAGCTCCAGCAGATAAACTTGCCGGCAGTGCATACTTTAGGTTATAAGGGTCAGGGAGTCTTAGTCTGCATGATGGATACCGGATTCAGAAAGGACCATATCGCTTTCAAATCTGCCTATCTGGAGGGAAGAGTTTTGGCCGAATACGATTTTATCAACCACGACACCAATACCGACAATCAGCCGGGACAGGATTCTTCATATCAGCATAATCATGGGACCTATACCTGGTCAACCTTAGGAGGGGAAATTGATGGATCTCTTTACGGCCCAGCTTATAAGGCTAATTTTATCCTGGCTAAAACTGAATATGTCCCAACTGAAACCCGGATTGAAGAGGATAACTGGGTTGCAGGAATGGAATGGGCAGACAGCCTGGGAGCAGATGTTATCTCCAGTTCCTTAGGGTATCTCAATTTTGATAATGGATTTACTTATACGAAACAACAGTTAGATGGTAAAACTGCGGTAACCACCATAGCCGCCAATACAGCTACTCGCCTGGGGATAGTGGTATGTAACGCTATGGGTAATGACGGTCCCGGAGACACCACCTTGATAACCCCGGCAGATGCTGAGACAATCCTTGCCTGTGGAGCGGTGAATAGTTCTGGAACCATTGCCAGTTTCAGCTCGCGTGGACCTACAGGTGATGGAAGGATAAAACCTGAGGTGGTGGCACGAGGAGTTTCAACTTATTGTGCCACAGCCACTGATACTAACACTTTTGGATATGTGAGTGGAACCTCCCTGTCAACTCCTTTAGTAGGAGGATGCGCAGCAGTTTTGCTCTCAGCTCATCCTGACTGGGTTCCCTGGAAAGTAAGAGAAGCTCTGATGTATACTGCTAATAATTCCCATACCCCTAATAATGCTTACGGCTGGGGCCTGATAGACCTTTTAGCCGCAGTTCAGTATTCATTTAACACTGGTGACGTAAACCGCAGCGGCTCTGTTACCGTCTCAGATGTCGTTTATTTAATCAGTTATCTTTTTAAAGGAGGACCTTCCCCTTACCTCCGCTATAGAGGAGATGTGAACTGCGATCAGGCAGTAACAGTGGCAGACGTGCTCTATCTGATAGATTATCTTTTTAAAGGTGGACCTCTACCGTGCTCATATTGACAATGCCCTGAGTAGGGGCACAGCATGCTGTGCCCCTACCGGTGGATATTTACTCCTAACAAAAAAGCAAGGCAAAACCTTGCTTTTTTTGATCCGTCATCCGGTATCCGTCATTCGTCATTAAACTCATGCATCTATATTATATTTCTTAATCTTCTCGAACAAAGTAGTGTAATCTATTTTCAAAATATCGGCCGTTTTTCTCTTGTTTCCTCTGGTCTGGGTCAGCACCCTTAAAATCATTGCCTTTTCAGCCTCACCCTGAGCAAATTGTCCTACCTCTTTTAAGCCTGCTCCTTCTCTCAGCCTTATCTCTGAATTGGATGGAAGCCTTATGGCTAAATGCTCTGGCAATATCTTTTTCGCCTCACATAAGATGATAGCTCTTTCTATGGTATTCTCCAACTCCCGGACGTTTCCGGGCCAGAGGTATTTATCCATAAGGTTCAAAGCATCAGCAGAAGGAGATTTCTTCTCTTTTTTCATCTCCAGACAGTATTTTCTTATAAAGAAATCAGCTAACTCTGGAACGTCTTCCCTTCTTTCCCTTAGTGGCGGGATTGAAATCGGAAAGACTGATAGCCTATAATAAAGATCTTCTCTGAAAAGTTTTTTCTCTATGGCTTTTTTAAGATCGAAGTTGGAAGCAGCTATCACTCTTACATCCACACTTATGGTTTTGGTCCCGCCTAACCGCTCAAATCTTTTCTCCTGAAGAACCCTGAGTATCTTTGCCTGAAGAGCAATGTCTAAGTCCCCAATTTCGTCTAAGAAGATAGTTCCTTTTTCAGCGATTTCAAATTTACCCATTTTGCGGACAACCGCGCCGGTGTAGGCACCCTTTTCCGAGCCGAAAAGCTCATTTTCAAGGAGTTCCCTGGGTATAGCGGCACAGTTAATTGCCACATATGGTCCATTTTTTCGAGGGCTCAGGCTGTGGATTGCTCTGGCGAAAAGCTCTTTACCGGTACCGCTTTCACCCAGAAGGAGCACAGTTGTATCACTGGGGGCGACTTTTTTCACCAGTCGGGTAACTTCCTTCATCTTCTCTGATTTTCCTATTATCTCGGTGAACCCTAAGCTTTGAGCCAGTTCTTCTCTCAGAAGGACATTCTCTGCAAGTAAGCGCCTGTTTTCAAGTGCTCTTTGGATTAAGACATTCAGGTGATCTACATCAAAAGGTTTTGTCAGGAAATCAAAAGCCCCCTGCTTTATGGCTTGAACTGCAGTTTCAATTGTTCCGTAGGCGGTCATCACGATTACCGAGATCTCCGGGTCTAAATCCTTAAGGGAAGAAAGGACACTTAAGCCGTCCATATTGGGAAGCTTCAAATCCGTTAAAACCAGGTCGAATCTTTTCTCTTTAGCTTTGTCCAGACCCACCTCTCCATCCCTGGCAACGTCCACTTCATAGCCTTCAGACTCCAAGGTTTTAGCCAGCATCTGGCGCATGCTCTCTTTATCATCTATCACTAAAATGGATGGCATAAATTTACCTCTTTATCCTGAGAATGAAAGAGACGTAATAATTAAAAATTATCATATATATTATCGGAATAAATGAGATTCCTTAAAGGCAATTGCTGTATTAAAGATGCACAATTTGAAAGGCTTTAGATGGGAAAGTATAGAATTTTATTGTATCACTTGAATATACTCAGCGTTGAATTCCCCTCCCTACTATCTACTATCTATTTTTTTGGTGCGGACACCAACGAAGAGCAATTCCTTTTTCACTGTCTACTGTCTACTACCTACTCTTTACTTTCTTCACTGGAGAATCAATTGACTGGTGCCATCCTCATTTTCCAGCACGGTTATCAGGTTTTCGACCGAATCCTTAATATCGTCTATATGGGTGATCAAAAAAATCTGCCTGAATCTATTTTTCAGTTTTGCCAAGCCTTTCAGGATATTTTCTTTGCGGGAAGCATCCTGGCTGCCGAAGATCTCATCCAGGATTATAAAGGAGAACTCTACGCCACTGGATTCAGAGATCAAAAGAGATATCGCCAGGCGCAGACACAGGTTCGCCAGGTCTTTCTCCCCTCCTGAAAAACGATCGATGGAGAATTTCTCCCCTTGGTCGTAAATGAATATCTCATATTCGTCATTTAGCTCTAAATCTTCATATCGTCCATCAGTCAACTCTATAAAAAGTTCCTTGGCATAGGCAGAAAGGGCAGGTCTGATTCTGGAAATTAAGGAAGTTCTAAAACTTATTAAAATCTCAGCCAGTTTAGCCAGATAAAGTTTTTCCTCTCCTAAGGATTTAAGCTCTTCTTTCAGCTTCTGGTTTTCTTTGATCTCTTTTTCCGTTTTCTCCAGCTCTAAGGAAAGAAGCTCTCGCTGGTAGTAGAGGTCTTTTAAATTCAGCTCCAGTTGATGAGCTTTTAACCTTTTTTCTTCAACCCCTTTTTCCAGGCTTTTTAGTTCATCTTCTGAAAGGGAGATGAGCGCGAGCTTTCCTTTTAATGCTCCGATTTCACCAGTTATCGTTTCCAGGTTTTGTTCTAATTGAGCCAGATTTTCATTTAGCTGAGGAAGCTTGTTTTTTTCTTGATTCAGAGCTGCATGCCTTTCTTTCAGTTTTTCCAATCTATCCAGGTTTGACTTTAGTTTTAGATGATAATCAAGGTCATACATGGATACACCTAAGTTTTTCAGGTTCTCCTGGAGGAAAAGAAGATTGTTTTCTTTATCTTGTAGACCTTTTTTCAAGGTTTCCTGCTCGCCTTTATCCTTGAGAAGCTTTTCCAATTCTTTTTGCAGGCGTTCGAGTTTTCCCTGCAGATTTGATTTTTCATTCTTAAGGTCCTTTCCGGTTTTTTCTATTTCGTTTCTTTGACGTTGAAACGAATCGACCTTCTCCTTTATCTTTTGGAGTTCAGAATTAAGATGCTCCCTGATCTTTGGATAATCTGCCCCAAATGGCCTCAAACAGCGGTCACATACCGAATCCGGGCCCAATTTTTCTATATTTTCAAGCTGGGCCTGGACTTTAGTCTGTTCATCCAGGGCTACCTTGTAAGCAGATTGAATTACAATAAACTCAGACCTGGTTTTTTCAAGTCGCTCTTCAATTTCAAGAGATGTTTGCTTTAATCCCTCAATGACTTTGTTTTTCCCTTCTAAACCTGCCAGTCCCGGCTCCAAGACTTCAAGCCTTTTCTGGTCCAGGTCTATGGTTTTGAGGAGACTATCTATTTGAAGCTGAACGTTTTTCCTTTGCTCTGATTTCAGTTTCAGTCCTTCATAAATCTGAAACTCTTCTTTAGCCCGCGGATAATCTTCGACCTCCATTTTCAGCTTTTCCATTTCAGAAGTCAGCCCTTCAAGAGTCTCTATTTCTCTTACAGACTTGGTTATCTGAGATTTAAATTCATTCAGCAAAGCCTCTTTTACAGACAGCTCGCCTTGATACTTATTGAAAATCTCTAATTCCTCTTTTTTCTTTTTAAGCTCATTTCCGATCTGCTTTAGATTTTTTTCTTCGGTTAGAAAGCTCTTCTCTTCATCGCTAATCCTCTGCTGAAAGCTTTTAATCTCCTTCTGTAATTGTTCTTTCTTTCTGTTTAACTCGTTTATATCTTTCAGATGAATCTCGCTGATTTCTGTCTTCAGCTCTATCTCCCTTGTATCTGTGCGGAGGCTCTTCACGGCAAGGTCGATCCTCTCAATTCCCAGCATCCGGGCTAAAACCTCTTTGCGCTTGTAAGGAGGAAAATCGGATAGAACGTTAAGCTCTTTCTGCGGTGCGTAAAAAGAGGTTATAAAAGCTCGGTAGTCCATATCCAGAGTTTTCTCTATAAAATCGTTTACCGGGGTTACTCCTCTTGCCATCACCTTGCCGTTGATCAGGACTGAGGCATCTGCCTGCATAGAATTACCTCTTAACTCTCTGACCACCTGATAATTTTCGCCCTGCAGCTCAAAATCCAGAATGACCCGGCTTATCTCCTGAGGTTTAGCAGTTAACCTTTTTATTTCTTCTTTCCCGGTTCGGGCAGCTTCATTTCCATACAAAGCCCAGGCAATTGCCTCCATCAAAGTTGATTTTCCAGCCCCATTGCTCCCGATTATCCCTACAATCCCATCCGGGAACTCTGTCTGGGCGAATTTAAAACGCCTATAATTCTCTAACTGAATCGATTGCAGATACATAATAGGCAATAGGATAAAGGCTTTAGCCTATGGACTTAAGACTCTTCTCCTTCCTCTCTTTTCTCAGATAAATATCTCAAACCTAATTCCTGTAATTTTTCTTTTTTCAAATCTTCTATAATATAATCCTTAAGGTATTGACTGAACTCCTCAGCTAACTTTCCAATGCTGGTTTTGGCTGTAAAATCCTGTTCTTTTTCTTCTTTTTTCTCAAATCTCAAGTCAAAGTAAAGTGCTTCAGCCTTAAGCTCTGATAATCTCTTGAAGTTTAAAGAGTTGTATACGTGAACCGGAATTTGAGTTACCTTCAACCGAACTATCTTATCCTTAATCTCATTTTCCAGAATCAGGCTTTCTACCTCTTGCAAGATATCATCCTGACTTTTGCTTTCTGCATATATCTGAGGCAGTTCAATCATCGGACGGGTTGGAACAGTGTGGAATTTAATTTCTTTTGTGGAGAGGTCGACCTCAACGAACCCTTTTTCCTGCCCTAATTCTGCCATAGAGATCCTTTCGGTTGAGCCAGCATAGAAGGCATTCTCTTCAACTAGAGTGTAGCGATGGTAGTGACCCAAGGCTACATAATCAAATCCTTTTTTAAACAGGGATGAAGGAATCTCTAATTCCGAAAGCTCTCCCATAGAGAATTCCTTTATGCCTGAGACCACGCCGTGCAAGGTCAAAACATTGAAGCGCGCTCCCTTATCAATTTCTACTTTCTCCAGCTCGGATTGAAAAGTAGTCGCTGAAAGACAATGAGGGATGGCATGCACGACTAAGTCCCCTATCCTGAGCATCTCGTATCTATCTTGATAAACCAGGGAAAGTCCGGGGAAAATCTCAAAAAAAGAGAAGATCGAACCCACGCCTCTCTGCTTGGGAGTATCATGATTTCCGGAGATAATTATCACTGGAATATTGACAAAAGTCAGCCGCAAAAGCTGCCTGA
>Ga0209777_10009334_pt1 | contig 10579 bp, 8 predicted proteins | sample FrelakmetHBP12HB_FD_187147 | JGI IMG/M metagenome (GOLD analysis project Ga0209777, IMG submission 187147) | Freshwater lake sediment microbial communities from the University of Notre Dame, USA, for methane emissions studies -HBP12 HB (SPAdes)... | ecosystem: Environmental > Aquatic >... | reverse complement strand
CGTCGGAGCCTGGCCTCGGCGATCGTCCAGCGGGGGCCGTTCGATGCCGTCGTGAACTGCGCCGGCATGGCCTCGGACGTGGCCAGGACGTCGCGCCTGATGGAGGCTAACTATCACGGCGTGCGGAACCTGGTGGAATGCATGCGGCAGCAGCCGGGCAGGCGGCTGGTTCAAATCTCTACGTCAGACGTGTACGGCATACGCGACTTCGTCGATGCCGACGAGACGACGCCGCTTGAAGACAATCTGCACCAGGCCTATCCGCGATCCAAGATTTTGGCCGAGCGGTTCATCACCGCGACGCTGCCCTCAAACCGGTACGTGATTCTCCGTCCCGGAGCCGTCTGCGGACCGGGAGACACCACCATTCTGCCGCGGGTGCTAAGCTTCCTGCGCCACAGCCGGTACGTGATTCACTTCGGGCGATGGCGCGGGCACAACCGCTGGCCTTTGGCGCACGTGCGGAATGTGGCCAAGGCGGCGATGTTGGCGGCCACGTGCGATGAGGCCCTGGGACAGGCTTACAACGTGGTGGACCCAAAGATCACCACCGTCGAGCAATATTGCCGCTGGGTTCTTCGCACGTTTTTGCCGAACAAGGCAGCGATTAAGAGCCTCAGTGTCCCTTTGGCGGCCGCCTGGCCCTATGGCCTGATCAGCAGTTTGGCGTCGCGCACGATGGGGAGGGACCGGCCGTTATTTGACCCGTCGTTGTATGCCCTTTACAGCATCTCCAGCAATCTGGATTTCAGCAGCCGGAAGCTTCAGCAACTCTTCGACCGGCACGGCGAGCAGTTCCTGGACAGCTTCGATATGTCCGGCCTGCCGGGAAACGCGGACGCCGATGAGCCAGGGCCACATGCCAGCGAGGTAAAGGCGTCAGGCAGAGGTTCTTGAGAGTGTCCTCATCGCGATCAGGCCGCGGGTAATGCCCATGGCGCGATCGACGACATCGCTTCACCGTCCCGGGAACGATCCTACTTCGTCGCGGCGCCGGCATGCTTCGGCCGGCCGCGCGATCGAGACCGGCGGCCGGGACGGCGCTGGCCGTGGCCGGCTGAATGGGCCGCCGCGTGGGCGGCCGGGGCATCGTAACCCTCCAGACGCGTCGCCTGAGGCAACTTGTCGCCGATGAGTTTCCGCACCTCGTTGACGAACCGGCGGTCGTTGCGGGTGATGAAGCTGGTGGCCAGGCCGCTGGCGTCAACGCGGGCAGTCCGGCCGATGCGATGGACGTAGTCCTCCGCGTGGTGCGGGAAGTCGTAGTTGATCACGTGCTCAATGTTGCTGATGTCCAGCCCGCGGGCGGCGATGTCGGTGGCCAGGAGGATGCGGCAGCGCCCGTGGCGAAAGTCGGCCAGCGCCTTGTTGCGCTGGGCCTGCTCCAGGTCGCCGTGAATCCGCGCGGCATGGAACCCGCGGGCCAGGACGACGCGGGCCAGGCGGTCGACGCCGCGCTTGGTCCGGGCGAACACCAGCACGCGCCCCTGGCACTGGCCCAGCAGCTTCTGCAGCAGGGGGCTCTTGGCCTCCTCGGACAGCTCGAACAGCTCCTGCCGCGCGCGGTGGGCGGGGGCGGTCTGCCCGATCTGGATGCGGATGGGGTTGTGCATGCTCTTGCGGGCGATGTGCTCCACGTCGGCTGGCAGCGTCGCGGTGAACATCATCGTCTGCCGCTTGGCCGGCAGCACCGAGAGGATGCGGCGGATCTGGGGGATGAAGCCCATGTCGTGCATCCGGTCGGCCTCGTCCACCACCAACACCTCGATCTCCTTGAGCGAGACCTTGTTATTCTCGATGTGATCGATGAGCCGGCCCGGCGTGGCGACCAGGACGTTGGGCCAGGACCGCAGGACCGGATCGTCCCGGTCCAGCGGCACGCCGCCGACGACGGTCGCGACGCGGACGCCGCTGATCTGGCCCAGTTCGTTGAACATGGCGGAAATCTGGGCGGCCAGCTCGCGCGTGGGAGCCAGCACCAGGGCGCCCAGCTCCGCGCGGCGGGCCAGGCGCTGAATGATCGGGATGGCGAAGGCGGCCGTCTTGCCCGTGCCCGTCTGCGCCAGGCCGATGACATCCCGGCCTTCCAGCGCGGGGGGGATGCAGGCGGCCTGAATGGGCGTGGGCCGCTCGTAGCCGGCCTGACGAATGCTCTGGTGAATGGTTTCCAACAGGGGGAAATCGGCGAACTTCACATCATTCTCGGTAAACAAACGGTGACCTTCACATTGCCCACGAAATCGAACAGCTCCACGCGGCGGGAGGTGCGGAAATGCAGCTCCGTGTGGGTTGCCGCGCCGGGCAGTTGGGAAGCATGACGCACGACCTGTTCGTGCTGGTCCTTCCCATTGCGCCCGACGTTCTCGCGGGCGCCCCAACCGCATCTACGCTGCCGGCCAGGCCGGAGTCGTCCGCCGGCCTTCCGGGCAAAACGCCAACTGCCGATTGACTCCCAGGTGGGAAAACCTCCTCTAACCGAGGGAGGACACCGGGAGTCTCGCAGTTGCACGATGCCTGAATTATCTATCATATCGACCCAACGGGCAAAATGGGCATAAAAAAAACGGTTCTTCTCCCAAGATTGTACCGGGATAGGTGACCACCGTCAGCCCTCGGGCAGGGGCAGGTTGCGACAGTTATGGTAGATGGCCTCGATATACCGGTCGTCGTTGCGGAAGCCGAAGCTGCGGTGGCTGACCAGCTTGACCTTGTTGTTCATGCCTTCCAACGCTCCGTTGGTGATCCGCAGTCGCGTCCACGACAGGATGCCTTCGAGGTGTTCCCGCAGCATCTTCGCCAACCGCTGGAATGGCTCCAGCCGGCTGTGGCTGGCCCACCACAGGCGACCACGATTTTCAAGGTCTTAGCCACGGATTAGCCGCAACCCCAGGCCCCCCCAGGTGACCGCCGTGGCCAAACCGATCTGTCCGGCCGCTGAATTCACGATCTGGTTCAAGCCATGGGGCTTGTCAGGGGCTTCCAGTTATGGTTATCTGTTGCCATGACTTCGGGACCGCAAGCGTTCGCATTCTCGGCTCGCGCTGGGCACACCTGCCGGCAGCCCATTGGCGCTCTGATGGCCGCCGGGGTCCGGGGGGACATGATCTCGCTGGCCGCGGGGCTGGTGGACAACTCCACGCTGCCGGTGGAGGAGGCCTCCCGGTTGCTGCGCGAGTTGCTGGCCGACGTCCCCGCCGCCCAGGCGGCGCTGCAGTATGGGACCACCGAAGGCCTGCCCGCCCTTCGCCAGGCGCTCCTGGAGCACTTGGCAAGTCTCGACGGCCTCGATGTGCAGGACCTGCAGGCCACGCCCGACAACCTGATCGTCGCCACCGGCAGCCAGCAACTGCTGTACATCCTCACTGACATCCTGGTCGATCCCGGCGACATTGTGATCACGGCCTGGCCGAGCTATTTCGTTTATGCCGGGGTCCTTCGGGCCCTGGGGGCCCAGGCCCGCTGCGTGGACCTGGACCAAGCCGGGATGATCGTCGAGTCGCTGGAGGACGTCCTAGGCCAGTTGGAAAGGTCCGGCGACCTGCATCGAGTCAAGATCCTGTACGTCATCAGTTATCATCAGAACCCCACCGGGCTGACCCTGGAAGCCAGCCGCCGGCCTCGGATCCTCGAGGTCATCCGCCGGTTCTCCCGCACGCACCGCATCCTGGTCATCGAGGACGCCGCCTATCGGGAACTGACGTTCGAGGGGCCCATCCCCCCTTCCATCAAGAAGTTCGACACCCGAAACGAGTACGTCGCCTTGCTGCAGACCTTCAGCAAGTCCTTCTCGCCGGGCCTGAAGACCGGCTACGCCTTGCTGCCCGACGACCTGGTGGACCCCGTCGTCAAGCAGAAGGGCAACCATGACTTCGGCTCCTCCAGCTTTTGCCAGCATCTGCTCCTGGCGGCGATACGCAGCGGGGCGTATGCCGGGCATCTGCACAAGCTCCGCACAACCTACTCGGCCAAGTGCGCCGCCATGCTTGAGGCGCTCCAGCAGCACCTGGGCGATTTCTTCCCCCCGCAGACGCGCTGGAGCAGCCCTCGCGGAGGGCTTTACGTCTTCCTGACCCTGCCGCCGTGGATGGACACCGGCATCAACGGCCCGGTGATGCATCAAGCCAGGGCCGAAGGCGTCCTCTACGTGCCCGGCGAATACTGTTACAGTCCCGATCCCACGCGCAAGATCCCGGGCAACACGATGCGGCTGAGCTTCGGCCTGGCCAGCTCCCCGCAGATCCACGAGGGCATCGCGCGTCTGGGCCGGGCGATCAAGAAGGCCGCCAGCCTTGCAGGGCGAGGCTGACGCCAGGCGGGCGGACCGGCTGCGATTCGGGGTTGACAGGATCATAAGAACTCGATAAAGTGTTTGTTCTTGACATGTCGACGCCCTGATGCTGACGGTAAAGGGACTGAAAGATGAAGCAGGTGCCGGTCAAACCGTTCCGAACGGGCTTCACGTTGATCGAACTGCTGGTGGTCATCGCGATCCTGGCGCTGCTGGTAGCCATTCTGATGCCCAGCCTGAACAAGGCCAAGGAACTGGCCAGGCAAGCGGTCTGCCAGAGCAATCTCCACCACTGCTATCTGGCCTTCGCATCCTATTACGAGGACAACCGCGAGTGGATTTGCGGCAACGACTTGGCCCAATGGTATGACTACAAGGATTGCAGGGTCCCGCCCAATAACGGGGGCTGGGTGTACGTGGGCACCGGCAAGCGGTTGGCGCCCTATATCGGGTCGCCGTTGGTGTTCTGGTGTCCAGACGATGCTTCCGAGGGCTCCGTAAAGAAACGCCTGGCGGAAATCAAGTCGCCCAGCGCGACGCCGTTGATCGAACTGAGCTACCTGGTTCCGGAATGGTCCTCCGACGCCAAGGCCCCCCCCGGGTGTCTTCCCAAGCCCTGCCAGAACACCTATCAGTACCAGGCGTTGCAGCCGGACCATACCTCCCTCTACTATTCAACCGCGGGTATCCGGAGCCCTCTGATGATCGAGCGAATCATCACCCACGGCGTACAGTGGCATCCCAGGACGGTCACCTATCTCACGCGGACGGGGGCGGCGCGGCGATACGTGTTCAACAGCCTGCAAGAGGTCCCCCGGGAATATGCCTGGCCCGCCATCGACAACTTTTTCCAGATGGTGGCCAAGTAGTCCGCCAGGGCGCCCCCATTGACACGGCAAGGCCCCAGGCCGAGTTCTAAACAGGAGACGAGAATGTATCATCTGGCAATTTTTTCGTTTGCCGTGCTCCTCCTGGCTAGCCTGGCCGGCTGCTCGCAGGGCCTGGCCGGGCCGCGGGGACAACTGGTCCTCGCCGAGGGCGGGCGATCGGAGTATCGGATCGTCACCGCCGCCGACGCCTCCGCGAGCACCCGGCACGCGGCGGCGGAGTTGCAGCGGTTCCTCAAGGAGATAACCGCGGCCGCGCTGCCCATCGTCTCGGACGCCGAGCCGGTCGGCGAGCACGAGATCGTCCTGGGCGACAGCACGCATCTGCGGAAGCTGAAGGTCGCCATCGACTTTGAAAAGCTGGGACACGAGGGATACGTCCTCAAGACGGCGGGCGGCCACCTGGTCATTGCCGGCTCCTCCCTTCGCGGCAACCTCTACGGCGTGTACGGCCTGCTGGAGGATCACCTCGGCTGCCGCTGGTTCACGCCGGAGGTCAGCAGGATTCCGCGGCAGGACCGGCTGTCGCTGCCGGCGCTGGACGAGACGGTGATCCCGCCCCTGGAGTATCGCGATCCGTACGTGCGGGACTGCTTCGATGCCGACTGGAGCGCCCGCAACCGAATGAACGGCTCGAGCCAGTTGACGGCCGAGCACGGCGGCAACGTGCGGTTCGGCGCGGGGCTTTTCTGCCACACGGTCTTCACCCTGGTGCCGCCGGAGAAGTACTTCAAGGACCATCCCGAGTACTTCGCGCTGGTGGACGGCAAAAGAGTCAACCACACCGAGATCTGTTACACCAACGAGGACGTGATCCGCATCGCGACCGAGGCCATGCGCCAGCACATGCGGAGCGATCCGGAGGCCATGGTCTTCTCCCTGTCGCACATGGACACGTGGAAAGGCTATTGCCAGTGCGACCGGTGCATGGCCCTGGCCGACAAGGAGGGCAGCCAGGCCGCCTGCGTGCTGGTCCTGGTCAACAAGGTGGCCGCGGCCGTGGAAAGCGAATTCCCCGGCAAGGCCATCGAGACCCTGGCCTACACCTGGAATCGCAAGCCGCCCAGGACCATGCGCCCCCGCCCCAACGTGATCATCCGCCTCTGCAGCATCGAGTGCTGCTTCTCGCACCCCCTGGACGCCTGCGATGCCCCTTCCAACCTCTCCTTCATGGAGGACCTCAAAGGCTGGGCCAAGCTCTGCAACCGGCTGTGGGTCTGGAACTATGACACGAACTTCCATCACTACATGGCCCCCTTCCCCAACTACCAGGTCTGGGCGCCCAACACCCGAATGTTCGTTGAAAACCACGTGACGGGCCTGTTCACGGAGGACAACTACCAGTCCCCTAACGGCGAGTTCAACTCGCTGGGGGGATACGTGCGGGCCAAGCTGCTGTGGAACCCCCGTTACGACCCCGACAAGGCGATCGACGAATTCCTCGACGGCGTCTATGGCAAGGGCGGCAAGAGCATCCGCCAGTACATGGACCTGCTGACGCAGAAGGTCGTCGGCGAGCACATCCACGTGCGAATCTACGACGAGCCGCCCTGGGTCTATCTGACCGACGAGGTCCTCACGCAGGCCGAGGCCCTGTGGGACCAGGCCGAGGCGGCCGTCGCCGGGCAAGGCGACGTGCTCCGGCGCGTCAGGATCGCCCGGCTGAGCCTGGATTACGCGCAGCTCGAACAGGCCAGGGCAAGAGGCGCCGCGGCCTGGGGCCGGCCGGACCACCGCACCTTCACCGTGGTTCCCGATCCGGCCCTGCTCAAGCGGGTCGATCGCTTCCGCGAGCTGGGCAAGGCGGCCGGGATCACCACGCTGATGGAGGGCACGCTGACGGTGGAGCACTACTGCGACTCCCTGCCGTTCCTGAAGCCCGTCACGCTGACGCCGCAGGAGCAGGTCGCTCTTGGCAGCGCCGCACAAGGACTGGCTTATCAGCGATTCGACGGCCGGTTCGACACGTGGCCCGATTTCGCGACCCTCAAGCCCGGCGCCGCGGGGACAGCCCAGAACCTCGACGCCTCCCTGGGCGGCAGGCCGGCGGATTTCGCCCTGGTCTTCTCCGGCTGCGTCAGCGTGCCCAAGGACGGCATCTACACCTTCAGCCTGACCTGCGACGCCGGCGGGAGGCTTTACGTCGGCAAGCAGCAGGTGATTGGCCAGGGCGGCCCGCACGCGGGTGAGATGACTGGCGCCGTGGCGCTGAAGGCCGGGGCGCATCCGATCCGCGTGGAGTACCTACATCGTGGCGGAGGGACGACGCTGGAACTTCGCTACGAAGGCCCGGACTTGAAAAAGCAGAAGGTGCCCGCCGCCGCCTACCTCAGGACGGGAACGTAACCTTCATTGAGCCCAAGGCGCCCGCGAAAAGAAAATGGGTGGGCGAATACGGCGCGTGCCCGTCCCAAGATCGTGTTTGGTTGTGGTGCCACCCCCAAGCTGCAGCTTGGGGGTGCTACAGGACCGAGTTTAAGGGGCTCTTCCTTGCCAAGCGGGAAAACCCCTCTGCCCAGTTCCGTTGCCGCCCTTGTCACCGCCGCAGGTACCCGCGTATAATACCCCAGCCGGGTCGGCGACCGGCTTACCAACGATCTGTGCTTTCTATCAGCCGGCCAGCCGTAAAAGGAACCGGGAAAGCAAAATATCCCCTATTCCCTCGCAACAGTGAGGACGGTTTGATGACAGACACAAAACTTGATCAAGTCGGGATATGGACCGAAGTGAAGCTGCAGATTCTGCGGGACTATTCGACCGCCTACGCTGCAATCCTGCGAAAACAGACAGCGATCCGCCATTACGCCTACATCGATGGGTTTGCTGGGGCCGGGACACATATTTCCAAGACCACCGGCGAAGAAATCGAGGGCAGCCCGACTATAGCGCTTGCCCAGGAGTTTTCTCACTACCACTTCGTCGACCTAGATGGAACCCGCGCCGCACGCCTTCGACAGCTCGCCCACGGCAAGAATAACGTCACGGTATACCAAGGCGACTGCAATGACATCCTCTTAAACAAGGTTTTCCCGACCTGTTGCTATGAGGACTACCGGCGGGCGCTCTGCCTACTGGACCCCTATGGACTCAACCCGAATTGGCAGGTTGTTCACCGCGCCGGACAGATGAAGAGCATCGAGATTTTCCTCAACTTCATGATCATGGACGCAAATATGAACGTCCTGCGGGATAATCCCGACCGTGTGGCGGTATCGCAGATTGATCGCATGAATGCCTTTTGGGGCGATGACTCCTGGCGTGGCGCAGCGTACCAGACGAATAAGGGGCTGTTCGGCGCAATACAGGAGAAACGGTCAAACGACGACATCGTGAAAGCATACAAGAACAGGCTAAGAGACGTTGCTGGTTTCAAATTCGTGCCCGATCCGCTCCCGATGCGGAATAGCCAAGGGGCGGTGGTGTATTACCTGTTCTTCGCATCGCACAACGAGACTGGGGATAAGATAGCACGGGCGGTCTTCAACAAGTACCGCAACGGAGGATCAACGCATGGCCAATAAGTCGAAGATTGAATGGACTGAGTCCACGTGGAACCCCGTTACCGGTTGCACCAAGATCAGCCCGGGGTGCAAGAATTGCTACGCCGAGCGCATGGCGAAGCGCCTGCAGGCGATGGGACAGCCCAACTACGCGAAGGGCTTCTCCCTGGCCGTTCACCCTCATGTTGTTGACGGCCCGCTATCCTGGAAGACGCCGCAGATGATCTTTGTTAATTCGATGAGCGACCTCTTCCAGAAGGACGTTCCCGTCGAATTCATCCTCCGGGTGTTTGAGGTCATGAACCGGGCGCATTGGCACCAGTTTCAGATTCTGACGAAGCGATCCGGGCGACTGCTTCAGGTGTCTCCGCAGTTGCCCTGGGCAAAGAACATCTGGATGGGCGTTTCAGTCGAATCGGAGCAATACACCTCGCGCATCGATGATTTACGCAACACCCAAGCGGCAATCAAGTTTCTTTCGCTTGAGCCTCTTTTGGGTCCGCTCCCGAATCTCAACCTCACGGGCTTCGATTGGGTCATCGTTGGTGGGGAGTCCGGCCCCCGCGCTAGGCCGATGGACGAGAAGTGGGTTGGGGAGATCAAAGAACAATGCGCCGCTGCCAAAGTGCCGTTTTTCTTCAAGCAGTGGGGTGGAACCAACAAGAAGAAGGCCGGGAGGACACTGGGAGGACGCACCTGGGATGAGATGCCGGCCGGTGTGTCAGTGTGAGGGTGGTTATGAAGATGGTTGCGCTCGGGGGGGGTATTGATATATGTCCTTGGGACAAAGTCAGTAGTCTGTAGGGCGGGCGAACTCGCCCGCGAAATGATTCTGCCGCCGACCGGTGGGCAAATAGGCCCACCCCACAAACTTGAATCACATCGCGGGTTGACGCCTACGACATAGCTGCCGATGGCAGCTTGACACTGGGGGCCGTCCAGGAATAGCCTCTGGGCCTGAAGCGGACCTTTGCGGACGGACCGAGCCTTTTCCGGAGACCATCAGGCCATGACTTCCCGTGAGCGGATCAAGGAGATCTTCACCGGCCGGGCCGTGGTAGGACTTGATCGTCCGCCTTGTCGCAAGGCCAAACGGGATGGTCGCGTCGTTCCGGCCCGGTTGAGCCCAGCAAGACCAAGAGGGCGACGGGCTCCATCACCTTGATGGGCAATTCAAAGCATCGCCTCAGCCGCTCAGGCGGAGGCCCGTTCCTGCACGGAGTCGAGATAGCCTACCGCCCCGGCCGCCAGCTCGGCGGCATTGCCCTCGTCCGTGTCGATGTGCATGTCCAGGCGGAAGTCCTTGCTGACGCGGACCATCACGTCCCCGAACACCAGCGACCGTTCGCCGGGGACGCGGACGCGCAGGATGTCACGGTCGCGCACGGCGAACTCCATGGCGTCCTGAGGGGACATGTGGACGTGCCGCTGCGCGCAGATGACGCCTTGCTTCAGCTCCACCCGGCCGTGGGGCCCTTCCACGACGATGCCCGGCGTGCCCCCCAGGTCGCCCGACATGCGGATGGGCGCGTCGATGCCGAGCTTGAACTCCTCGGTGCGGGCGATTTCCACCTGGCTTTCGGGGCGGACAGGCCCCAGGACCCGGACGCGGTCGATCTGCCCCTTGGGCCCGATGACGTTGACCTGTTCCTTGCAGGCGAACTGCCCCGGTTGGGTGAGGTCGGCATACCAACTCAACGAGTGGCCCCGTCCAAACAGCGACTCCACGTGTTCCTGCGTCAGGTGGACATGATGCGCCGAGATCCCGACGGGGATCGGATTGGGCTTGCGCCGGAGGACCAAGGTGACCCGCTGCTGCGCCACCGCGCGGACGGTCTGGCAGGCGATGGTGTGCTCCTCGTTGCTCCCGACCACAAGGATCGCAGCGCGGGAATGGCTGGGGG
>Ga0209777_10009333_pt1 | contig 10579 bp, 9 predicted proteins | sample FrelakmetHBP12HB_FD_187147 | JGI IMG/M metagenome (GOLD analysis project Ga0209777, IMG submission 187147) | Freshwater lake sediment microbial communities from the University of Notre Dame, USA, for methane emissions studies -HBP12 HB (SPAdes)... | ecosystem: Environmental > Aquatic >... | reverse complement strand
TTGCCGTACTCGGAGAGCGCCGTCTTCTTGATCATTCCTTTTTCCGTCACCATCGCGATGAAATGCTTCTCGTCAAATTCCTGTACCGGCACGAAAGCCTTGATGTTATCATCCGGCTGTTTCTTGAGAAGATTGACGATCGGCTTGCCGCGCGCGGTTCGCCCGGCTTCCGGAATTTCGTGGACCTTCAGCCAGTAACAACGTCCTTTGTCGGTGAAGAACAAAATGTAATTGTGCGTCGATGCGATGAACATGTATTCGAGGAAATCGTCCTCCTTCGTCGTCGCCGCCGTAACGCCCTTGCCGCCGCGCGATTGTCTTCGATAGCCGGACACGGGAAAGCGCTTGATAAACCCGGTGTGACTGATCGTGATGACGACATCCTCCTCGGCGATCATGTCCTCAACGCTGAATTCCTCGTAGTCATAGACAATCTCCGTGCGCCGCTCATCGCCGTATTTCTTCTTGATATCCAACAGTTCTTCGCGGATAATTTGCATCTGGAGCTTCTTGTTCGCAAGGATTGCCTTTAGTCTCTCGATGAGCTTAATCGTCTCCTTGTATTCTTCCTCAACCTTCTTGCGCTCGAGTCCGGTCAGTTTCTGCAAGCGCATGTCGAGAATCGCTTTCGCCTGAATTTCCGAAAGCTTGAATCGCTTCATCAATCCTTCCTGCGCGGCAGGGACATCCTTAGATTTCTTGATGAGCTTGATAATTTCATCAATGTTATCCAGCGCGATGATGTATCCTTCGAGAATATGCGCGCGCTTTTCGGCTTCCGCGAGGTCAAACTTCGCGCGGCGGACGATGACTTCGTTGCGGTGCTTGATGAAGTGATCGATGAGCTGACGAAGCGTAAGAACCTGAGGCCTGCCGTTGACAAGCGCAAGCATGATCACGCCGAACGTCGTCTGGAGCTGTGTGTGCTTGTAAAGGTTGTTGAGAACGACTTCAGCATTGGCATCGCGCTTCAGGTCTATGACGATTCTCATTCCGTCACGGTCGGATTCGTCACGAATGTCGGCAATGTCTTCGATCTTCTTATCGCGGACGAGGTCTGCGGTTCTTTCAATCAGCATTGCCTTGTTGACCTGATACGGGATTTCGGTCACAATGATGCTCTGCCTGTCGCTCTTGCCGGTTTCAATCGACGCGCGTCCTCGAATCACAATGCGACCGCGTCCGGTTTTGTATGCTTCTTTGACGCCTTCGTATCCGTAAATAATTCCTCCCGTCGGAAAATCGGGCGCCTTGATGATTTTCATCAGCCTGTCATCGGAAATACTCGAATTATCGATGACCGTGATGCAGCCGTCGATCACTTCGGTGAGATTGTGTGGAGGAATGTTTGTCGTCATCCCGACCGCAATTCCGGACGTTCCGTTGACAAGAAGATTGGGAATTAGCGCAGGTAGAACGGTCGGCTCTTTGAGTGTGTCGTCGAAATTACCGACAAACTCAACAGTGTTCTTCTCAAGGTCACGAAGCATTTCCTCCGCGATTCTCGACAACCGTGCTTCAGTGTACCGCATTGCCGCGGGTGAGTCGCCGTCGACGGACCCGAAATTGCCCTGCCCGTCAACGAGCGGGTAGCGCAGCGAGAAATCCTGCGCCATGCGGACCATCGTGTCGTAGACCGCCGAATCGCCGTGCGGGTGGTATTTGCCAAGCACTTCGCCGACGATGCGCGCACTTTTCTTGTACGCCCGGTTGCTCGCGAGTCCGAGGTCCTGCATGCCGTACAGCACGCGGCGGTGGACGGGTTTCAGGCCATCCCGCACATCGGGCAGCGCGCGAGCGACAATGACGCTCATCGCGTAGTCGATGTACGAGCCTTTCATCTCATCTTCAATATCGACGGGTACTATTTTTTCGCTGATGGTTACCATGTGTTATACTTTTTTCTCAATTCTTATCAAACAATGTGACCGTCATTGCTACTGCTCGTAGACGATTTAGTAGCGCTTTTTTTCAACTCAACCGTTTGATTTCCGCGCGGATTTCCTCAACAACCTCTGTATTGTGGATGACCTTGTTCATTCCTTCTTTGATCGATATGACATAAAACACTTTGCCACCGTACTCCCGTGTAAACTTCTTGTGTGTCTCCGCTTGCTGATTGCGTTCCTTAAATATCTCTGGAATGTGCGAAACACCGCTGGCGGGTTTGATTTGCAGACCGATGAATTTGTCGTTTATCTTGATAAAGAAGTCAACGTTGAAAAGCCTGTCCCACTCATCGGGCGCAGGTTCAATTTTGACGGCAAGCAGACTCTGGAGTTGACCGTAGACTGTGCGAATTTCTGTCGTGTAACCATCGTACGTACGGTCGATGACCAGTTGGATCATATAGTGAATGCAATCTTCCTCGGTTACCTGCTCAACCTCGGAAGCGATGACCTCGGTAATCTTGACGTACAGCTTCCTGCCAAGATCCTCGATGTGCTGCTTGGTTCGGATTTGCGCGAAATAGTACTCCCTCCACTCATCGACGGTCTTTGGAGCACACTTGCGTATTGCTTCGGAAACAGCACCAACATTTCTCTTGAAATTAAGTTGGAAGCGGTTGGTTGCGCTGTTTAAGATCCATTCCTTAGGCATTTAGTAATTCAAAAACCTTCCTTCCTCTCTATTAAGAAACAGAAGATCCTATCGACCGGACGAGTATGAACATAACTTAGGCGTACCGTGTTTTTTTCTCCATCTCTTTTCTATAAATTCCAAGTAAAGAGTAGTGAGTCCGGTGATATAGTATATTTTATATTTGTACTTCTTATGCTTATAATCACTAAAGTTGATGCCATTCCTAAAGAAGTACGTTGGCCGGTTTCGCTTATTAATAAACCTCTTCTCAGAACGAGAGAGGTTTAAACTTAAAAGCAGTTCCTTGGTTCTTATTGGGATGTATTTGACTGAACCACTAACTACATTGGGTGAGGAAACAAATGGGACCTTGCCGGCACGCGAATAGGCCTTCTTTTTATGAGACCTCGAATGGCTCGGATATATATCAATACTTACACCAGACCACCCAGCATCAATGTCCCCAGATAAATGATGCATTATTCTTGATCGCACATTGTCTTTCGCGATGCCATTATAGATTACCTCACCATTACTAAATCCCTTCGGGGTTTTATTTCTGTGTAACCTATGATAAATTGGTTCATTAGTCCATATCCAATAGCAACCTCCCTCTGCAGGAATTTTGTGAAAATGACTTTTCTTAGATAATACTATGCAATCAACATTCCTTAATTTAGCATTTGGTATTTTGATTCTGGATTCTACTTGTTTGAATTTGTTTTCTTCTTTCTTCCAGACAGATGTTGAGAAAAAATTTTTCAATCTTATTTGTGGCACTCTTCGAGACCAATTATCTATGCATTCATGTAGTTCAGTAGGCTTTCGAATTTTTGACGGTACTTGTACTCTCGTGTACAGTCAACGGTAACAAGATTGCTCTTGATCAGGTGAGCATTTATGAATGTTTTATTCTTGAGGTAAACATAAGAGAGCAGGTGGCCATTTTCGTCATATTTTTGCTTGTCGAACTTGAGGAAGATTCTTTGACCTTTCGTCTTGGAATTCAGAAACTCCACAGCCTGCTCTCGGTGAGTTGGTTCCTCAACAACTCCGATGAGTCTGATTATTAGTCCATTACTAAGTTCAAGAAGCTCAGGGCCTAAGACTTCTGTGACACTGTATAGCTCGGCTCTTTCACCATTGTCACCATTATCAATCTTCGAGCCAAACTTTAACTTCCGGGGATCAATCCTCTTGTCTAATTCGTGCGGGTCATTGAACTTATATGGCAGCGATTCAATATCGCTATGAATACCCTCGTCCGTCTGTTTTCGATTGATGAAATCGTAAGTTGCACCAGCGAAAATGTCGGTCTCGGAAATTTTTAGTTTGTTCTTGATGATTGGTATGAATGTCGGGCTTATTTCATAACCGATAGAATTCCTGCCGAGATTTTTTGCGGAAAGGGATGTCGTTCCGCTTCCCAGAAACGGATCGAGAATTGTATCGCTCACAAAAGAGAACATTCGAATCAGACGGCGGGGGAGTTCTTCGGGAAACATAGCAAGATGCTTGTCTTGCCTTTCTCCGGGAAAGTTCCAATGCCCGGCAAAGTAAGTATTCCATTCATCTGTAGTCAGCTTCGACAACTCTTTGATCTCTTTGCTGACCTCTGGCGGGTCGCCAAGCTTCTTGAATATCAGGATGAACTCGTAGTCAATCTTGAGAATTCCATTTCTTGGGTAAGGGAAGGAACCCATTATTGAAGCACCGCCTGTCGTGTTCGTCGTTGTGACCTTCTGCCAGATGATGGCACCCATATAGTCCATCCCAATGGTTTCGCAAAACTTTGTGATCTCCGTTCTAATCGGGATGACTTTGTAACGACCGTAATACACCGAGCGTGCAAATTGATCACCTATGTTGATACACAGCCGACACCCTTTGTGCAGAACACGGAAACATTCCTTCCACACAAGATTCAAGTTGTTGATGTAGTTCTCGTACGTGTCGTGAAAGCCTATCTGATTCTCGTCTCCGTAGTCCTTGAGTTGCCAATAGGGTGGCGAAGTGATGACAAGGTGAACTGATTCGTCGGCGGTTTCCGACATCCGCCTTGAGTCGCCGATTATGATCTTATGATAAGTAGCCATGTTTTGCCTCCTCGTGCCTCTGCTTTTGCGTCAACCGGTGTTCAGGCTCGTGCTTTCTTTTTGCCCGTTTTAGTTCTTGTGGATTTCTAATCATACATCCTCCGCAGGAGTTCCTTTGGCATAGCCATCCTTTGGAACGGAACAAATTTCTCACGCACTTCGCATTCTTCTCTAAATAACATACGACGTGTATTTGTCACGTCTTCCGCAAAAGAGAGCTATTTCACTCGGCGGTTTTCCCTTACTTTCACGCCGGCCGATGTACGTTAGCTCTTTCTCTAACAACCAATCGAAAAGCGACTTGTTGTTTTCAAGCTTTCCATTCTCGCGCTGGAGAGACTCATCCAAGTTTTCGATAGGACATTGCTCCAGCCGCTTCTGCGGCTTCACCGTCCCGAACGGCGCTCCGGTATCCCAATGAAATTCAACAAACAAGAATTCCTGTCCAAACTTCTGCCGGATTCCGACAAACCCTTTCTTGTCCTCTCGATAGACTCCTAAAATCAAATTTCTACTCTCGATCTTGTAGAGCCAGCCGTGCTTGCATTTCGCAAGCGGGATATATTGCATTGGCTGATTCATCTCTGTAGGCTTCTTCATCATACATGCCAATTGCTCACATGCTTCGCTCTCTTCTCCAAACAACGTGCAACGCGCGTTTGTCTCGTCCTTCTCATAATCCTACTAACGTACTCACATACTCAAATACTAACATACTCTCCTACACATCCAGATTTCTCACATACTTCGCATTCTTCTCGATAAACTCGCGCCGCGGCTCGACTTCGTCGCCCATGAGAATTGAGAACGTGCGGTCGGCATCGGCTGCATTTTCCACTGCCACCTGAAGAACCGTGCGCGTTTCAGGATTCATCGTCGTACTCCAGAGCTGTTCAGGGTTCATTTCTCCCAGACCCTTAAACCTCGAGATCACGAAACCATCGGAGCTTACTGCGGCTCCCTCCTCGCCCTCGGCGACAGTCTCTGCCGGCTCATCCTTTTTAGTTTTGCCGCCATCCTTCCCTTTTTCGCTGCGCAATCGTTTGATAATCTGCTCGCGTTCTTCGTCGTCGAAGGCATAGAACTCCTGCTTCCCCTTCTTGATTTTGAACAGCGGCGGCTGCGCAATGTACACGTGACCAAGCTCGATGAGTTCTTTCATGTAACGAAAGAACAGCGTCAGCAAGAGCGTACGAATGTGCGAACCGTCGACGTCCGCATCGCACATAATGATAATTTTGCCGTACCGAATTTTTGTCGCGTCAAACTCCTCGCCGACGCCCGAACCGATTGCCGTGAAAATGCAACGGATTTCTTCATTCTCCAGCATTTTGTGCAGGCGGGCTTTCTCGACATTCAAGATCTTGCCTTTGATCGGAAGAATTGCCTGGAAGCGACGGTCGCGTCCTTGTTTCGCACTGCCGCCCGCAGAATCACCCTCGACGATGTACAGCTCACAGTGTTCCGGGTCGTTGATGGAGCAATCGGCGAGTTTTCCCGGTAAACTCGACGATTCGAGCGCACTTTTCCGCCGCGTGAGGTCGCGAGCTTTGCGAGCTGCTTCACGTCCTTCCGCTGCCCGCAAACACTTCTCGATGATACGTTTCGCATCCGAGGGATTTTCTTCAAGCCACGTCGCGAGATGCTCGCCAACGATCATCTCGACGATGCTTTTGATTTCGCTATTACCGAGTTTAGTCTTTGTCTGTCCTTCGAATTGCGGTTCCGGGACCTTCACGCTGAGGACTGCAGTCAACCCTTCACGGAAATCATCTCCGGTAAGCTGAACGCCGCCTTCCTTTACAAGATTATTTTTTGAAGCATAACTGTTCAGGGTTCGTGTGAGTGACGTTCGGAATCCGACGAGGTGTGTACCGCCTTCCAGCGTGTTGATATTGTTGACGTACGTGAACACGTTTTCGTTGTACTGGTCGTTGTACTGAAGCGCGGTCTCAACTTCTACTGCCCTTCCACCTTCATCTTTATCTTCACCTTTTGCATAAAATGGTTTCCGCATGATCGATGGTCTCGTCGCATCGATGTATTTGACAAACTCGACAAGCCCTCCTTTGAAATGGAATTCTTCTTCCTGCTCCTGCCCTTTCCGCAGGTCGACGATTCGCAATCGCACGTCGGGATTGAGGAATGCGAGCTCGCGCAAACGCTCGGCGAGAGTCTCGAATTTGAATACTCGAATCTTGAAAATCTGAGGATCCGGAATGAATGTGACCTTCGTGCCGGTCTTGTCTGCTTTTGTTTTTCCAATGACCTTCACGTCATCCTTGGGCTTGCCACGGACATATTTTTGAAACCAAACTTTTCCCTCCCGGTAGACCTCGACCTCCAGCCACTCCGAAAGAGCGTTGACAACGGAAACTCCGACACCATGAAGTCCGCCCGAAACCTTGTATGTGTTCTTATCGAACTTTCCGCCCGCATGCAGCACCGTCATAACCACTTCAAGAGCGGAACGCTTCTCGTCGCGTTGAATGTCCGTCGGAATGCCGCGACCGTCGTCAGCAACGGTGACGGATCCGTCCGGGTTGATGCTAGTCTCGATGTTATGGGCATATCCTGCCAGAGCCTCATCGATGGAATTATCGATGACCTCGTAAACAAGGTGATGCAACCCACGAACCGACACATCTCCGATGTACATCGCGGGTCTCTGACGAACCGGTTCGAGCCCCTTCAACACGGTGATATCGTCCGCGGTATAGTCTCCGTTGGACTTGCCTCGATTATTCAACGGTCCTTTGACGTCTTCCTTTGTCTCTTTCTCAGCACTTCTCGGCATTGTTTGCTCTATCGAAAAATTATGTCGTTAACAATTTCCTGGTTCATTGCTTTATTGATCTTTGCAATGATTTCCTTTTTCAGAAACACAAGCTCGTTTCGCCAGGTCGAACGCGACACGCGAACAATCAGCTTTCCGTGGTCGATTCTTTGTGGAACCGTAACCGCAGCGATGTGTTCGCCGACAATAGCGGGCCAGCGCTCCAGTACTTCATACTGCCTTACGCGAGCACTCAGTCCGAGCTGCTTCAGCGTCGACTCGAGGGATAGGCTCAGTTGTTTTGCTGCTGATGACCTCACGACAGCGCAAGTACCTTATGTGATTTCACACAACCTTTTTCAATCGAGAACTTCCTGTTGCGCTCTCCGAACTCTATTGCTCGTTCAAGAAACTGTACACCCGTCGACGTGATGAACGTCTGGCTTATCCCGCCGACAAAATTCAACAGGCCCTCTGAACGGAGCTCGTCGAGCTCGCTGAAAATGTCGTCGAGCAGGAGAATCGGCGTCTCGGCACAGCGCTCCTTGAGGTAAAAGAACTCTGCTAGTTTGAGTGCGACCAGAAACGTCTTGTGCTGACCTTGAGATGCGTATTTGCGCATGTCGAGCCCATCGATCATAAACGCGAACTCGTCCCGATGAGGTCCGGCGAGCGAAGTGCCGACGCGACGTTCTTCGGCAACTTTATCCCGAATCAACGATTGAAGCATTCCCTGAAACTCTGCTTCTGTGCTCGCTTCCGCTGTCGCGGACGTCGGAAGATACTCGATCTGAGGGTTTTCTCTTTCGCCGGCCAGACTGCTATAGGAGGAATTCAGAAACGGACGGAACGCTCCGACAAAAGCCTTCCGCCGGGACATCAAGAACCCGCCAAGATTGGCAAGTTGTTCGTTCCACGGCTCGATCAGCGGTGTCACATCGTTGCCGTTCAGTTTTGCATCAAAGAGAATTTTATTCCGCTGTTTGAGCACGTGGCGATATTCGATGAGCGTCTTGAAATAGGCATTGTCGGATTGAGAAATCAAAAGGTCAACAAACTTCCGGCGCTCGCCCGGACTTCCCGTTGTTATCGGTGCATGTTCAGGCGAGCAGATAACGACCGGGAACTTGCCGATAACAGAGGAGAATGGCTCAATGCTCCGTCGATTGATAAAGAATGCTTTTTGAGGAATGCGCTTATCATAAACGACCCGAACCTGATTTTCCTGGCCGTTCTCCAGCGCGGCCGTACCTTCTATCTCAAAGAATTCCTTATCGAAGGTCAGCACCACGGAATCGGTGCTCGCATAGAAGCTCTTTGTCAGACAGAGATAAGAAATTGCTTCGAGGATATTGGTCTTTCCCTGGCCGTTATCCCCTAACAGCACATTTGTACCGTCGCCAAGCTCTAACTCTGAGTTACTATGATTCCGAAAGCTCTGAAGTCGAAGGCCGGTTATTCGCATGTAATCAGTGAATCATACATTCAGCCGCACAGGCATCACGAGCATCAACAGGTCTTCTCCTTCGCGTTGCGTACTCGGCTTCACAATGGCAGCCCTCGCCGGTGTGCTGAACAGGAACAGAGCTTCATCGGTATCGAGATGGGAGAGAACATCAACTATGTAGTACGAATTAAATCCTATTTCCATCGGTTCAGATGTGTAATCGCATTTCATCGTTTCTTTGGCTTCACTCCCGAAATCAATGTCTTCTGCGGAAACCGTAACCGAATTCTTGTGCAGGGAGATACGAACAAGATGAGTCGTTGAGCTGGCATAAAGGGAAGTCCGTCGCACCGAGTCGAGGAGCTCGTTCTTGTTCACAATAAGCTTTCTGTCGTTGTCTAACGGAATGACGCTCTCATAGTTCGGATACTTTTCATCGATCATTCTGGAAACCAGCGTAATGTTGCCGAGGTTGAACATTGCCTGAGTTTCGTTCAATGAAATCTTCGTTGGAGTTTCTTCTATACACTTTGCGACAAGATTTAGTGCCTTTGCCGGAATTACAATTTCCTTTTGGACATTCTTTGATGCGGATGATGATTTCGAAAATCTTACGAGCCGATGACCATCCGTTGCGACGGCACGGATTTCGGAGTTTCTAATTTGGAATAGAATTCCCGTCATGGCAGGTCGTAACTCGTCGCTGCTTACCGCAAAAGCCGTTTTCATAATCAGACGGCGCAGTGTCTCGTTATCAACCTGTAGCTCTTCGTGCTCTTTAAATGATGGTACTGACGGATAGTTTTCACTCGATTCTCCCGTAAGTTTATATGTACCATTTTGAGTAGACATCTCGACTTTGTTTGTAGCGCCGTCTGCTAAAATTGTAATGCTCGTTTCCGGGAGAGCGCGGATTGTATCGAGCAGCTTCTTTGCAGGAATAGCTATCTTTCCCTTTTCAGAACTCTTTATGCTGAGTTTGACGGAAGCAAAAATTTCAAGGTCGGTGGCGGTTAACGTCAGTTCATTTTCCGACAGTTCAAGAAGAAAGTTTTCAAGGATCGGGAGCGTTGATTTTGTGGGAATGACTCCACTGATATTTGCTAAACTTTTTTGTAGCTCATTGCTTGAAACTGTAAGCTTCATTGTATGGCTCCTTAGAGGAAAAGTATGGTCAAGAGAGTTTTGAACTATAATAAAGTACGAAATTTCTTGCTAATATACAACGTGAAATATCCCGTAAGTCTTAGTTATTTCAATTACTTATGAATGTTTTGTTTTAATAAAGAAGAAGAGTAATACTAATAGGGTTGATAAGTTGATAAGTAGAGCTAAACCTCTATAGTGAGATAATTCCAAAAGAAAGAATGTCTTTCACTTTCGGGCTGGGTGTGTATATCCAGCGTAGTTGTTAACATGGTGACTAACAATTGCAACCAGGTTTCTTCGCCGATGATTTTTCCACGTCGCATGAACATCAAATCAGATTTTATCAACAAATGAACAAGACAAGCGCATGTAAAAGAAATCCTCACATCCAGGAGATTACATGACTAAGCCTACGCAGTGCGGCATTCCAGCTTCGAGCGAAGTTGCTGAACGAGTTGTCTTTGCCTCGCGTCCACTTTTATAGAGTCTTCGACAGTCTGATACGCATGAATGACTGTACTATGGTCA
>Ga0209777_10009332_pt1 | contig 10581 bp, 8 predicted proteins | sample FrelakmetHBP12HB_FD_187147 | JGI IMG/M metagenome (GOLD analysis project Ga0209777, IMG submission 187147) | Freshwater lake sediment microbial communities from the University of Notre Dame, USA, for methane emissions studies -HBP12 HB (SPAdes)... | ecosystem: Environmental > Aquatic >... | reverse complement strand
ATAGTAACTGTTCCGCCAGCTCCAGTGGTGTAGGTTTTTCCTTCAAAGGTGACGGTTGCACCAATAACGGGGCTGCCCATATCGTCAGCAATGGTTAAGGTGAATGTCTGTCCAGCTTTTACATCACCAGAGATAGCGACGATAAGTTTCGGAACGTTTATGACCATGATTGTGCCTGAAACACTGGTGTATCCATCGGCGGTTGCTAAGAGTGGGTAGGTTAACGAGGTTGGCACTGAGGGAGCAGTGATTGTTGCTGTACCGGTTGTGGTCGGCCAGGTTTGTCCGTTAAAGGTGAACGTTACTGTGGCATCAGTGATGAGTACACCGTTTGATTTCGCTTCAACCGTGAAGGTTTGTCCTTCATCAACAGAGGGGTCATTGCTGATCGTCATTGGCTTTCGAGCTCCTGCGACGATGATGAATGGATTGTCAGGATCGGTTTCATTTTCCATGTAGATCGTGATGTTACCACTTGCTTGGGCAGTAATTGAGAACTGGACTTTTCCAGCTGCATCAGTGAATAAGTCAGAGGGTAATTTAGCTAGAACTGACTCATTGAGAGGTATACCGTGATCGAGACCTACTCGGACCCCTTTCAACGGGGTTCCGGTTGCTGGATGTGTGACCGTAACGGTTACCAAGGTTGGTTCACCATTGTAGATGGTTGCAGGGCTTGGTGTTGCTGTCGCGGTTGTTACACGGAGTAATCCATTAGCATGTCTATCTGCTCCACCATCTGGTATATAGCTGAAGGTGACGTTTCCAAGCGTTGTAGCGTTGACCTCATCAAGGGTACCAACTCCGTTCTCTATCGCGATTTGAGTGGATTGTGAGCAATACGAAGCATTTGGTAGACTCGACATGTTATAGAGAGTTAACGTACCATTTCCTGCGGGCATCAACTGGAAGGTCATGTTCATTGATTTATCGATCTTCCAAGCAAGGACCGATGGTGAAGAGGTCACGGTATAGTTGGTGACACGAAGGGTCGCGTTGTTTCCTCGGCTGTCATGGGTAGCATTGTAGGCATAGAGATAATAAGTTCCTCCGGAGAGAATAATCTCTTCCTTTGTGATGTCATAGGAAGCGGTTTTCGACCATGCGTCATCACCAGTGACGAGCGCTCCGGTCGCATTATAGAGTGCAACCGTTAAACCACTCTTCTCCGGGTGTCCACCACCAACAAGGTTGACCATGATATTATAGTCAACGGCGTCACCAGCATATGCAGTGGTAGGTGTGACGTTGACCATCATGTTATGGTTTCGTTCCATGACGACTTTAGTGTATCCCCAGAAGTGGCTATACCATTGTGCTGCCACGGTGATGTTCTGCGGAGCCGTGTCTGGTGTCGTTGCATCTTTTTTATGGGGTGGAATCCAGAAGGTGTATTCACCGTTGAGACCATTTCCTGCTTTATTTGTACCGCTCGTGGAGTTAAACTGACCATGATAGGTACCGGGGTCTTGCCACATGAGGTAGACATAGGCGTTTTTTACAGGGGCACCATCCATATCTTTGACGGTGACAGTAAGGTTGTAATCCGCTCCAACAGTGAATGAATCGACTGCAGATGTTACAGATGTTCCGTTGACAATTTCAATGGTTTGTGTTGCAGTTCCGTTGTCAGTTCCAGGCCAATCGATTGTTAATGTTATTGTTCCGCCGGGTTTCGTTGGTGTTACGTGAGCAACCCATCTTCCCCTCGAGATGTGGGCAAGTGAGGTTGCAGTCATTGGATATAAGATATCACCGGCCACAGTAATATTCTTATAATTTTCCCAGGAATTATCACCATAAAATGCTCGTCCAAGGTTGTCCGTAATGCTTCTACCAAAGATATCGAACGTGATATTGATGGTCTGAGCATATCCTGTGCCAGGTATGTAGTCTGGAACGTTTATTTTTTTATCGGTTGCTTGCCCACTACCGTCGTTCACAATGACGAGCTGTACCGGCGGGTTTGCACTTTTCACAGTAAAGCTTGCAGAATTATTCCATTCATAAGTATCGTCGGCAATAGGAGCATCATACCCGAAGACTACTTTCCAAGTACCATTTGTACTATTTCCTTTAACGGTATGACCTGAGCTTACCCAGTCCGTGAGATTCGTCCAACCCCGGCCTTGACCTGCAAACCATCTTGGGATATAAATACTATAGTTACCTACTTTTTGCCCTTCTGTAATATGTGTATTATTAATAATAGCATCATGATAATAAGTGGATCCTTTTTTGAGCGTTATCACTTGGTGAGCACCTGGAGTTGTATAAGGCATAATACCGTTTCCTTGACTGTCAGTTACGTTGACATCAATGCGTGTTTCGAAACCCCAGTAGATTGTGGTGTTTGTTAAGGTTATGATTGGTGTTCCACTGTTCACGGTGAATGTGATCTCAGTAGCGTTTTTCTCTGGTGGATCCCAGGGACCCATATTTGTATAATTATAATTTTCACTGGTCGTCGCGGGGTGTGTTGGGAAAACTCCTGAATAGTCACTTCCATAGTATTTACTATAGTTCCTATTACCTTCATCTGGATAATAATAAGTACTGTTTTGTGTATCAAAATCTCTGTAAGCCTTTACGGTATAATCTCCCGCCTTGGTAAAATTACCGTTAATTTTAATCGCTTCTGTAACACCGATTGCACGCCATTTTTGGTATTTCGTTTGATTGTCTGGACCCATGATTGCGATCATACATCCCGTGTCGTTTGCCGTGTCAACTGTGATAGTCACACTCCCAGAAGAACCGTAATTGAAATCTGAAACACTTTCAATGGAATATTTCGTCGAGGTATTGACCCAGATATACCCTGCGTAGGAACTCGGCGTGTTTCCGCTGTGAATTGCTGCAACGTCATCAAATATCCACATACCAGATCGGTTAAAGGAAATTGGTAAGCCAGCGGTATCAATTGAAAGGTTTGTGTCACCTCCAATTCTAGTCAGTTTTGCGCTATAACCGCCTACCTGATAAGGCCCATCCCAGGTGAACTCATTTGCATTTCCTCCTGTTCCGCCAGATCTATATGTTGGGTAGTATAGATAAAGGTAACCTGTTTGAGTCCATGTTTTCGTATTAATCGTAACAGATGAATATGATACTCCATATTCCAGGTTGGTTGTTGCATTTCCCCATGCATTGACACCGGGTGTTTTTGCACCAGCGTTTTCTATAATGTCAATGTTTAATTTATTCAATACTACCAGCGTTGATAGTAGCATTGCGAGTACTATCAAGGTAGCGATTATTTTGTTTCCTTTCATTTTTTATGTCCTCCTAAATTCATATTGCATATTGTTTCATGAGGGTCTGGTAAAACACGTACTGGTGCACACCGTGAACCAACATACAAGCCGCGCACTATCACATAGTAGGTAGCCTATATTTGTGTCCTCACCGGACCTCACCACCTAAATAATTACCTTGTTTATATAAGTTACGATTTTCCTTATCTTATAATTACCTATTGGTACAAAGTTTAGATTAATCTTCAAGAAGCTGTTTCGTTTTTCATTCGTGTGTATCGTGCAACAATTTCTTGAACGCAACACTTTTTCCCTCTAACTCGGCGTTGAGCAAACCAATCGCCTGTCGTAATTTTTCCTGTGAATCAGTTTCATAAAAAATTTTTAACTTTTTCAAGCTAAGTGTTTTTCCGCAACCAGCACATTTTGTGGTCTTCGAGGAAAGATCTACTCCTTTGACTTGTTTGCACTTTGGACAGACAATAACACCCAGCCTCATAAGATACATTCTTGAGAAACAAACCTTAACTAATAAATATACCTATCATTATTTGGGCTTGACAAGTTCCCCGCCTTAGCTCAGTCTGGCTGGAGCGGCCGGCTGTAGACTCTATGGCCGTTACCGGCAGGTCCCCGGTTCAAATCCGGGAGGCGGGACTCCCCTTCTTTTTCTTGTAGATAATAGTACAAAACGTGCCGTTTCTCCATATCAGTAACCGCACACAACGGTCAAGAATCACAAAATATGGTCGCCAAAACAACGCAGGGCGTATCACAGACTTATGTCGGGCTACAAATTAGCTCAATACATGCTTTGTAGACTGCGTTTTATGACGCTGACGACGTCGATTAAAGGCAGGGACAACGACTTAAAGAACGACTTTAACACACTTGTTAAACACATTCGACGTCATTATGGGTGTTTTGAATACATTCTTGTGAGAAACAATGAGGGTAATGGGGTTTTGCATGTTGTGTATCGAGGCTATTATGTCTCAAGAACGTAGCTCAAAGTTCAGTGGGAGGACATATACACTATTCTTAGAATGTGGACATTCGAGATAAAAAACGATATTATTGCTCGTATGTGGTGAACCAATATCTTTATGGGCAGTCAAGTTTTGTGCGTTACTCAATGATTGTTCTATGGATTGTGAAGGGGTTAACGCCGGTATGGAACGGTTTTTGCAAATGGTAATATGAGGACAGGCTTCTTCTGTGGGATAGATATTTTTACAGATATTCCCCATCTGTCCAACAGAAGAAGCTTAATGATTTCGGATGACAACACTTATTTAGGGCTAGCCCTATTTCGTGTTAATGGAAAAATTATCGATGCTGAGATGCCCAGTTTGTGGAAAATTGAGCCTATTGCAAAACTTTGTTCGTTTCCACAAACTTGACGCTGTGGTACTGAAGATAAAAGGTCTTGGGCGTGGAAGGGGTTTTAGGAACACATATGAGAAAAGCCCTGTGATGGGCGACTTGGCTAAATACTGGATAAAAAGACTAAAGGAGGTGATTACATACCTAGAAAACCTAAGTCAGGAACAGAACAAAAAGGCGATGTTGGAGATACCGACAAGGGTGGACAAAATAGTGTTGGGGGGAAGGATATCCTCAAGTGTAATGCAGATATCTGCTTTACCGAAGATGGAATTGAAATCAGAGTCGACCCAAAAGGTAATCCTAAATGTGCCAAAATGCTCGCTGAGTATATGTATGAACAAGGTAAAGAAGTAAAATTTATCTTGGAGAAGGGCCAGGTATCATTATCTAAAGAGTAAGAATAGTGTTTGCGTATACGCAAATGATAGACGATTGGGCTAAATAACAGCTAATGCTATGTATAGGTGCTGTGATGGGCTAGGGCATCGGTTTTTCCTCAAAAGCCATCTTATTTACCTGCATTAGCTCTAGGCAACCTTTTAAACTTACTACATGATGTAGTGTCGGTAAGTGAGGTGGATGAGGGCATTATACAGTTTACCGATAATGGTATTCTATCCAGAATCTAGGGGTTTGGGATGGTGACGTCCCCACAAAGCACGTTTTTGTTTTCTTTGCTTGTATGAATTCCATAATGTTTATTCATGTATCAGATATATACAAAAAGTAAGATGACAACAAAGAAAACAAAGGCAGTGTGCGCTCCGCTTATAGAAGCTGAACATTTGCGGAGAGCTCTTCGAGAACGAAATCTTTTACGCGACGATGTCGAGATAGCCAAGGAAGGAACGTATATTTGTTTCCCTGTCAAAGACGCTTCAGAAGATTTATGTTTGTATAAAGTTGTGACCAAATCATTTAAGTTGAAAGCTGCAAAACCTCACTGCTACAAAGATCGTCTCAAGCTCCCAAAGAAGCTCATGGAGGAACTTCCAACATCTTATGATGTGGTGGGAGCAATTATTCTGATTAAGTTGCCGAAAACTCTTTTTCACTATCGAAAAGAAATCGGCAAAGCATTGTTAGAGACACATAAAAATATACGAACAGTCTGTTTAATTGATCCTGTTTCAGGGGAGCTTCGCACACGAAATGTCGCGATTATTGCAGGGGAAAATCAAACGTTGACCACACATACTGAATATGGGTTATTATTCGATGTCGACGTAAGAACAACGTATTTTTCTCCACGACTTACATCAGAAAGAAAACGAGTAGCTGATCTCGTAAAGCCAGGGGAAACCGTGGTTGATATGTTCGCTGGAGTAGCGCCGTTCTCTATTATGATTGCACGGTATGCGAAACCAAGGATAGTGTATGCGATTGATAAAAACAAAGAAGCGGTAATATTAGCACAACAGAATGCAAAACAGAACCATGTCCTTGAGACAGTTGAAGTCATCCATGCTGATGCCAACGATGTCGAAAAGGTAGTCCCTAAAAAAGCAGATCGGATAATTATGAACCTTCCGTTTTCAGCCTACAGGTTTTTTTCGTTGGCATTGTCCATTGCAGCGAAGACATGTATAGTACATTATTATGATATACTAAAGGAAGAAGACATCGACGCAAGGATTGATGCATTGAAAAAAATCGCGGAAGAACAATACTTTAATCTGAAAGATATTTCGATTCGTAAGATTAAGTCGTATGCGCCAAGAGAATTTTATATAGGAATAGATATTACGGCTACGAAACACGCCGACGTAGCTTAGCCCAGTTGAGCGGCTGACTTGTAATCAGCAGGTCGGGGGTCCAAATCCCTCCGTCGGCTTGCCAATCATTTTTCCTCCTGTGAAAATTAAACAAAAAATTATTTTCTCCTGAGAAAAAGAAAAAAGGGCTTTGGACCCCTAATTACAGCCTCTGTGGATCGTTTTGAGATAAATGAGTTAAAGTTATTTAACCATTACTAATCCAGATTTTTTTTCCGTATCCCTTCGGCGACATGTTCTAAAGGAATTAGATACAACAAGATAACCATTTTGGTGAGATGATGGGATGTTGGTAGTTTTTATGACGGACAGCATCGGCTGTCATCATCTTTCTATTGAGCATTAATACATATTATTGCTTATTGTAATGAGCAATGTTTATATCTCGAATAATAGGAAAAAAGAGGGACTGTTTTTGTATATTTGGTAATGAATCTATGGTGTTTGTCTGTGAGGAAATATGCTTATCGTTGTACTGAGGTCTTGGATAATTATCAAACGATAAACCTTTATTATTAAATAAGCATTCAAAGAATAAAGAACGTAACCATGGTCATAGCATTTGGGTAGGAGGTTATTATGATCAATGAAGACGATTTGCCTCAAGCAATCTATGATTATGCGATGAAGAAGTATCAGAGACAGTTAGGGCAAATGAAAAAGAAATACATTGAGGAATTTCCTGAGAAGGACTGTGATTTGCCATATGACGCATGGTAGAAGAACTTCCTCTGTTGGTTGTTCTTCGAGAAGGTTCTGCCTGAAACCGGTATGACGATAGGAGAGGAATTTGCAGAACAATCAACAAAGTTAACACCGGAGATGAAGAGGAATACCCAACGTATGAGGAATATGATCCGGTCTGATTTCCTGGTCATGTCAGAGAAAGGAACCATGGTACGGTTTAAGGATATCCATAACAAAAAAATCTATGACGTGAAAAGATACAAAGGTGGTCCGAGATATTCACCTCATACCATAGTCACCGGGCGAATATTTCCCTTCGGTGACCATTATCGTACAACTGGTTTTTTCTTCTTCCAGACAAGCCCTTTCCTATTAGATCCCGATATCATTATGAATGAATATGAACATGATCAGATTGCTCGAATAGAGAATATCCAATTGCGTACACGCTCTTCATTCCAGTCCGTGATGAACAATTACCCTTCTCACTGGGTCGATTGGATATGTAATTATTATCAGATAAAACAGAGGCTGAAGAAAGAGAAGGTCCGTGAAATCGAGCAGAGGTTGACATCTAATCTTCCGAGTGTTCTTCAAACTCTGCCTAAGAAGGCTAAGGATGTATTGCGGTTCTGCATAAAAAATAGGGGTTTCGTGAAATATGGACTGTTGAAGCACTACGACGATGATTTTCAGTTCTTCTGGGAGGAACAACCTTTGTCATCAACCATGGGGGTGTTGCGGCAGAGGGGGTTGCTGTTCATCGGAAGAATGTGGTTTGGGAAAAGGAACTATAAGGTTGCGTTTGTCCCTATTGAACTTCGTGATGCTCTGGAAAATTTGTTTACCTCTGAGAAGCAATCACCGTAAATAAAACGTGCTTGATTGGTGGAAGGATAATATGGAGATGGATTTCTTTGACGAGGATCTGGAAAAACGGATTCTGCAGATATTTCACCGTGAGGGGCCAATGACTCCTCCAAAGGTCAGCGATGAATCGCTAAAGTCCTATTTTTCCTTTCTTCAAAAAAACTTAACACTCCCAATGAAGGGAACATATGAACAATGAACATGGAACCGACCTAGGTGAAAGGACTCAGTGTCCTATCACAGTAATGAAGTTGTTAGATGATATCGATGAATTTTATGGGATATGTATCGAGGGTATCGCTCGAAAGAAAAACGAAGTGATCCCACTTGCTGATTTCGAATGTAATACTACAGATCACAGTAATTATCAGCTGTTAGATGATTACAAAACATGGTTTTCGAACAATAGATAAAAAAAAGAATTATATGTAAGGAATACGAGGGTTGAAAAAAATGAAACTCGCTATCGATTTTGAAGAGTTAGTGGATGCCTTTGAAGAATCTGATGTGATGCACCATTTTTTTATTGATACGCAGAAAAGCGAGCTTATCTACATTAACGAAGCTGTTGGAGATGACTACGAAAAGCAACTTGAGGCTCTGGAAGACGAGCGATACCTTATGATCCCTGCGCGATTCCCTCAAGATAACTTCATGATCATGGAAATGTTCGTCTACGAAAAAATACACGATATCACTATAGCTGAAAAATTCAACCAGGCTCTCGAAAGAAAAAAACCTTTTAGAAACTTTAAAGACTTACTCTTTGACTACCCTGACCTTAGGGAACAATGGTTCGCGTATCACCGTGAACACCTTAAAAACGAAACGATTAACTGGCTTTGTAACAGCAATATTGAATTAGAGAACCAATGTCTTATTCCAGAGATAGACATTCGGGAGCTAACGCAAGACGAAATCAATAGTCTCAGCGATGAAATAAAAGAATTTGGTCCTGTCAGATGTATGAACTGTCAGAACGAGAAAGGATTCACGAGACGACTATTTTTAATCAATGTTTCGCCTGAGAATCGACTCATTGAACAGAAAATAAAACATCTCATGAAAGAACAATTCGATATCACTCACTATGGTTGGTGGAGCGAAGAAGACCCCAACATTTTAACCGTCTCACGATGCCCGAAATGCGATAGTGAACGCATCATCTGGGATTATTGACTATGGTGCAAACCAAACTATCCTCTTTTATTCCGCAGGACACTGTTACCTCTCATGTAGGTGAACGCTTCGTCGACCATTTGTATATCAAACCGCGGACCATTGTGGTGAAACATTACCAAGCCGAGATCGCGAGGAACGCGGTTCATGAGAACACCGCCGTGATTCTTCCAACAGGCCTAGGGAAGACCATTATCGCGTTTCTTGTCATGGCGGAGGTCCTTCCTAAAAAAATCCTGTTTCTTGCGCCGACGAAACCTTTGGTACAGCGGCATTATGAGAACTGTATACAGTTCCTTGCTGTTGAAGCATCAGCGGTCCAGATGCTGACGGGGGGCATCTCAGTGAAAAAACGCAGAGATTTCTTCAACACGGCAACGATTGTTGTTGCGACACCGCAAACCATCGACCATGATCTTAGATCCAAGCGGTATACGTTGCGGGATGTTGGATTGGTTGTGTTTGATGAGATGCATCGAGCGGTGGAACGGTACGCGTATGTCTCTATCACAAAACAGTGTCAGTGCCGAATTTTGGGTCTCACAGCATCCCCAGGGTCAAAGAAAAAGAAGATCAAAAAAATCTTTGAGAACCTAAAAATCACTCATGTTGAGAGTAGAATACCGGATGATCTCGACGTCCGAGACCATGTCAAGGAGGTGCTTCTGGAATGGATCAAGGTACCGCTGGACCCTGGTTTACGGGTGATCCAGAAGTCATTACAGGAACTGTATCTGGAGAAGCTCGGGAAGCTCAATAAACTGGGGATTCTTACGTATAAAAAACCAGAGTACCTCTCGAAGAAAGACATTTTTGGCGCGCGGGTCACAATCCAGAAACGATTCCGGAACAAGCCGTTTGTGTTTGCGTTGTACAACAGCCATGCAGTGCTCCTTCACGCTTCCCATTGTCTTGAGCTTGTGGAGACGCAGGGTGCTGTATCCTTCTTGAAATACGTTGAGAAATATATGAAGAAACCAAAACGTTCCCGGTCGGAACAGATGTTTCTGAATCATCCGTTTCTTCAAAAAGCAGCAGCACTTGCACAGAATAATCAAATGTTATCTCATCCGAAGTTGGCAGCACTGCATCAGATCATCAAGAGTCAGTTCGACCAAGAACCTGATTCTCTGGTCCTTGTCTTCACTCAATATCGAGATACGATTGAGTCTATCGAGGCTGTGTTAAAGGATTTCCCGCAAGTGCGGTACCATCGGTTTATCGGGCAGGCAACACAGGGAGCAGCGAAGGGGATGTCACAGAAGGAACAACAACAGATCATCGAGATGTTCCGAAAACGAGAGATTAATGTGCTTGTCGCGACGTCAATTGCCGAGGAGGGGATCGACATCCCGAATGTGAACCGGGTGGTGTTCTATGAGCCGATCCCGTCTGAGATTCGCGGAATCCAGCGGAAGGGGCGG
>Ga0209777_10009331_pt1 | contig 10582 bp, 6 predicted proteins | sample FrelakmetHBP12HB_FD_187147 | JGI IMG/M metagenome (GOLD analysis project Ga0209777, IMG submission 187147) | Freshwater lake sediment microbial communities from the University of Notre Dame, USA, for methane emissions studies -HBP12 HB (SPAdes)... | ecosystem: Environmental > Aquatic >... | reverse complement strand
TGTTTAGATATTTATGTGTGTAATAACTTATGTGAGGCAATAGGGGTTGGAATAAGAATTGGAGGAGTAACCTACAAATACCAACACCGACCCGAATGAGAACGAGTCGGCTTGATTAGAACAGGCGATGCTGTAGAAAGGTCACTTCACACTGACCGAAGTTGAAGGGTGTGTTCAGCGACCAAGACCGTTGCAACAAGGTCTTCGTTTTCGTGAGAGCCTGTTAATCTTCAGGAAGGTGCTTCGAGAGCCACTCGCTCACATGCTCCAAAACGGGACCGGAAAACGGTTTCACAAGGGTAACGACCAACAGGTGAGCGCTCTTGGTGACGAACGGCATGATCTTCTTGAAAATCGTTCGAGTCTTTTCATCCGTTTCAATCGCGTACGAATTATCGGAAAGTTGTACGTGTTTGTATTCCTGAATAAGATTGAGGACAGGATCAAGGCTCAATTTCATTCCGCTATTATCATAAGTTATCAATAGGACTGACATAATTATCTCCTTCTCATCATTCATTCATATTCCTAACAGCTTCTTTTCCTTCATTCCGCATACAAGTGCACTGGCGAGTTGCTGTGCCGCAGAACAGTGAAGAAGCGGTACAAGTGCATCGAACCGAGGTAGGCTTATTGACTTGATATATCAATATAGATACTTTTGAGACCAATAGCGAGACATTAATTTAATAAACAGAGAAATTCCATAATTTCATCGAATTCATTCTCTATTCCCCATGTGTGTGAGAATCCTGACACATACCCTGTATCAGGAGATGGAATAGAGGGAGGATTGGAGGAGTAACCTACAAAACAAGAAGCCGACCCGCAACAGTCCGCTAACACCTCGGTAAGATTTTGGCGAAAAAAGTGATCAGAGTTTATTGTTTTCAGGAAAATTTCGGTATCCGCTGAGCCTGAAAAGCCGTGTGTCGGCAGTTCGATTCTGCCCCTGTCCACAATAACGGACCACGTTTCTTCCTCTGCGCCCTTAGCCTTTTCCTTTGCGTTCTTTGCGTTTATCTTTTCTCTAAGAAGGTTTAACCGCGCTGGAATAATAACGCCGGAATACGAATTGGATCGCCTCCCTGGTGTTAAGTCACAATCCATACTCCCATTTCAGCAAACAACCCATCTTTGTCGAAGGAGCTTCTTGCGCTGACCAGTTCCACAGAGTCTATGTAACATACAGCGCTCCTGAATAAGTGATAGAGAAAAATTCCGGAATCATTTTTTTTGACATTTTCATGACGTTTTTATGACAACCACTCCGCGGGAATTCGTTAGTTTGATAAGAACGCCACGATTGTACCGCCGCGCCATGGTGAGAACCTGAGAACATTTTCATATACTGTTACTCATAATTTTTATAATGGAACACATCATAACTTCACTGAATGAAGCGGAGATGAAGGCTGAACCCAATCCGGAGCTTACCGGGAAACACTGGAAATTGGGCTTCTGGTCGCTGATCGTGACACAGTTCCAAGGGGCGTTCAGCGACAACGCACTGAAGAATCTTGTCTTGCTCATCATCATCGGCATGGGGCTTCCGGCGGATGAGCGGGATCTCCTGGTTCCGCTCACAGCGGCATTATTTTCCATCCCGTTCATTTTCTTCTCCATGACCGGAGGTTTTTTCGCCGATCGGTTCAGCAAACGCACCACGACGCTGGGAGTGAAGGTGTTCGAATTTGTGGTGATGCTGATCGCTGCTGCCGGGTTGTGGCTCGAGATTCTCCCGCTCCAATTCATCGCTATATTTTTGATGGGCGTGCACAGCGCGATCTTCGGACCGTCGAAGTACGGATTATTGCCGGAGCTTTTGCCGGAAAAACGCCTCTCGTGGGGGAATGGCGTCATCGAGCTTGGCACGTTCCTTGGGATCATTCTCGGCACGGTGGGCGGCGCCATCCTTGCGGAGAGGTTCCATGCCCGGCAGCTTTGGTCGGGACTCATCCTCATCGGGCTTGCGATCTTTGGACTCATCGCTGCATTGGGCATCACTAAAGTTCCTGCTGCAGATCCCACGAAGCGATATCGATGGAACAGTTTTGCCGAGCTCCGATTCCAGATGCGTTCTATCAGGAGCGATAGGGTGCTTTTCCTTGCAGTACTCGGCAATACCTATTTCTGGTTTCTCGGGCAATTGTTGACCTTCAACATTGTCGTCTACGGATCAGATGTGCTGCGTTTGAATGAGCTGAAGATCGGGGAGTTGCAGGCCGCCATTGCAATTGGAATTGGGTTGGGGAGTCTGGCTGCGGGTTATCTCTCGGGAAACAAGATTGAATACGGCCTGATCCCGCTTGGCTCGATCGGATTGACAGCATTTGCTAGCATGCTCTACCGGCCGGAACTCTCGTTCATGGCGGTGGCCATCAATCTCTGTCTTTTGGGATTCTTCAGCGGTTTCTTCGTGGTTCCCATCAACGCGTTGATCCAGCATCGGCCGGCGAAAGAATCCAAGGGCGGTGTCCTCGCTGCGGCAAACCTGCTCTCGTTCGTGGGCGTGTTTCTTGCCGCCGGCGTGTATTATGGATTGAGAGGTGTGGGTCATTTCCATCCACAACAAATTTTTCTTATCAGCGCAATTGTCACGGCCGGAGCAACCATCTATGTGCTCATTCTGCTTCCGGATATGCTGCTGCGCTTCCTGCTCTGGTTGTTTACGCATTCCGTCTACCGCATTAAGATCGAAGGCCGGGATAACATTCCCGATAAAGGCGGCGCTCTCTTTGTCTGCAACCATCTTTCCTTCGTGGATGGATTGCTGCTCATCGCCTCCACCGATCGGTTTGTGAGGTTCATTATGTACAAGGGTATTTACGAAATGCCGCTCGTGAAGCCGTTCGTCAAGATCATGAAGGCGATACCAATCTCCTCACAGTTGCGGCCGCGCGAAATGCTGAAATCGCTCCAGGATGCTACCGATGCGATCAACAATGGCGAGGTGGTGTGCATTTTCGCGGAAGGACAGATCACACGCATCGGGCAACTGCTGCCATTCCGCCGCGGTCTTACCCGTATCATGCGCGACGTAACGGCGCCGATCATCCCGGTCTGTCTCGACGGTGTTTGGGGCAGCATCTTCAGTTATGAGAAGGGACGCTTCTTTTGGAAAGTCCCTCACCGGCTTGCCCAACCCGTCACCATTAGCTATGGAAAACCGATGCCTTCGGATGCGGCCCCGTTCGATGTCCGCCAGACGGTGCAGGAACTGAACACTTCATCGTGGCATTATCGCAAATCCCAGATGAATCTGCTCCAACGAGCATTCGTGCGGACTGCCCGGCGCCACCCATTGCGTTTTGCGATGGCAGATCTTCGTACGCCGAAGCTGCGTTTCGGTTCGGCTCTTATGAAGACCGTGTTTCTGGCGCAGCGATTACGCCCTGCGTGGGAAGGACAGGAAATGGTCGGTATTCTCCTTCCTCCATCAATACCGGGCGCATTGGTGAACTTTGCCGCTCTTCTGATGGGAAAAGTCCCGGTCAATCTGAATTATACGGCATCGGCGCAGACACTTGCTTCCTGTGCGCAACAGTGCAGCATTTCGACGGTGATTACCTCCAGAGCATTTATGGAGCGTGTCAAAATTGAGCCGCCGGGGAAAACGATATTCATGGAAGACCTTGCCGCCGCACCGCACACCACTGAAAAGTTGAGGGCGCTTCTCTGTTCGTGGCTGTTCCCCATCCGACTCCTGGAGCGATCTCTTGGAAGGAGAAAACCGATTTCATTGGATGATATCGCAACCATCATTTTCTCCAGCGGCAGCACCGGCGATCCGAAAGGGGTAATGCTGACACATTATAATGTTGGGTCCAACATTCATCAGATGGGGCAGATTTTTGCTTTCCACAGGAAAGATCGTTTTCTCGGTATTCTGCCATTCTTCCATTCGTTCGGGTTCACGGCCACCATGATGACTCCTGCTGCGCTTGGCGTGGGCGTGGTTTACCATCCCAACCCTTTCGATGCACAGGCGATTGGAGAGTTGGTCCGTAAGCATGGCGTTACGCTGCTTGTCGCGACGCCAACCATGCTTCAGACATACATGCGAAGGTGCCAGCCGGAGGACTTCGGAAGCTTGCAGTACGTGATGGCCGGAGCGGAAAAATTACCGGAGCGACTCGCGCAATCGTTCGAAGATACCTTCGGCATCAGGCCGATGGAGGGTTACGGCTGCACAGAGTGCTCGCCGGTGATCACAGTCAATACACACGATTATCGCGCTGCCGGGTTTCGCCAGGTCGGTGCGAAGCGCGGAAAGATCGGTCACCCGCTGCCCGGTATCAGTGTGCGCATCGTTGATCCGGAAACACGATGCCCGTTGCCGGTCGGCCAGCCTGGAATGCTGCTCGTATCAGGACCGAACGTGATGAAAGGGTACCTGGGAAAACCGGAGAAAACACAGGAAGTCATACACGATGGGTGGTACGTTACGGGCGATATCGCCTCTATCGATGAAGACGGCTTTGTGCAAATCGTGGATCGCTCAAGCCGCTTCAGCAAGATCGGAGGCGAAATGGTACCGCACATCAAAGTCGAGGAGTTGCTCCACGATCTTGCCGGCTCGACTGAACAATCGTTCGTCGTCGCGGGCGTACCCGATGCGGCCAAGGGCGAGCGGTTGGTGGTGCTCCATCTGCTGAACGATGATCGAATGAAGGAGTGTTTGGACAAGCTTGCTACAGCATCCATCCCGAATCTGTGGAAGCCACGCCCAAATCAATTTTTCCGGGTCGAAGCGTTTCCTTTGCTCGGCACCGGAAAACTGGATTTGCGGAAAGTGAAGGAAATGGCGATGGAAGCGGGGAGGATGGAGAGGTAAGGGAGGATCGTTGTATTATTCACCTCACAAACAACACACCAACACCGGCAACTGCCACAATCGCCCCGAGGATAGCGCGCCAGGTAATTCTTTCGTTGTAAACAATTCTGACGAGCGGCAGCATGAGAATTGGAGCGATTGCCATTATCGTCGCTGCAATTCCGACGCTGGTGTATTCTATCGCGATGAGGCTAAATGTAATTCCTAGGTACGGTCCGAGAATGGATCCGATGATAGTGAGCGATAGCAGTCGTTTATTCCCGATAAAGGTTTGATACGGACGGCTATAGCGTTTAGTGGCGATTCCAAAAGGAAGAAGTGGAATTAACGAGGCGAAGATGCGCACGGCCGTGGCAACAAATCCGTCGACCGGACTTTCGCGAAACGCCAGCTTTGCAAATACCAGCCCGCCTCCCTGCCCTGCGGCCGCAAGAAAAGCATAGATGATGCCTAACGTCGTCAGTGAGGAACTGTTTGTGCCATTCGATTTTCTCCCAAGCACAACAAGACTAATCCCGCATATCGTGATGAGTATTCCGAGTGCTCCGGTTGCGGACACTCCTTCCCCAAGAATAAAGTAGGCGAGTATTGCGGCAATCGCCGGTGCGAGGGACATGATCAGCATTGCAACGCGCGGACCGATTTCCTGGTATGCCTTGAAGAGAAATGTGTCGCCAATCGTTAACCCGATGACACCGCTGACTCCGAGCATGATGAATTGATTCAGTGAGAGATTGACGTCGGGTCGTATCAGGATGATTGATACGGAAAGATAGCCCAATGCGAGAATCAATCGAGTGATGTTGACCTGGAACGAGCCTGCATGTCTCGTGGCTGAAGCGAATGCCAGCGAGCTGCCGGACCACAGGCAGGCGGTTATCAATGCGCTCAGCTCACCAAGATAAGGCATGCAATCAGCATCATTGTAGGTCTGCTAAACTTCAGTCCTCTCCAGGAAGTTAGAAAATCTTTGGATCGAAGGTTCTCTTTGGATGGAAAATTCACTAAAGTTTGGTCATCTGTTTACATTCCGTCCACAAGTTAGCGCCTGTCGCAAAGAAAACCAAATTGGATCGGATTAGGTTAGCGCATCCGGTGAGATAATATTTTGAAAGGCAAAAATGCTGAGTACGCCAAGGAACGCAAGGAATTTGTTGTCTTTGGGGTTGTGCTCGTTCAAAGAATATTAATCGCAAAAACGCAAAGGACGCAAAGACTTTGTGAGCGCTGCGCCTGCATTAATGAACTGCTATCCAGACTGAGACATCACCCACTTGAGATTCTATGGCAGACTCCTTATATTGCTTTCGCACAAGACAATGACGAACAGCAAGGTTCATGGGTAGTGTCCGTTTAGAGCACGTCTACAAGAAATTCGAGGGCAACGTCACCGCCGTCAACGATGTTAACCTCGACATCGTGGACAAAGAATTCGTCGTTCTCGTTGGACCCTCGGGGTGCGGCAAATCGACAACACTGAGAATGGTCGCCGGTCTTGAGGAAATTTCGGAAGGCAACATTTTCATCGACGGCGCGCTCGTGAATGATGTCCCACCGAAAGACCGCGATATCGCGATGGTATTCCAGAACTATGCCCTCTATCCACACATGAGCGTGTTTGAGAACCTCGCGTTCGGCCTGAAGCTGCGTAAATTTCCAAAGCAAGAGATCAAGCAGCGCGTGGAGCACGCGGCCGGCATTCTCGGCATCCATGAATATCTCGGACGCAAACCGAAAGCACTCTCCGGCGGTCAACGCCAGCGCGTTGCCCTCGGCAGGGCAATCGTTCGCCGTCCCAAAGTCTTTCTGTTCGACGAGCCGCTCAGCAACCTCGACGCAAACCTGCGCGTACAAATGCGGACAGAGATCTCCCGCCTCCACACCCAACTCGAAACGACAATGATTTACGTAACGCACGACCAGATCGAAGCCATGTCGATGGGCGACCGCATTGTCGTGATGAACAAAGGCATCGTGCAACAGGTCGACACGCCTCTCACGATATACAACAAGCCGGCCAACCGCTTCGTCGCCGGATTCATCGGAAGTCCGACGATGAACTTCTTCGAGGGAAAGCTTGCCGACAGCAACGGACTTCAGTTTCACAGCTGCGATGGCCTAAAACTCCAGCTGACTTCACCCGACACTCTGAGGATGAATGCCTACAAAGATAAAGAGGTAACGCTCGGGATTCGACCGGAGCACATTGCTGCCAGGCCGAAGGACGGCGTTGGCCAGACAGTAACCGTGAAGGTCGAAGTCACTGAACCCGTCGGTAACGAAATCTTTATTTACTTCACGATCGGCTCTTCGGGAACACAGTACGTTTCCCGCATCACAACCGATGTTCAGCCGTGTGCAGGATCGACATTTAACCTCCATTTTGATAAATCGAAGCTCCAATTTTTTGACAAGCAAACCGGGATGGCTTTGTAGCCGGGTAACCGGCATTGCGGCACAGCCATTCCAAACCTCTCGAGCGGCTTTGATGTGCTAACACACCCAACTGCGTGATGAACGGAGACGAATTCATGATACTCCAACACATCCTCAGAATATTTTTCCTGATCGTACTCACATTCGGCATCGTCGTCCTTATTCCGCAGCGATTGAATGCGCAGTGGACATCCATCGGGAATATCGACGACGTTCAGCAAAATGCCGACGGGCTGCTGATTTCTGCCAAACCCGCGATGTGCCAGGTTTACGTTCTTGCACCCGATGTGGTTCGCATACGGATGACAACGAAGAATTCATTTCAGCCCGACAGCTCATGGGCTGTTGTGGAACGCGAGCTTGGTTCACGAGAATATACGTGGAAAGCGACCGACGATGAGATTATCCTCACAACCTCAAAGCTTACGGTGAAGATCAATAAAGCGCCATGCAGAGTTTCCTTCTACGATGCGCAAGGCAAACTCATCAACCAGGATGATCGAGTAAGAGGTATGGGATGGGCTGGAACGGAAGTTGCCGTCTGGAAAACGATGCCGCAAGATGAGTATTATTTTGGCTTCGGGGAAAAAGCGGGTCCGCTGCAGCGAAAATGGAAAGCAATGTCAATGTGGAATACGGACATTCCCGGCTACGACGCAGGAACCGACCCTCTGTACCAAACAATTCCATTTTTTTATGGAGTCCGGAAGGGAACGACGTACGGCATATTTTTCGACAACACGTACTTCTCGTTTTACAACATGGGGAAAGAAAGTCCCGATCAATACTCATTCGGTGCAATCGACGGCGAACTGAACTACTATTTTATTTACGGACCGACCCCGGGAGAAGTCCTCCAGAAGTTTTCCACTCTTGTCGGAAAAATGCCGCTCCCGCCGGAGTGGGCTATCGGTTATCAGCAAAGCCGCTGGAGTTACTATCCCGAATCGCGCGTGCGGGAGCTCGCCGGGACTTTTCGTTCAAAACATATTCCGTGCGATGTCATTTATCTCGACATCCACTATATGGACGGCTACCGGTGTTTCACGTGGGACAAAGACCGATTCCCGAATCCAAAAAAAATGATTGATGACCTTGCACAAAACGGATTCAAACTGGCAGTTATTATTGACCCGGGGATCAAAAACGAGCAGGGATACTGGGTATACGACAACGGAATCAAAGGTGACAATTTTGTCAAGCATCCCGACGGAAAACTCTATACCGGCAAAGTCTGGCCCGGCGAATGCGTATTCCCCGATTTCACACGAAGACAAACTCGGGAATGGTGGGGCACACTGTTCAAAGGATTGACCGATGCCGGCGTCAGAGGATTCTGGGACGATATGAACGAGCCCTCGGTGTTCGACGTACCGACGAAAACGTTCGACCTTGACGTTGTGCACGATGATATGGGCATGAAATCAGACCACAGAAAAAGTCACAACGTGTACGGCATGCAGATGGCGCGAGGAACGTATGAGGGGATTGCCAAACTCCGCCCGAATGAACGCCCGTTCGTGCTGACACGCGCAAACTATGCGGGAGGCAATCGCTATGCTGCAGCATGGACCGGTGACAACATCAGCAGCTGGGAACATCTGGAAATGGCAGTGCCGATGTGCCTGAACCTCAGCATTTCCGGACAGCCATTCGTCGGAACGGACATCGGCGGTTTCATCGGAAGTCCGAGCAGTGAGTTGTATGCCCGGTGGCTGCAATTCGGAGTCTTTACACCGTTCATGCGTACCCACACTGAGATTGGAAGCCCCGACCAGGAGCCGTGGTCGTACGGAGCAGACTTTGAGGCAATCAACAGAAAATCGATTGAGCTGCGGTACAAGCTCCTTCCCTACATTTACACGCAGTTCTTTGTTGCATCCCAAACCGGCATCCCGGTCATGCGACCTCTGTTTTTCGATTATCCCGACGACCAGGCGACATACTGGAACAGCAGAGAGTTCCTGTTTGGCGACGCGTTTCTTGTCGCACCGGTACTCTGGCCCGGAGCGACAAAACGCGACCTCCGATTGCCCGCGGGAGACTGGTATGATTACTGGACCGGCGAAAAGGTCACCGGACCGAAGGATGTTCGAGTGGATGCGCCAATTGCCAGAATCCCGCTCTTCGTAAAAGCCGGGTCCATCATTCCGACACAACAAATTGTCCAGTACACCGATGAAGGACCAATCGATCCGCTGACAATAGAAATCTATCCGGGGAAAAGCTCATCGGCTCAATTATACGAAGATGATGGACGGAGCTTCAAATTCACAAGAGGAGAATATTCGCTGCGAAGGCTGAATCTCACCGCATCAGATTCAAGAGAGGAATTTGTGCTATCTCCCCCGCTGGGTTCCTTCACTCCGCAAAAGCGCTCTGTTGTACTGGTGTTCAATCAAATGAATAAGAAACCCATCTCCGTTGAGCTTGATGGTGTGAAAATCGCAGCCGGCTCCGATGAGCAATCGATGGGCACGGGGCAAGTGTGGTTGTACAACGAGAAGACAAAGAAGATTTCGGTGAGATTTCAAGACCGGTTTGCCGAGCAGAGGGTCCGCATCAGCTTTTAACTTCACAGCACGATTACACCCACCCGGCAAATCGTAGGAGGATCGCAACCTCGTCGTAACCCTGATAAATGATGTAAGGCCTACTCCGGGAAGTAGTATTTTTTCGCGTACTCCATCACCATCCTGTGCGTGTTGAAGACGGGCATGATTGTGCGGAGCGAATTCCTGATTCGAGCAATCCATTTACGAGGAATTCCATTCCGGTCTCGCTGGTAGAACGAGGGGAATATTTCCTCGTGCATGAGCCGGTAGAAGAACTCAGCATCGTTACGGTCCTGCTCTTCCGGAGCAGAGCTTATCGTCTTGTCTCCGATCGCCCATCCGTTGTTCTTGTTGTACGCTTCCAGCCACCAACCGTCGAGGACGCTCGCGTGGAGTCCGCAATTAATCGTGACTTTCTGGCCGCTCGTCCCGCTGGCTTCGAGCGGCCGACGGGGAGTGTTGAGCCATAAATCGCACCCTGAAACAAGATGACGTGCCGCCGCAATGTCGTAATTCTCGATGAAAATCACTCTTCCGAAAAACCGCGGATCGCGCGCCATTTCAATGACCTGGCGGATGTACGCCTTTCCCTCACCATCTCGTGGATGAGCCTTGCCGGCAAAGATCATTTGCAACGGGCGGTCCGGGGTATTGAACAGCGTGTACGCCTTCGTAATGTCGTGAAAGATCAGTGGCGCTCGTTTGTACGGTGCAAATCTCCTGGCGAATCCAATCGTAAGCACGTCGGGTGACA
>Ga0209777_10009330_pt1 | contig 10583 bp, 11 predicted proteins | sample FrelakmetHBP12HB_FD_187147 | JGI IMG/M metagenome (GOLD analysis project Ga0209777, IMG submission 187147) | Freshwater lake sediment microbial communities from the University of Notre Dame, USA, for methane emissions studies -HBP12 HB (SPAdes)... | ecosystem: Environmental > Aquatic >... | reverse complement strand
TTGGGACGGACTGCCTGGCAGGAGTGCCCTCCATTATCTTTGGGTTGTTCGGGTTTGTCTTTTTTGTCATCAAGCTTAATATGGGATGGTCAATCCTTTCTGGTGGATTAACTTTAGCAGCCATGATTTTGCCTACTGTGATCAGTACGGCCGAAGAGTCAATCAGGGCAATTCCTCCTTCCCACCGCGAAGTGAGTTACTCTCTGGGTGGGACGAAGTGGCAGACAATCACCCGGGTGGTACTTCCCAGCGCACTGCCGGGAATCTTTACAGGTATATTACTCAGTGTGGGGAGGAGTATCGGAGAGACCGCTGCAGTCATTCTAACGGCCGGCTCCTCCTTGGTGATGCCCACCTCTCTTTTCTCCCCCATCCGAACCATGGCTGTCCATTTCTATATCCTCGCCAGAGAGGGGATCTCCATGGAGATGGCTTACGGGACTGGAGCGACTTTGATCTTGCTCGTCCTGATCATTAATATGATCGCTCAATGGTTGATCGACCGGTATATTCGGCATCGGACCTAAAGGTGCTTTATGTCTCAAGGGAGTAAAATCGTCATCAAGGACTTCAGTTTCTATTACGATTCCTTTCAGGCCCTACGGAATATCAACCTCGATATTCGATCCAAGGGGATATTTACTGTCTTCGGCCCGGCTCGCAGTGGAAAAACGACGCTTCTCAAAAGCCTTAATCGTTTAACGGATCTGATCTTTGGGGCCAGGCACACTGGAACTATCTTATTAGATGGGACGGATATCTATGATCCAAAGATGGATCTGACGCATCTCAGGAGACGCATTGGAATGGTTTTTGATCTTCCAACCCCACTCCCCATGTCCATTTTCGATAATATTGCCTATGGTCCTAAATTGAGCGGCACAAATCGAAGGAATCTGTTGAATGAAATTGTCGAGAAAGCACTTCGATCTGCTGTGCTTTGGGAAGAGGTCAAGGACCGTCTGCATACCTCAGCCCTTCGACTTTCTGGAGGGCAACAACAACGCCTCTGCATCGCTCGTGTCTTGGCTTTGGAACCAGAGGTTCTTTTGCTTGATGAGCCCTGTTCAGGATTGGACCCTATCTCTACAGCCAGCATCGAGGAAACTCTCTTCCAATTAAAAAAAGACTATACCCTTATTTTGGTACCCCATAACATTCAACAGGCTTCCCGGGTGGCTGATCGGGCAGGATTTTTTTTGAATGGCGATTTGGTTGAAGAAGGACCGGTTTATCAAATCTTTACCAAACCCAAAGATAAGCGAACTGAGGATTATGTCACCGGACGTTTCGGTTAAAAAAGGAATGATTGCTCAGATTCAAAAAATGGATTACACAGATGAGGCAGAGAGATAAAGTTACAGAACGTATCATTGGATGCTGTTTTAAAGTTCATAGAGAGTTGGACCCGGGATTTAACGAAAGAATATATCATAATGCGTTAAAGGTATTGTTTGATCAGGAAGGACTGCAATACCGGACAGAAAAGGAATTTGAAGTGTTTTATTTGAATAAAAGAGTAGGGAGTTTTAGAACAGATTTGGTAGTAGAAAATGAAGTGATCGTTGAAATCAAATCTTTAGCGGGAAATATTCCGGCCCTTTTTGAATATCAACTACTCTCTTATTTAAAGGCTTCTGAACTTCATCTTGGTTTGTTAATTAATTTTGGAAATAAGAGTTGCCAAATAAAGCGAGTGGTATTTTAATCAGTGTAATCTTAACTGAAATCTGTGTAATCACTTGTAATAAAAGGAGAACACCTATGGTTACAGAAACTCATTTTCAAAAAGAATTGGAGGAATTGAAGGAGAATCTACTGAAGATGGCGGCGATGGTGGAAGAGGCCATCCGCGATGCTGTAAAATCTCTAGTCAAAAGAGATTCTGATCTTGCCCAGAAAACGTTTGAATTTGAAGATCGAATTAACAAAATGGAAATCGTCATCGATAATATGTGTTTGAAACTCCTTGCCTTAAGACAACCTATGGCAGTGGACCTCCGCTTTATCACCTCGGCGATGAAGATCATCACAGATCTTGAAAGAATGGGTGATCAGGCAGTCAATATTGCCGAGCGTGCCATCTCATTAAACCAGGAACCCCAGCTCAAACCATATATCGATATTCCCCGGATGGCTGAGATTGCCCAATCAATGGTCAAGGATGTCTTAGATGCTTTTGTAAACCGAGACTCCAAACTAGCTCGTTCCGTTTGTGAGAGAGATGATCTGGTCGACGGGTTAAACGATCAGGTAGTGAGAGAACTCCTTACTTATATGATGTCCGATCCAAAGACCATTCCTCGGGCCGTCCACCTGATAATCGTTGCCCGATGCCTGGAACGAATTGCCGACCACGCCACAAACATCGCCGAAGATGTGATCTTTATGGTCGATGCTCTAGTCATCAAACACCATGCGGATAAAAAAGCAGAGGAGGAAGAAGAAAGATAAGCACCAAATTCCAAGCATCAAATAACAAACAAGTTCCAATGACCGAAAATCAAAATCCCCTCTTCCTCCCCCTCTCCCCCTGGGGGAGAGGGATGGGGTGAGGGAGTCATTTGGACATCGGAGTTTGGAGTTTATTTGGAATTTGTAATTTGAAATTTGGGATTTGAAAGATGATCGGTTTGCCTCACAAAAAATATGACACAGACCCTGAAATCCTCAAAAAACAAGTCACTGTTGAAACCTACCGGTCGGGGGGACCAGGTGGCCAGAGGAAGAATAAGGTTGAAACCGCAGTCCGCTTAAAGCATCTCCCCTCTGGTTTAACAGTGATCGCTACGGAACATCGGTTTCAAGCAGAAAATCGAAAGCTTGCCTTGGAAAGGCTTCGTGCACGTCTGATAAAGTTGAATCAGCCAAGAAGACGTCGAATACCGACTTCGGTCTCAATGAAGGACATTGAAAAGAGAATAGAAGAAAAGAAGATCCGTTCTAAAAAGAAACGCCTGAGACAAAAATCCAAAAAAGCGTTGGAAGAGTGGAATTAGAGATGAAATTTACTCTCTACGCTTAACTCTTCTGGTAAGTAGTAATGACCCGTTGAGCCTTGAATAGGACACGGCCTATGCTTCCCTTTGGAACGAGTTCTACATCGTTCTCAACTCCGAGTCCATTGTGAATGGCCCCCTCAACCATTTTTACCAATGAACGGACATCTTTGACCTCAGGTTTATATTCCACTTTTAGCTTGAGCCTATCTAACTTTGGTTTGTCCAAAATGATTTGGTAGTCATATCCCAATTCAGGAATGGTGCCAAGAACCTCTTCGACATCAATAGGGAAGAGTTTCTTCCCTTTGATATCGATGATCTGAACCATCCTCCCTCTTACTTTAGACATTTTGGGATGTGTCCTTCCACAGGGACAGACTTCATAAGGAAGGACGCTGGCAACATCACTGATCCTAATTCTGATCCTTGGAATCGCTCGGCGGATAAGATTGGTCATCACTAACTCCCCCTCTTCTCCAGGTCCCAGCATTTGTTGCGTCTCAGGATTGACTGTCTCCATGATAATCCTATCCGCGCTGATGTGAAGCCCCTTCCCATAATCACATTCCGAAGCAAGCTCACCCGCTGTAGAGGCAGCATAATAATCACGAAAGATAGTCCCGTAGTCATCTTTTGCTTTCTTTTTGTATGACTCGGCTATGCCCTCCCCAATTCCGACGATCAACCGTATGTCCGTATCTCGGATATCGATACCTAATTCCTTGGCTTTTTCAAAGTATTGGAAAGCCATGCTGGGCATTGTTTCCAGGACTGTGACATGCATCATCTTCCCCAATACGATCTGATTTTCTATCCTGCCTCTTCCTGCCTGCTCTCCTACTGTTCCTGCACCCAGAGCCCTGCTGACCAAACTCAAACAAGGGAGACCCATGGTATGTTGGACAATATCTTTTGGTCTTACACCTATGGTCCACTCCAGCCTGGCTGCAGAATCAATACAGGCAATGTCAAAATCGTTTCGGGTCATGGCGAGGGGTTCCGGGAAACCCGTGGTTCCGGAACTTGAACAACACTGATGAACCTCAATCCAAGGGACAGAAAGTTTGTCCTCCAGAGGGGCATTACGAATCTCGTCGTCCTCGATGAGTGGCAATTTTTTTAAATCATCTATGGTGTGGAGATCGCTTGGTTTAACACCCGCCTCATCAAACTTCCGTCTATAAAACTTCGACTTCTCATAGGCGTAAGACACCAATTCCTGAAGCCGCTCTCCCTGTAGCTTTCTCAGTTTATCTATGGGCATGGTTTCTGTTTCTGGGTCCCAATATTTTTTCTCTTCGGCCATGGCTATCTCCTTTCTAAAAAAGTTACCAGGAAAGGTTAAAGGAAATTTGGCTGAATGCCCCACCTTAACGGAATGATCAAGTGACTCGCCTTGAATGCCATCATATCACAGAAATAAGAAAATCGGAACAATTCTCCCATAAATGTATTGACAATTAATAGGGATTCAGTAAAATTTAGGGGGTCTGGCGGTGTAGCTCAGTCGGTCAGAGCATGCGGCTCATATCCGCAGTGTCCGGGGTTCAAATCCCTGCACCGCCACCAATCATATCAACTGCTTGGGTATTGCCTGATGTTCCAGGATTCAGGGCTGAAGTAATATTGAAGTAAGCAGATTGTTCTTTTTGGTTCTGTTCCTTCCAGGTTTGATCAAGTTTTAAACATTCTCTCCGCTTCTCACCCTCCAGTTCAGGCCGCAACCCCCCAACGCTCTCGAAGGAATTCTGCGTAATTATGTTGAATTTTTTCAATATTAACGAATTTTTATTAATCCACTTCATTATATGGCATGCTAATTGCTTATTATAAATAACAAGAATAACAAAAACTCAACAGAAAATAGCATAATTTAGCATATATTCAGAGGAAACCTATGGCTAACTCTTTTCTTCCTCACGATACTTCCACTACCCCCGATGCCCAGACACATGGGACAACGGAGATTAGGCAAAAGACTATAGGAAAAATGATTGCAAAGGGACATCCTGTTAAATATGTAGCCAAGAAGCTCCAAATGTCAGAGTCACGCATCTATCACCTTTTATCCGACAAGGAATCCATCGTCAATGCTGAGATTAACCGGATTCTTGAGGAAATGTTCACCGCCAACGATCGTTACCTCGTCAAGCTATTCAACAAAACCCTGGAGAATTTGGACACCATGCTTTCAGGTAGTGACAAAGAAAAGCAATTTCGAGCTATGGATAGGATCATCAAAATTTATATGGCAAGATCGGCTAAGAATGGTGTAACGGTTAAGCAGTATTTTGGCCTTGAACTGCCAGGGCAAAAAGAGTTCACTTTCGATGACTATGTTCTATTTTCGAATAAATTAAAGAACAAAATGCTGCAAATGAGGAAGGAGCGAGGGCTGGATAATCCGCCAGATGATGAGGAGGAGGAACGTTCTGATTCTGCTCCAGATACCTTTGCTCCAGATGCTTCTGCTCCAAATAATTCTTCTCCTGACAATTCTCTTCCAGAGACTGCTGCTCCAAACGAGTCTTCTCGCGGCTATTCTCCTCCGGGCCTTCCTGCAGCGACCAGGAAATTTCTTGACGACATAAATGAGCCCCCTCCCTCCGAATAATTGCAACTCAAAGATAGTTCGGTTAAACGTCAATGTAATTCTATTTCATCGCATTCCGATCTCCCCATAAGATAGACCTCAAGTTTCCTCATTGCCTCTCTGCCATCATTCAGATCGATCCGGTTATAGCGCCTAAACATAGCCATGGTCTTGTGGCCTGAGATTGCCATGATTACGCTGATATTCACTCCCGCTTTTCTCATATTTGTGATGGCCGTATGACGGAAGTCATGGAAGCAAAGCCCTTTAATACCCGCACGCTTGCATGCTCTCTGAAACCCCCTTCTAAAGTTACCCAGAAGATTTCCTTTTTCGGTTGTGAATAGAAATTTTTCTGGGCCTCCGTTCTTCTGCCTCGCCAGGTGACCTCTCAAAAGCTTTTCCACCAAACTGCCAAAAGGAATCTTTCTCCCTTCCCCGCTCTTTGTTTCGCCATCATAAAGCTCAATATACCCCTCCTCTGATCCATCTTCATCGAAACGGACCTGTCTTTCTCGGAGGCTCAATATCTCGCCTTCCCTCATTCCAAGGTAATACCCTAATGAGAGGATCAGGGTATATTCTGGAATCTGGTTCTTTAGAATCTCAAACTCTTTTGGTGAAACGATTCGATCTCTTACATTTCTTTCTGGCAGCAAAGGGACTTTCCAACAGGGATTTTTCTCAACCATATCGTCTCTAATGGCTAAATTGTAAATTCTCTTAAGCAGAGTTGTGAAACGATTGACAGTTGCCGGTTTGTATGGTCTTCCTCGTTTAGAGAGGGTTTCCAACAATCGATCTTGAAATATCTCTATATCGGTGGGCTTAATTTCTCTTGCAGGCCGTTGCCCAAAATGTTCTCTGAGAATTCTGCTCATTTCAACGTCTCGAAGGTAGGTCTTTTTCCTCTTAGCCTTCGGGTGATCCAGGTACCACTCCAAAAGCTGCCTAAATGTATATTCCTTCTTGGCTTCCAGCTTTAAGTGCTTCTTCCTTTCCCATTCGACTAACTTCTGCTGATAAACCCGTTTCGCCAATGTCTTTGAACCATGAACGCTGCAGGTTGTCCAAACAGCCTTGCCGGTGATTGGATCGATACGATAGGGATATTGAACAATATAAGGTCCATAATGTTCCCCCCCCTTTTGCTTTCTACGATAAACACCCACTTTTTTCCCTTTTCTTTACACAGAAGAACTCTCAAGACTCGATTTGGGATGATCAGCCCCTCACTCAGGAGGAATCATCTTAAATACTAAGGTTTGTTCCGATTACTTATTGTTTCTCCACCTTGTAAAGCACATTGATTGAGAAAATCATTCACTTCTTGCTTCTCCCACTTCAAAAGCCCAAATACTTTCTTATAAGGAATGGGAAATTTTCCTCTGTTTATCTTGTTATATATAGTCTGCGGTGAAAGGCCTATGTATTCCGATAATTCTTTGACACTTAAAAGACGCTTTTCCATGTTGAAACCTCCATTTCAAAAAGCTGTTCTCGTTTTCTCAAGAACCTCACTTCTGTGAATAATGAAACTATAAATTACCCCCCGACCTCCATCCCCATGGTGATGGATTACCCAACCCTCCACTCATTCCTAAAAAAGAATCTCTTAACTTCACTCTACGTTTGCCTGTAGGCTTGTCACTAATTAATCAAAACCGAAACTAAGTTCCCTTCCCTACCCAATTTTTGCATTGACTTTTTAGAAAACCCTTTGTTAAATTAGACAAAAGGCGATATCATTCTATCCTAAGACAAAATATTTAATGTAGTTATAATTATATAATTATGATTATATAGATGTCAAGAGGAAAGTTTGTCATGAAGCTGCCAACACTAAAATGCAATCGTTGCGGTCATAAGTGGTTTCCTCGCAGCCCAAAGGAACCTGAGCGATGCCCTGCGTGCAACAGTCCTTACTGGAACAAGCCGAGGGTTAGGAAGCTAAAAAGGGCTTGAAAGTAAATCTACTGATCGACGTTAGATGGCGAGAGTAAGGGGTCTTATCGTATTTTCTTCTGTACGAATCGGATTCCGTATTTGTTACAAGAGTTTTCTATCTTTTCTGGAATATTCTTATGGATCATCTCCCCACCGTTCTTTGTCAGACTCCCTTTGGTCATATCGGCCCCCATATCCCAGATAAAAGGAGATGAGTTGTCGAATGGGCACGCAGATTCAAATGGTAGCCCACGAGGAGATAGACGAGAGCTTCTTGACCCAGGTTAGAAGGTGGGTGAACGAGGTTCTGGAAATAGAGGAAGTACCTTCTTCTCCTCCTCCTTATCTGTCCGTATCGATCTGGAAAACGATGGAGAAATATCAGGACTTCTATCAGAGAGAAAAGAAAAAACTCGGTGTTGTCACAGGAGAAGAAACAGACTTTTTGGCCACCCATGATGCATGGAGGGGTTATCCAAGGATCCATATTTGTCAAGAAAGATTGATGGGAATCGATGGGACAATCGTCCAGGCTGTAATACACCATGAGACCGGACATGCACTTCATCATGGTGCTCCAGAGTTCTACACCTTCCGTTTCTCAAATACACTTCAAGAGGCTGGACGTTTCTATGGCCTGGATCTCCCTCTTCTCCAACAATGTGTCTACCTTCTCTCAGTGGCTATCAAAGATCAAGATGTCACACTCTGGCTTGCCAAGAATGGACTGGGTTCCAGCCAATTGGCCCTTCTTGGTTACCTCCTTTCTGATACTGAAGAGGAGCACCAGGTCTGGGAAAGGATACGGGAGTCCCATGCCCTGAGGAAGATAGCCTTTGCGGCTTTCCTTAAGACCCTTCTCCCTATAGAAGCCATGATTTCGGCTGGATTCGAAGGAGCCCAGATCTTCAAGGATCAATGGGATGAAGTCTATGGGTGGCTTTCAGACGGGGAACGAAAGGGGCTCTCTTCATTGGCCCGGTCCATTATGAACCTTGAAGTTAAAACCTTTCAAGAGCGATTAGAGCAAGTAGCCTTTCAGTTGATCACTAAAACCTGCCTTTGAAAAGTAAGAAATTGATCTATATTCTTTGCACTATGCGCTTTGCGCTATGTGTCGTGGGTAATACTCTTTAGGCTATGCGCTATGCGATAAGGGCAGGGCCAACTTTTTTATGGAGGGCACCGAATCGCATTTGCTTCTGTCAAGTTTCAAGGCCTAATCTTCTGCGTTAAAAGAGGTTCTTTCCCCAGACAAAGTCATTTTTTAAGAACACTAAAAAATAAACTTTATTGTTAAGGTTTTACCTCAACCTCGGTCATAAATGAATACTTTGAGTTTAAACTCTCATGCTACTCGCGTTGCATTACTGAAAATATAATTAGCATCTAGGGGCGGAAGGAGCTTTCCCTGTCTACCAGGCAGGGTGCCTTTTAAAAGAATTTCAGACCAATCTTTCTGTTTTGTTGAAGCTATTGCTGCCATGACTTCGGGGTTTGTTCTCTCACCCCAGATCTTGTGATCACGAATGGCGCGAATCATGCGACGAATCTGTTGCCAGTCATCGTTATGGATTGAGACCCATAGCGGCCGTTTTTCTCCCCAATGGGCGGGCTGGTAACGAAGTTTGGTGTTTAGCAGCGTTTGTATAGCTCGTTTCAGCTCACTTGCCCAGATCATCATTGGAGCGCGTCGACTCAATCGGTAAGCTCGGAGGTGATTATCAGGAATTGAATTCGGATCACGCGCCAGTTGGTCCTCAATACGATAGATACCCATATTTAGATCAAAACGGCGGCCTGCAAATACCTCGTCAACGAAAAGGTTCATCAATCGAACAAGATTTTCCTTTTCAAATTGTCTGAACCGTTCGGTCTGCGCAATAAACTCCTTCGCAGGTTTCTTGTAAAGCAATAAATCTAGGAATGTTCTCTGCAATGTGTCATATGAGAGTGGAAACTTTTTTGACCTCGCTGTTACTGTTTCAGTAAAGTTAAGGATATTGTTTTGCTCAATACCTGCCTTGCCTATCAAAACCTCGTACCGGAGGTAGTTATTAAAATAGGTCCTAAACTCACTTCTTTGGGCATGGTTTAAATAGTTCCTGAAAAATGTCTCTTCAGAGGCTTTGGTGAGATCATTTTTCTGGAGAAATCTATCAAAATCTTGTTTAAAAAGGTCTGCTCCCACTCTGTCATTAATGAGTTGAGGAAAATGAACCTGGGCAAGCTTAGTATGCGCACGATAGTTCGTTTCCTTAAGCCGATCCCGATCATAATTCACGAAAACGCGAACGAATAAGCGATCTTGTCTAGCGTAAAGTTGAGCTGCAGCCTTGTGTTGACCGTCAAAAACCATAATCCGTGTTTTTCCTTTAGTCCCCTTAACCGTTAATGCTGCAAGGCTGGGTTGAAGCTGGGGATAACCGTTATAAAACTCTTCAATCATCGGCTCCAAATCAACAATCGATCTTGGATTTATTTCATTGTCGTGATACAAACAAGCGAATGGAATTCGGGCCACAAAAGACTTAGCGGGAGGATTACAAGGTTCTTCTATGAGGGTATAACTTTCAGACTTAGGTTGGCCATTTTCATTCCAAGAGATCTGAATATGCTCCCCTTGAAGAATAACCCCTACTTCTTGCCTTTCAGGTTTTAGTTTTTCTAGGGCCTCACTGAGGGTGAAATTCCTGGTATTACCTACGGTGGTCTCTTCAGTGTATTTCTGGACATGCTCCCGAAATTCGTAAAGAATTCGTTGTAGCCTAAGGTCACGTGCTCCTTTTGCCCTATTGCAAGTGTCATGGGTTAGCCCCCAGTTTGCTTCTTCATCCAAACCTCCAAGTGTCAATGCTATAATGTGGTCAATATCAGTTTTATGAACTTGGAAATTGATTGTTTTTTGGCAAACTGGAGTGCACCCCAAAAACTGGACAAAATATGTTAGAGTGATGACAGGATCTTGGTCCCCCGATGGGGAGAAAGGATCTTGTCATGAGAAACCAACGGCGCTTTTCTCCAGAACTTAAACGTTCTAT
>Ga0209777_10009329_pt1 | contig 10583 bp, 10 predicted proteins | sample FrelakmetHBP12HB_FD_187147 | JGI IMG/M metagenome (GOLD analysis project Ga0209777, IMG submission 187147) | Freshwater lake sediment microbial communities from the University of Notre Dame, USA, for methane emissions studies -HBP12 HB (SPAdes)... | ecosystem: Environmental > Aquatic >... | reverse complement strand
GCCTCTCCAGGCGCCGCGGACCGATTTTATTGATGCGGGAAAAGGCGACGAAGTATTTATTGATGTCTTTGTTATTATCGGTATTAATATTATTTTCTTTGTTTTCCGTCATATCATTGGAATAATCGTTAAAAAAAATCAGGATATTCGGATATTAAAGATATTAGGATATTGTATTTTGAATATTCAATATTCAATATTTTAATATTATTGGTTATTGGATACCTGCCTGCCGGCAGGCAGGTTGGTTATTGAAATTCAATTACCAATTACTAATATCTAATATCATAAAATTTTTACACGATATTTATATCCCTTGACAAAATATTAATTATTTGCTAAGATGATGTATCGTTGATAGTAGGCAAGTTTCTGCCTGCTAGTTGGCAGAAAAGTTGTTTCCCTCCTAACACTTTTTTGCCGTAAAGTTATGTCTTTATCCTTTTGGATCAGGCCATATGCTAGCAGGCAGTAAAATGCCCATTATCCGCATTTTGGCTCTTAACAGCTGGCCCTAAGATGATTTCTTTCCCTTTCCAAGAAAGAATTCCAGCTTTTCCTATTAGCATCACCCAGATTTCCGGGGAAGGAGTCTGGTGTCGGGGCGGAGTAGAAGCATATCTCCGCCCCTTAAGTTTGTCCTTTTTCCACCGGAGAGGTTCGATTGTTTGGAATGTCCCCCGCGTTCCCTTTCGTGTATGAGTCTTTGACTCTGCCTCTCCGGTCGGCCTAAATCAACAACGGTCCCGCAGTCTGGTCGTCTTTGTTTTTTTTGGAACGCGGAACGTTTAATACCTAAGCGTCAGTAATTAGTGAATCTTGGTCGCTGATGAGCGCCAAGAATCAAGGGTAATCCGCGCCTTTCAGGCGATCAGCTCTCGCCAGAGAGCGGGGCCGACCAATTTTCGGCAGTTTGCGGCAGGTGCATAGCTCAGTCGGTAGAGCAACTCTTTCATACGGAGGAGGTCAGTGGTTCAATTCCACTTGCGCCTACCAAAAAATTCAGCGAGTACTCAATGAGTGCTCGCTTTTTTTTTAATTGAATTTATTCATAGCCGGAGCGGCGCCGTCCCGGATCAGCGTTTGCATAGCCTGGCTGGACTTGTCCAAAATATCATTGACTGCCTGGCTATCCGCTTTGGCTATTTTTTCCAGCACATAATCCAGGGTGCCGACGATTCCTGTTTTCTTGGTGCGGCAGCCGATTTTCAAACGGACAAAATCTTTTATTCCCAGGTGTTCAATTAGGGATTTGACGCCGTTATGCCCGCCCGAAGAAGAATCAGCGGCAATTCTGATTTTTCCCAGCGGCAGATCCACGTCATCATGAAGCACAATGATATCTTTTAACGGTATTTTATAATATTTTGCCAAGGCGGCCGCGGCTTGTCCGGAATTATTCATGTAGGTCTGGGGCCTGGCCAGAATGATTTTTTCGCGGCCTAAATTTCCCAGCGATATTTCCGCTCGTAGTTTCTTGGCCGGTTTAAAAGGCGCGAATTCCAGCTCTTGTCGAAATTTTTCGACAGCCATGAATCCGAGATTGTGCCAGGTTTTTTCGTATTGGGCGCCGGGATTGCCCAGGCCGATGATGAGTTTCATAGAAAATAAGAAATTAAGAAATTGAGAAATTAAGAAATTAAGGGAAATATCAAATGCGAAATAGGAAATAGGAAATAAGAAATAAGGATATTGGTAATTGGATATTAGTAATTGAATTCCAATAACCAATATCCAATAACCAATAACTAATTTCTATTATTTAATATTTTTTTGTCCGTCTTGGTTTAGTACGCCGGGGAGTATGATGACTTGTGTCTTGTTCTTTCCATCTGATCAGCTCAAATCTAATCGGTGTGCCCATAATCTTGAACTGCTCCCGCAAATTATTCTGCAGGAAACGCAGGTAGGAAAAATGCAGGATCGCGGGATCGTTGACAGAGATGGCGAAGCGCGGGGGATTGATGCCTGATTGTTTGATTTCATAAATGTAAGGATTCTTCAAGCCTTTGCCCCGGGACGGCCGATGCCGCTTGATCTTTGATTTGAGGAATTTATCCAATTGGCTGTCGGCGATCCTGATGGCCCTTGATTTTTTTATCTCCCTGACCAGATCAAGGATTTTTTTCGTCCGCTGGTGTTCTTTGGCCGAGATGAAGATGAGCGGCGCCCACCAGAGATAAGGAAAAGACAGCTCATAATATTTCCGGTACTCGTTGACGGTAGCCGTATCCTTGGCCGGAATCAGATCCCATTTATTGGCGACAATAATCACTGATTTTCCCGCTTCAAGAATTTTCTGCGAAATTTTCTTGTCTTGGATGTCGATTTTTTTCTGCGCTTCGGTTACCAGCAGGACCACCTCGGCTTCCTGGATGGCGGCCAGAGACTTGTCCACGGATTTTTTCTCCAGGCTGCCCGGCTTGATGCGGGCATGCTTGCGGATTCCGGCCGTATCGATGATAATGAAGCGCTGGCCGTTATAATCGAATTGGGTGTCATGGGCTTCGCGCGTGGTCTGGGGGATATCAGTGACGATCACCCGCTCTTCGCCGAGAATGGAATTGAGCAAAGACGATTTGCCCACGTTGGGTTTGCCCACGATGGCGATTTTGATCGGTGTTTGAGAATCCAGTGGGCGACATTCCGGAATGTCGCTTTCAATTTTTGGCAAACACTCGGCGATTAAATCCAGCAGATCGCCGACGCCCGAGCCGTTGGCCGCGGAAATGAATTGCGGCTCGCCCAGGCCCAGGGAAAAGATATCCTTGTGGTATTGGCGCAATTTGATATTGTCGGCCTTGTTGGCGACCAGCATTATTTTGTCCTTTAGTCCCGCTTTGACGAGTTCGTGCGCCAGGCGCTTGTCCGTCGGCAGGATGCCGGCTTTGATATCGATCAAAAATAAAATCAGATCGGCGGCGGCAATGCCTTGCCGGGCCTGCTGGACGATGCCCGCGGCGATCTCGGCTTCGATCGTCTTGTCGATATCCAATCCGCCGGTGTCAATGATTTGGAATTGATGCTGGCCCCAGTCGGCCACAGCGATATTGCGGTCGCGCGTGGTGCCGGCGATCGAGGAGACCAGAGCTTTGTTTTTTTCGATCAGGCGGTTGAAGAGCGTGGATTTGCCCACATTGGCCCGGCCGACAATGGCGATTTTTTTCATAAGGAAGAAACGTTATTCGATATGACTTGTTTAAACAGTAAAATTATCTTCGTGTGATTCATTGATATATTCCTACGAAACTACGAATTAGCCACGAATATACGAATAATAAATTATTTAAAATATTTATTCAATCATTAAAGGATAATTGGCCGAGGCAGAGGAACATTCATAATAATATAATATCAGATTTTTAGCAATCTTGACAATTATTGGCTGATTGTTCTAAACTATGGCCATTGGAGGGTGGAGGAGCGGTTCCTTTCATTCCAGCCAATAGAGGAGAATCCAGAAAAGAAAAGGAGTATTCCAAATGGGAATTGACTTGGCGCTGTCATTGCCGATGTTTAAGGCGGCCAGGAAAGGCGGCTTCGCCATTCCGGCGCTCAACGCCAACGGCAACATCATTACTGACGCGATTTTGGAAGCGGCCGAGCAGGAGAAATCCCCGGTCATTGTGCAGGCCTCGCAAGGGGCGATCGATCACGCCGGCAACAAGAATGCCGAGCGCGGCACTGAAGTCATTGTGGCCATGACCAAAGCTTTATTGGTGGGCCGGCCCAATGCGGTGGCCGCGGTCAATCTGGATCACGGCAAGAGCGTGGACCAGAACAGGCTCTGTTTCTTAAAGGGCTTCACCATGCTGATGTATGACGGCTCCAAGGAGCCGCTCGAAGTCAACAAAGCCAATTCATGGGCGATCGTGAAAATGGCGCGCCAGCGTCCGGGTGTGGCCGTGGAAGTCGAGATTGGCTTGCTCGGCGCGCTGGGCGATTCCACCGAGCCGGGCGTAGAGCTGGCCAAAATGCGTGAACACTGGACCAAGCCGGATGAATTGGCCGAGCTCGCCTATGCCTCGGGCGCCGATTTATTCGCCACGGCCGTGGGGCAGATCCATGGCTGCCGGCAGAAGATCGCCAAGATCGATTTCGAGCTGTTCGCGGCTTGCATCAAGGCGGTCGAAGCGGTGCGTAATCCGGCGGAAATCGGCTTTGTGTTCCATGGCGCCTCCGGCATCCCGGATGAGGACGTGGAACGGGCCATTAAGGAATTCGGCGTGGTCAAGATCAACGTGGATACCGAGCTGCGTCAGGCCTACATCAACGCTTTCGAGAAATATCAGCTCGAAGCGCTGGAAAGGAACAAGATCAAGAATATCGACCAGCGCAAGCCCGAAGACGCGGGGCGCAAGGCGGTCATCGAGGTGGCCCGCAAGCTGATGCGGATGTTCGGCTCGTCAGGCCAGGCCGATCTCTGCCGCGGGTAATCCTGACGGTTTTCTGAATTATCACAGCGTGACTAACAAGTCACGCTTTTTTAATACCCCTAGTGTAGAGTTAGGGTATGTTCATTATTGAATCAGTAGAGACGCGCCGCGGCGCGTCTCTACAAAATTCACAAATCAAACTGATCTAGTCTGGTGAAAAGGTATCCTTGTCTTGAGAAATAATTTTATTTATAAATAAAAAGCCGCCGCGGAAATGATCCGGGGCGGCTGTGGAATTGCCGTCTTTAATCAGAGATTGTCCAGGACTTTCTCTAATTCATCCTGGCAGTTGTAGGCCGGGATTTTGTGCTGTTGCCGCCAGCGCCGGATGGTCGTAGCCGAGACTCCGGCTACGCGCGCGATTTCCGGATCCGGCAGCTTGCCGATAAAGGCCAGCACCTTGTTGCGCCAGTCCAGCACGGCCCGCGGGAACTGGTATTCGATTCCCAGGATGCCGAAGGCCTCGTGCAGATTGCCGAAGTGCATGACGGCCGAGCGGTATTCGGACGGATACTGCTGCGCGATCTGCTCGGGCGAGAGCAGATGCATCAGGGTCAGGCGAGCTAGCACCTGCACCGAGCAGTAGAAAATCAGCTCGATATTGCCGCCAGGCAGAGGCAGGATCATCTGCGCCATGAAGCGCTTGCCGCAACGCGGGCACTTGGTGGTGAAATCATTGGGATCGCTGTTGAAACCCTCCATGATTTCCAGCGGCGTCAGCTTATGCTCGCAGGCAGGGCAGATAGCCTGCGGCCGGTAACTGCCGCCGAGCAGTTCCTGCCTTAGGGAAATCCGCAAATCAAGCGAAGCGATTTGCAGCTCCCTTACCGCCTGCGCCAGAAGTTGCTTCTGCTCCAGCCTCTGCTCTACTCTTTGTTCTTGCCGATGACACATACTCATACCCATCATTTCACGTTCTCCTTAATGTTTCGTTTGTTGAAAGTTCTACGGTTAACATTACATTATATAGTAAAAACCTGATCTTGTCAAGAACGGCAAGATCAGGTTTGAAATCGTCTTATCTTATCTTAGTTGAGCGAGGCGGCCTGGCTGGTGAGCTTCAATTTACTGCAAGTGAAACCTTCAGTGGGCGGCCGGAAATCATAGAGGCGCTCCAGATCCTGGGCGCTGATCTGATAGGCAAGCAGCATGACCGCTTCCGGGCCCTGGCTGACGCGATACTCAAGGCAGCGTATCAATAATTCGCATTCGCGGCAGGCCTGGCAGTGCAGCTCTGGCTTATCCATGGCAATTCTCCTTTTTAATGTCCTAATTACCTTGCTTTAATGAACAAGTGAATTGTTCGCTAAAGAAAGGTGAGAGAGTGACAACGGGCCACTCTCTCCAGGAGAAACAGCCATGTCCAAGCTGTTATTATGAATTGACGATCAGTGCCGCCTGCTCGGGATGCTCTTGTTCCCACTGGCGGCGATACTCGTGCGAGCAGAAAGTCATAAGCGAGCCGTCACTGAAGCTGGCGGCCAGCCCCTCGCGCTTCATCTGTTCGATGCGGCGGTTGAGGCGGGCATTTTCCCGCTCATGCCAGAGATCCTGCAGCTCTTCTATTGCCCAGGCTGGAATATTTCTTTCCAGATGGTGCAACTTCTTGGCTGCCTGAAATGCCAGGATCTTGGAATTATTTTCTGCAACCCGGCGCTTTTCGATGAAGCGCCTGGCTTCTTCCGGATTCCAGCCGCATTCGGCCAGGTCTTCGGGTTCATAAAATGTCTCATTGTCGACCATAATATCAAAATGGTCGAAGGACAACTTCTGGAACCGCTCATAACGCCGCCACCAGCTGGCGATCAGGCGCTTGGTACGCCCTCTGTTCATAAGCTCTCTCCTTGTTTGTAAAAGATTTCTTCTCTTGAGGCCGCCATCGCTTTAATGCCGGCTTCAAGTAAAGAAGGAGGGAAAGGTTTTTTAGGCCCATTCCCTCCGCCAAGATTGATGGGAGGGTTTTCAAGCCCATTCCCGCCGCACGGTTGCCTTGTCCTTGTTGCGGTCGTAGCCTTTGGCGCCGTGCTTGGTGGTCTGCGGCCTGCCGACCTGACGCGGCAGAGGCAGACGGATTTTGGGACGATAGGTCCCGCGGATGGTAAACGTTCTACCCATGACACAATTCTCCCTTTGTTGAAATGAACCTTGAAACAATTCGTGAATACGGTTTAGAATAACTGTTTAATTTCCAGTTGCTTAGTTATTAGTTGATAGTTACTTTGGAAATAACCAAGCAACTTATAACTAACCAACTAAGGAGTTTAGAGGAAGGCGATCGGCAGTTCGGCATTGAGCGAAATAGCAGCACAGACGCGCCACTTTTTCTATCCATGTAATTTGAAGTATCCTCAGCTATCAGTCCTGGACAAGAGCCTGTGAGCTTCAGATCGCGGTGCCGATTAGGCTGCGTCTAAGCATCCAAGTCGGCTCAAGTCTTAAGCGGACAAAAAGGGCGCTAAGGGCTTTTCGGGTGAACTGCCGATCACTTTGAATCCTTTGTCCATCAAACTAGCCGCTTGGTCGGTCATCGCCTGACAGCTACTGGGATCCAATTGCCTTCCTCCTCTCAAATATTTTCTCCCACCCCCTTTTTCGTCCCCCGCCGCTGGCGGGAGATTTCTCTCCCCCTCGCCTCGCTAAAGCTATGGCGAAGCGGGTCGGGCAGGGGGAGAAAGGTGGAAGATGATAACTGAGAGGAGGGGGCAACGCAGGTTTAGCCTGGTTGCCGCCGTTGAGATTTTCCCAATTAATTTATCGTTAACCGCCGGGCGGTTTCCTAAAAGCAGGACGCTTTGTCGGAAGGGTTTCGGTCTCTTATACCCTAACGTATCCCTTGGACATCTTCTTAAACCGAGCTATGGCTGTTTACCCCGTTAAATCTCGCAACTATTTAACAGGGCAGGCCGATAACCAAGTAAAAGAGAGAAGGCTCCGAAATGAATTCGGGGCGGGACTCTCCGCGCAGTCGGACTGGGACCTCCAAGAACTGGAGGAGAGGATTGCGTTAATCCTCCATCTGCGCGTTATCGCTGTCGTCGTCTCGGGGCTGCCCTTGCGGATGCCACAGGTCGCTCAAGCTTAGGCGCTCGATCGCCTGGATCTGGCTCTCGCCTTGTTCCAGGGAAAGCGCGATGTACTTGAGAACCCGGTCGCTCCATCCGTAGATGAAGCGAACACCCTTTTCGCCGGCCGGCGCCACAGTGTCCCGATAAGGCGCGATGGTAACGAGCAGTGCCATGGCTTCCGGATTGACTTCCTTTCTGTAGCGGCGCCACAGGGAGAGGAAATCGCCGGAAGCGTAGCAGCCGTCGCCATACGCCCAATCGATGTTGTCGGTGATGCCGATAAAAGCGTCCACTTTGATCTGGCGATCAAGCAGATACTGAATCGGAGCGCCGACTGCTGTGGCGCCTCCGCCGTAACGCGCGATCTTTTCCGCGGTGATGACAATGTCATCGCGCGCGGAAAGGCCGTGGTCAAGGTGGACGCGGTCGTCGAAAAGGATAGGCAGCGCGCGGCCTTCGATTCGCTTCAGGAGCGCACCGGTAAAGATGCCGGCGATGTCGATGTAGCGGGCAGAGCTCTTTTCAGAGAACCGCGCTCGCATCGAACCGCTGACATCCGTGCCGATGGCCACTTGGCGGCTGCCCAAGGTCGGCATGTTGGCGAACGATAATTCCAGGGCCTGGCGGAGTGCGTCCGTCAGACGGCTGTCATTAGCGCTAGCGCAGCACGCCTTCCAGGCATCGAAGAACCGGAAGGGCAATACCTTCGAACGCTCGATGGCGTGGCGATCGGTCAGGCGGCTTACCGCGTACCGTACGTTCTCGTCCTGCCGGAATACCCCGTTACGCGCGAACGTATTGAGGTTCCGCAGGAGATTCATGTACGGCGCGTGGCGCAGCAGCGCTTCCCAAATCTTGGCGGTCGTCGCCTTGACGCTGGGGATCACCACCTCGTACGGCAGTCCGCCCTCACGGATGAGGGCGACCTGCTCGTCTTCGGTGGCGGCCAGCTTCAGGGCTTCAAGCGCGCGGATTTTGGGGTTCAGCTCCGGGTTGTCGCTCAGAGCCTCACGACCTTTCACCAGCCAGCCGAGCCGCTCGGACACGGCCGCGGAGCCAGGTTTGGGGTGAGCCAGACGGGCGATGTCGCCGAGTGTGATCTCGCGGGAGTTGGCCGAGCCATACTTCACCGCGTGATACTCGGACATCGCCAGCAGGCTTTCCCTCACCTTGCCCACGGTCATGCCGCCGAGGCCTTGGCGCCCGGGGATCTTGCCGGATTTGCAGAACTTCACGAAGTTCCGCAAGTCGTCCGGAATCAAGACCACCTGGCCAAAGGCCTGTTCGAAGAGGCGGCGGGTTGCCCCGCCTCCGCCCGAGAGGATCGCCAGACCCATAACCGGAAGGTCCTTAATCAGTCCCTCGTTGCGCGCGTAGACAAGCGCGCGGGCGAGAAACTGCGGACATTCCTGCCGGCCCCGAGTGAGCACTTCCACGGCTTCCTGCGCGATCTGCTCGCGGGAAGCGTAGAAAGTGTTGCTCAAAGTGCCGGTGGTCAGGACTTGAACTATCTGCTCGCGAAGCGAGCGGCGATAGCTCGGAGCCCCTTCCCGGTTCGGATGGGTGGCGATGCGACTTGCTGGACGACGATTGCGAGAGTGAGTGAAACGGACGAGAGTCTTCATGGGTAGTCCTCCTTGGGGGTTTACCTCGCCGAAGTTACGACGTAGGCGGGTTGCCTCGGCCTTATGCCTCTGGCAGTTCATGATCATACCCGGACGGACCACCCGCCCAGATCTCGCAAAAGCGATTTAACAAATAAGGGAACGGCGGCTACTTTTCTCATTGATTTTGAAAGAAGTAGCCTCGACGATTCAGTCCTACGCCAAAGCTTCCGGCCCGGAAGCTGATTGGCATCAGCGGACAAACGACGGTCAAGGTTGGGCTTGCGCCCGTTGGGCCTTTGAGCCGCCGTTCCCAAAAAAAGCGGTTGTAATGTTCAGACTGTTTCGCCTTGCTTGTCCGCCTTGGGCGGATTAGGCTCATCAGATCCGACACACATCGGATGACAGTTGACGGCAGTTGGATTAGAACCAAGCTAACCCCGACTGCCGATTTTTCTACTCCAGCGGATTATGTATGGCGTGTCCGCTCTTTCGCTCTGTTGCCAAGCCGGTTGTCTCCGGTCTCCGCGGTATGTCGGGTTGCCATTAGCCCTGCCGCGGGTTACGAGGTGGTGGCGGTGATTTACGGTCAGTGAACACTTCTTCAGTTTCGTGTTCGATCTTTCCGCGCTCTCCCGTACGCAGGAACTTTTTCACCAGAGCGGTCTGCTCCGGATCAAGTTCCATGGTATGGCCGCAATTGCACCTGCCATTAATCGTAGTCCTGTGCCAGTGGGTTTCTTTATCCCCCTGGTCGTACCACGATTTTGAGATGGTCAAATGCACACCGTTAACGCAAACTTCCATCCAGTCTGCGCCGCCATTACTGGCTCCCTCTTGGCCCTCATTCAATATTCTTGCTTTCATGGTCTTTCTCCTTGTTTGTGCCCACTCCACCATGGATAGGGCAAGTATGATCATCAGCAAGAATTGAAAACATTTCCCTCAAAACCCTCAAGTGTGACTTAAGGATCTAATTGGAAAGAGGTAATAACGCTTACCCCCGGCGGATTATACGGTTATCGTCCTGCGGTATTCATTGTCGGTATGAACTGGCCGTGGCTGAAGCTCTTCAGCCAGGTTTCAGGTTATTCCCGTCGTCTTACCCTGAAACCGCCGCCTGGTCACTGGCGCGGCATCCATGATTCCATTTTGATCTCGGTTAATGGACAAATACCGGAAGGCTCTGCTTCCCTCTGGCTCACCGTTTTCTAATGGTGACAACAAGGGGCCCTGCTTCCCCGCGGCTCTCCATTATGCTAACGGGGACAAAGTAAGGGGCAGATTAGCCGATCACCAGAGCGGCGATCGCCTGTGCCGCGGCGAGTGCCTGTTCTCGCGTCAGCTTCTGGCCGCGCGGGCTGCCGCCGATGCTTTCGCGGCCGCCCCAACCGGCTGGCTCGAGCTTCGGGAAGACGTTTTTGAGTCCGCCGGGGCCCAGCAACTTTTCGGCCGTGGCGACATCAGGGCAGCCGATC
>Ga0209777_10009328_pt1 | contig 10583 bp, 11 predicted proteins | sample FrelakmetHBP12HB_FD_187147 | JGI IMG/M metagenome (GOLD analysis project Ga0209777, IMG submission 187147) | Freshwater lake sediment microbial communities from the University of Notre Dame, USA, for methane emissions studies -HBP12 HB (SPAdes)... | ecosystem: Environmental > Aquatic >... | reverse complement strand
TCTCTGCTGCTAAAAAGCAGGGCACGGGTGCTCTCGTTATTTTTGATGGTGTTGTCCGGGACGATGACATCATGGAGATGGAGCTTGAAGCATACCAGGATATCGCGACACAGGAACTGGAAAAAATCGCCCGTGATGCGACACGCCAGTTCAACCTCCTCCACGTGGATATCGTCCACCGGATTGGGCGCCTTGTGGTTGGTGAGAATATCCTTATCATTGTAGTTGCCGCAGGACACCGTCATCAGGTATACGCCGGTTCACGGTATATTCTCGAAGAGATCAAGAAAGGTTTGCCGATCTGGAAGAAGGAACTGACAAAAGACGGCGGGCGGTGGGTGCCGGGCGAGCATTCATCCGGATAAAATCTTCCAAACTCTTCTCGGAAAATAGAAAAAAGAAATGTCAGGAGAGCCCATGAGCGGGCGCATCATGTCACCATCACCTCCGTAACCGGCCTGTTCAGGCCGTAGAGGCTCTGTCGGGCGTCCGTGAAATAATGACGCTCGACAAGAACGTTCTCATCTTTTAACCTGTTCAGTGCATATCGCACAGTCCGGGATGGCAGTAAGGTTTCACGGATGAGATCCTTCTGCGTTAACTGGCCACTGGTCTCCAAGACTTTGTACACGAGCTTTACCGATGGCGGCAGGTGCCCGATCTGTGCACTTCTTATTTCATTGACGTTGGTATTTTCGACAAAAACGATCCCTCATAGTGGATCACCACAGATACGTGAGAGTTCACAATTGTTAAGTATTTCGATCTTGTATTCAGGATTATGAGTGAAGATTGGGGGAATATTGATCCTATGTTCCGCGGTACTGCAATACTTCACTCTCTTTCAGTGTGTGAATGTCTAATCCAGGCATGGCCTCACCAAGGCTCGCGCTCACGCGTGCAACCACCGTTGCCTCTGAGAAATTGTTTACTGCTTCTACGATAGCTTTTGCCCGTTTCTGCGGATTTTCAGATTTGAATATCCCCGAACCTACAAAGACGCCATCAGCACCCAGGTGCATCATGAGTGCCGCGTCTGCCGGAGTTGCTATCCCCCCCGCAGAAAAGTTCACTACGGGTAACCTTCCCCGTTTTGCGGTCTCTGTCATGAGATCTACCGGCGCTTCCATCTGGCGTGCATACGCAACCAGTTCCTGCGGTTCGAGTTTTTTGATTGTGCGTATTCCCCCCCATGATCGCCCGCATATGACGGACGGCTTCAACCACGTTGCCGGTGCCCGCTTCTCCTTTTGTGCGGATCATGGCAGCACCCTCATTGATGCGGCGGAGTGCCTCGCCAAGATTCCGTGCCCCACATACAAACGGCACAGTAAATTTTGTCTTTTCAATGTGGAATTCCTCATCAGCGGGAGTCAGTACCTCGCTTTCATCTATCATGTCCACACCGAGCACCTCGAGCACTTGTGCTTCAACAAAGTGTCCGATGCGCACCTTCCCCATTACCGGGATTGAGACCGCTTCAATGATCTCCATAACGCGTTCCGGATCTGCCATCCGGGCGACACCGCCGGCTTTGCGAATATCGGATGGCACCCGCTCCAATGACATCACTGCCACAGCGCCGGCTTCTTCCGCTATCACTGCCTGCTCTGCATTCACGACATCCATGATGACGCCGCCTTTCTGCATGGAGGCAAATCCTCGTTTGATGAGTTCGGTTCCAAACCTGAGTTCTGTTAAATCCATTGCGTTTTCCTGTCAGTATCAAGACAATACTGGGAAATTTCCGGATTCGAAGATTGCGATTGCCGCAAAGTTCGCCGGTCCGATCCCTGTTAATTTTTAATTTTTGGATGGCGGAGATAATAAATATATTCACAATTGTGAATTTTGCCGCTAATTTTGTGTTCAGACCTTCAATCGCATCTATTCAACAAAAAAATTTAGCATAAAACAGAACTCCGGTTTCACCGGCTAAAAAAGAAGACTATATTTCCTTGAGTGTTCCCCGCTGCTTTACAAACCTGTCCCAGTTCCAGGGCTCATCGAGCACGGTTATGTCAACCGTATCGATACCGCACACCCCCAGTACTTTCCGTTTCATCTGCTCAGTCAGGTGATCTACAAGAGGGCATGCCTTGCTGGTAAGGATCATATCAATCTGGGCACTGGTTCCATGAACGCGAATCTCTTTGATCAGGCCAAGGTCAACAATATCAATCCCCACTTCTGGATCAATCACTTCTTTTAATGCATCCCGTACCTGGGTTTCACACACGTAGTTTTCTCTCAGTGCAGCTGCTTCCGGTGTGGGAAGCGATTGTTCCATAATACGGAGACGGTCTTCCAGCCTGTTCTGACGGTCGAGCAGGCGGCTCACAACCCTGAGCATCGGGTCAGGCATGGCTTCTGGTTCGTTTTCGGCTTTTATACCACACTCCGGTCCTGCGATCCTACCCGGTACACCGACAACAGTTGCTTCCGGGGGAACTGACCGTACTACGACGGATCCTGCACCAACTTTTGCACCACTTCCAATTCTGATAGGACCAAGCACGATCGCTCCCGATCCAATAATCACTCCATCTTCGATGGTCGGGTGACGCTTGACATTTTCAAGAGCGGTTCCTCCCAATACAACACCCATATAGATCAGTACATCATTGCCTACTTCCGCAGTCTCACCAATCACAATACCCATGCCATGATCGATGACGACCCTGCGACCAATAGTTGCCCCGGGATGGATTTCGATGCCGGTCAAAAATCTGCTGACATGGGATAGAAAACGTGCAGATAATTTCCATTGATGAGTCCATAGCCAGTGAGCCTGGCGATGGAACCAGAGCGCATGTAGACCGGGGTAGCAGAGAATGATCTCCGTTTTGGAACGGGCAGCAGGATCCTTGGAGAAAATCGCACGGATATCTTCCTGGATGTAATCAAAGGTCATGATGATCTCACCTACGCGTCAAAGAGATCCGGGATACTCAGGTACCGTTCACCCGTGTCCGGCAGGACAACAACAATCATTTTACCTTCACTCTCTGGACGTGCAGCAACTGCGAGTGCTGCATACGTCGCCGCACCGCTGGAGATACCGGCAAGAATCCCTTCTTCTTTTGCGAGTCTTCGTGCAGTCTCAAAGGCATCCTCGTTTTTCACACGGACAATCTCATCGATCAGATCTTGCTGAAGCACAGCCGGGACAAAACCCGCACCTATTCCCTGAATCCGGTGGGCACCCGGGGATCCCCCGGAGAGTACCGGTGATGAATCGGGTTCGACAGCAATTGCATGGAATGAAGGTTTTCTTCGTTTGATCACATCTGCAATGCCCGTAATGGTACCTCCGGTCCCCACTCCGGCAACAAGGATATCAACCTGACCTTCCGTATCGCGCCAGATCTCTTCAGCAGTAGTTTTCCGGTGAATTGCCGGATTGGCCGGATTATTAAACTGCTGGGGAATGAAAAAGTACTTTGGGTTCTCAGCTGCCATCTTCTCTGCCCGGGTGACGGCCCCTTTCATTCCTTCTGCACCTGGCGTAAGGATCAGGTCGGCCCCGAATGCTTTTGCGAGTTTCCGCCGTTCGACACTCATAGTCTCCGGCATCACAACCGTGAACTTATACCCTCGTGCAGCACTCACAAATGCAAGGGCTACGCCGGTATTACCGCTTGTTGCTTCGAGTATGACCGTATCGTCGTTGATTAATCCACGCTTTTCTGCCTCATCGATCATCGCAACGCCGATCCGGTCCTTCACGCTGCTCATCGGGTTGAATGACTCAACTTTGGCAAGCACTGTTGCGTTCAGTCCCTTTGTAATCCGATTAAGGCGGACAAGCGGGGTATTGCCGATGGTTTTTGTGATGTCATCATAAATTCCTTTCATAGAATCTCCCAAGATAGTACTGCGGTGCGGTTGTAGCGGAGTAATAACCGCTTTCGCATACACCAAATTCACAATTGTTAATTGTGTGACACAGATATATATCTTGGTTTTATGATAACCCTGCCTCCGAATCTGCATGAATGTTTTGGTAAAAAGAGTGTTGTTATGTACATGAATTGCGGCAAAATCTGACGCAAAATCAGGGTATATTACGTATTGTTTCCCATAGTGTGTGTTCACTTACGTGAATAAGGAAAGAATCATGAATACACACCACGCAATCATCGCTGTTAAGGAGATCCCGTCCGGTTCAGTGTCGGATAGATCGCCCCGTGTGTATAGCTTGAAACAACGGGAAACAAGCGCACGGAAGTTCAGCGGTGTCAGAAGCTCCGGGCAGTATTGTCGATCGGAAAATCTTCGTCATGTCAATGACACCATTTACGGCAGGGAGATGAACGGGCATATTTCCCTGATGGGTATGGATGACTGACGTTAAACCATAACCTCACGTCCTAAAAACAACGTAATACGATCCGTACCAGGGATTCGTCATCATCATTCCGGAATGGTGCACCGGAGGATGCAGGTACAATTTATCGCCTCATGCAGTATCATGTCACCAGCCGTGATACTCCGGAGGGACGATCTAAAACGCCCATCCGGGCAAATACCCGACATCTCATTTTTTGCAGCCATCACAAGTTTCTTTATCAATTTCATGCAATCATACCTAAGAATTCACAATTGTGAAAAAAATAAGTATCACAGTATACCAAGGGAACGAGTGAACGATGGAATCACAGAATCAATTGATTGACAGAATCAACCGGAGTCTTCTGGTTCTTCTTGTTGCGCTGGGCATCACCATCTTTGTCGGAATCGCAGGTTGCACATCCGCGGTTGGGACTGGCGCAGGAACGGTAAAAACGCCGGCTGATATTGTAAGCATTGGGGATATTATAAAAAATCCAGCAGCATATAACGGGACGACCGTTGTTGTTAAAGGAAAAATAACGAATGAGTGCGGTTCTGGATGCTGGTTCATGGTCAACGATGGGACCGGGACATTGTATATCGATCTCGCACCGAATAACTTTGCTATCCCCCAATTACGGGGATCATCGGTAATAATTGAGGGAAATATCGTCATCTCAAACGGGGATCCTACCCTGAACGCCATGAAAGTCGTAACTGATGACCGGACCTATCCATGAATCTCCTCTCCTTCGCGGTAAAGAACATCAAGCGGCGGAAGGGGCGAACCCTCCTCACGATCGCCGGTGTTGCAATAGCAGTTGCCATCCTCTTTTCGCTGCTTTCGTTCTCCGCGGGATATGAACGGGAACTGACCCGGGAAATGGACAGCCTCGGGTTTCACCTTCTCGCGGTCCCCAAAGGGTGTCCCTACGAGGCGACAACCCTGATCCTCCATGGGGGTGTGATCCCGAAATACCTGACGAACGAGGATCTGGTGCGTGCCCGGGCAACAGAGGGTGTGGTGATTGCTGCCCCTATGTTGCTCCAGCAGGTGATTAAGGACGGCATACCCCATATTGTGTACGGGATTGAGCCGGCAGTAATGCTCCCGCTCAAACCGGCCTGGAAGGTGGACGGGCGTTTCTTTACGGAAAACGAGACTCGCGTGATGGTGATCGGCAGCACGCTGGCGGAGAAGGAAAACCTTGCACCCGGCAGCGTTATCCCATTCGGGCCGTCCCAGGAGCAGTACACGATCATCGGTGTCCTCCAGCCCACCGGCAGCGAGGATGACAACTTCCATTTCCTTCCCCTTGCTGATGCCCAGCGGGCGTTTGGAAAAGAAGGGCTCATCACCGCAATTGCCGTCAAGGCTGATGACGTGAAGCATATCCCGGCAATTGCGGAGAATTTAGAGAAGGTTCCGGATATCCAGGTCGTGACCATGGCGCAGGTGACGGGCACGATCATGAACCTCGTGGGATCGGCACGCTCGCTTCTCTTTTCGGTCATTGTGATCGCGATCGTCATCAGTGCTGCGGGGATTACGAACACACTCCTGATGTCGGTGAACGAGCGGACACGGGAGATTGGCATGATGAAGGCGATCGGGGCTTCGGGATACCACATCGCCATACTGCTCATCACTGAAACCCTGCTCATCACCACGATAGGGGGGATTGTTGGCATCCTTGCTGCACTGGCAGGTTCCGGGATTATTGAAGCATTCGTGAGGGGCATGGTCCCTTATGCCCCTTCAGGCAGTTTCGTCTCGTTCGACCCGTTCCTGATCGGCAGCTGTCTATTATTCTCTATAGGGCTTGGGCTTCTTTGTGGTCTTTACCCGGCCTGGAAGTCCGCCCGGCTTTCGCCAATGGAAGCGATACGGGGTGAGTGGGAATGAACATCATTGAAGCGACCGGTATCTGTAAGACCTACCGGCGGGGCCGCGAGGAAGTCTGCGCCCTGAGCGGAGTAAATCTCACCATTGAAGAAGGCGAGTTCGTCTCTATTGTCGGACCATCCGGAGCCGGCAAGACTGCGCTGATGAACATCCTCGGCTGCCTTGACACGCCAACCTCCGGGATGCTCATGATAGATGGAATGCCGGTGAATGGGAAAGGGGAGGCGGAACTGGTGAAGATCCGCCGGGAGCATATCGGTTTTGTCTTCCAGCAGTTCTTCCTCATCCCGACCCTGACGGTGGGGGAGAATATCGGTCTGCCTCTCCTCTTCTCCGGTACGCCGTTCAAATCGGAGACGATCGAATCCTTACTCGAAAAGGTCGGGCTCTTGCACCGGACGGACCATCTTCCTGGTCAGCTCAGCGGCGGCGAGATGCAGCGGGTAGCAATTGCACGGGCACTCGTGAACAATCCCCGGATCCTACTTGCAGATGAGCCGACAGGAAACCTCGACTCGGTCACCGCGGACGGGATCTATCAGCTCTTTGAAGATCTGCACCGGCAGGGTATCACGGTCATTGTCGTCACCCATAACCGGGAACTGGCACTACGGGCCGGCCGGGTGATCACGATCCGGGACGGGTGTGTTGTTGCCGGGATTTGAGGGGTAGAAATCCCCTTTTAAAAGCACTGATAATGGGAAGCGAACATTTCAGGAAATATTTGCCGATAAATCACTCAATAAATACAGCCCCACCAAACGTGGTGGTATGTACCCCGGGGCTGTTGTTTCCGGAACGTCTCACACACAAATGGCATAAGCGAGGACATCATGTTATCCGCACGCGAGCTCGAACGATATAAGCGACAGATCCTCTTCTTTGGGGAAGACGGGCAGGAAAAGCTCAAGAAAGCACATATTTTCATCGCAGGTGCCGGAGGGCTTGGCTCACCGGTGTCCATCTACCTCGCGGTTGCCGGCGTGGGGACGATCACTCTTGTAGATAAAGATGTCGTTGAACTTACCAATCTCAACCGCCAAATTCTTCACTATGATCAGGATGTCGGCAGAAAGAAGACTGCATCCGCTGAAGAAAAGTTGACTGCGTTCAATCCGGATTTTACCGTAAAGACGATCGATATCACTATCGATGAATCAAACGCCGCAGATCTTGTGGGAAAAGCCGATGGGATTGTCGATGCGATGGATAATTTTCCCACCCGGTACCTGCTCAATGATGTTGCAATCGGGAAAAAGATCCCGTTATTCCATGGAGCAATACGGGGATTTTATGGGCAGGCAACAACCATAATCCCCGGAAAGACCGCATGTCTTCGATGTATTTTCCCAAGAGCCCCACCCAGTGAAGTATTCCCGGTGGTTGGTGTGACACCGGGATTAATTGGTATGGTCCAAGCGACCGAAGTTCTGAAATATCTCCTTGGCAGCGGTGAGCTGCTGGCAAACCGGCTATTTGTCTGGGACGGGATGCAGTCGCACGCAGAAGAGATTAGCGTAGAAAGAAATCCTGTCTGCCCGTCATGCAACACGAAAAAGACACCAGCGGGGACGAAAAGATGACTGTTAAAATCCGTTTTTTTGCACGGTTCCGGGAACTTCTCGGCACTGATATCAGAACCGAAGCAGCAGCCGGGACGAGTTTCACGTCCCTGATAACGACAATCGCGAGGAAAAATCCCGAAGGGTACGCTGCTATCTTTGATGAGAAGGGTAATTTCCGTGAGTTTGTGATCCTTATGAAGAACGGTAAACGGATCGAGAATGCGGATGCAGCAAAGACCCTAGTTGCCGATAGCGATGAGATTGCCGTATTCCCGCCGGTTGCGGGTGGTTGACTATATCCGGCATACTCATGAAAGCGGAAAATCTTGCCAGAAAATGTATCTATAAATAGCACCCGCGACAACAATGGTATGGTGAAGTCACAATTGTGAACACCCGTGCCAATGTGGCGGAGTGGCTACGCGGCTGACTGCAGATCAGCTACAACCCGGTTCGAATCCGGGCATTGGCTTTTTTCCGGCATATGCTCACCAGAACAGCGATTTTTTCTGGAATACGGGAGATTCTATGCACCAGGGTCTCACTGCTGAAACAAAAGCACTGTTAATCAGTATCGGCAGCGGGGATGTTGACTCCTCACTTTTGCCCGATGAACTCAAGACCGTCGCAACCGCAGGGCCGGGTGCCGGAGGGACCTCGTTTTTCATCAGTGACGGTCTGCACCGCGTTCGTCTCACGCTCAACAAAGAGTCCTCCCTGAAGATTATTCCCTGGCGGGACGGGGTTGCTGTCCGGAAAGAAGGACGGATTATTGCCTATGGCAAATTCGAGCTACCCTTGTGTCATTGTCCTGAACAGGCCTATATCACGGTGAGCGAGCGGTGTATCTTTGACTGCAAATTCTGCCCGGTACCACTTCTGAACGGACGGGTGAAGACGATCGATGAGATCATTACGATGGTTGAGTGTGCATCAAAAAACGGAGATCTTAAGGCGATTTCCCTGACAAGCGGTGTTGCCGAATCCCCGGAAAAAGAGGTGGAGTACATGGTCAGGGTTGTCCGGGCACTTGCGCAGCACTACAATCTTCCCATTGGTGTTTCAGTGTACCCTACCGATACTTCATCAGAAAAATTGTATGCAGCAGGTGCGTGCGAGATCAAGTACAATGTTGAGACAATGGATCCTGCAATCTTTGAACGGGTCTGTCCGGACCTCTCACTCGATTACATTGTGTCTGCGCTGGAAAAGGCTGTGCCTGTTTTCGGGAAAAACCATGTCTCTTCCAATTTCATCCTAGGTCTTGGGGAAAACGATTCGTGCGTAGAACAGGGTGTTGAAACCCTCGCTGCGATGGAAGTCATCCCTAATCTTAGACCGATCTCGGCACATCCCCTGCGTGAGGGGGAAATTCTGGTAGATCGTCCGGACTCGTACCGCCTTATGAAACTCACCCGGATCAACAAAGCTGCTATCCAACGTCACGGGCTTGATGTACGCAAGGCCCGGACCATGTGTCTGCCATGTACTGGGTGTGATCTTGTCCCTCAGCGCGATCTCTGATTGATCCTTTGATGACCCAATCTGTTTTTTTTTAGAGGGAGAGCATACGGTCGATCGCCACCCGTGCCTTTATGGCAACATCGGCAGGTACTATAATGCGGGGTTTGAGATGCAGAAGAGCGGCATGCACTTTTGAGAGGTCTTTCTTTTTCATGTTCCTGCATACAGCGCGGTCCGATAGGGGATGGCACTGTTTATCCGGGCATTCTTTTTTGATCCGGTGTAAGATCCCGACATCGGTACCAATGATGAACTCGTGGTTTTTGGAGGGACAGATGTGTCTGATGATCCCCGATGTACTTGCAATATGGTCCGCAAGGTCAATCACCTCCGGTCTACATTCTGGGTGAACGATTACTGTTGCTTCCGGATAACTCTGTTTTGCCTTCCGAACCTGTTCCGGTGTAAACTGATCATGGACGATGCAGTAACCCTCCCAGGGAAGAATTTCCTTATCAGCGAATCGCGCGACGTACCGGGCAAGATTCTGGTCGGGTACGAAGATTATTTGCTCCTGATCCAACGAGTTCACCACATTCACGGCATTCGATGAAGTACAACAGATATCGCAGTTTGCTTTAACCTCCGCTGTTGTGTTGATATAGCATACGACCGCAGCATCAGGATACCGGGATTTTACATAGTTCAGTTTCTTCTGGAGCGATCATTGCCGCCATAGGACAGCAGGCATCCGCTGCCGGAAGAAGAACTTTCTTATGGGGAGAGAGGATCGCTGCAGTCTCTGCCATGAAGTCAACGCCACAAAAAACGATAACCTCATTCTCAACATATGCTGCTGCACGGGAGAGCTCCAGGGAATCGCCGACAATATCTGCAATGTCCTGCACCTCATCTGGCTGGTAATTATGCGAGAGGATAACTGCATTCCTTTCACGTGTCATCTGTTGAATCTTTTCTATAAGCAATGTATTCTCTTGCATAATGGTATCCCCTTTGATTGTTTCTCTCTAATATCACAAACGAAAACTATCGGAAATATGAACTTATCCTACTCTCTCTCTCAAGATATATTCATTCACAATTGTTATTTATTCCGGCTAGGTCCTCAATAGTGAACGTGCAATAATGCCGGTGAAGATCCGGGATGAGATGGAATGCCGTCATGTTTCTTATGAAAAAACTATGTTCAGGAAAAAACCGCCGATTCCCAAACCTATAAATATTCACAATTGTTATCTAGTATAGTCAGGTTCACAATCGTGAATTCTGGTAATGTGCCAAGGTGGCGGAGT
>Ga0209777_10009327_pt1 | contig 10583 bp, 12 predicted proteins | sample FrelakmetHBP12HB_FD_187147 | JGI IMG/M metagenome (GOLD analysis project Ga0209777, IMG submission 187147) | Freshwater lake sediment microbial communities from the University of Notre Dame, USA, for methane emissions studies -HBP12 HB (SPAdes)... | ecosystem: Environmental > Aquatic >... | reverse complement strand
CTGGGACTCTTCCAGCCGACCCCCAGGGAGGTCAAAGAACAGCGCCGGAAGATGCGCAAAGAAGAAACGGTGACCGTTGACTTGTTACACCGGGCCGTCCCAGCCAAACATACGGATGAAGGGTTACGCGCGCTCAGCGGAGAAAGCCCTATTCATCCCGAGAGCGTGCAGAAGTAGCTGGAGAGCAAGTTCGGCGACGCCCTCGAAGACGTTTCTGATGCCATGCTGGAACTTGCGAAGTCTTTGCCGCCCTCTCAGTTGGCAGAAAAAGCCTACGCCCTGTACGAGAAATTTCGGCCCGAGATTCCTCCCGGAAAAAGGGGATGGGGGGCCTCCGGCAAGCTGGACCTGGACCTCATCCGTAAGATGGCTTCGGCCTGAATCTGAGGAGCGTTTGCTTGGCCACCTTGATCCGTTAATGAGCTTTCAGTTGAGAGGCGATGGCCAAGACGTTTTTAGAGAAGAGACGGGAATTCCTCTTTCACAAAGAGGAAGGATTCGGCCAGGTGTTGGTAATAGCAATCGTCTGATAAGGGAATTTGGGTAAACCATCTATTCCGATTTCTCACACGGTCTATGAGAGGTCGTCGCGAATGCCCCGGCATTCGTTTGCCGAACAAGGGAATTCTCTATTCCACTCCTATTTCATCTTGCGACAAATCTTTTCTCGGATTATAATCTTACCAGTAAGATTAAATGTTTGAAGGAGCAGAGTTATGTCGAATGTCGCCACCACCAGAATGTCCTCCAAAGGGCAGGTTGTAATTCCCGAGGATATCCGAAAACAACTCAGATTGAAAGCCGGATCGCAATTCGTTGTCTTGGGCAAGGATGATGTGGTGATTCTCAAGGCAATCTCCCCTCCGGCCATGGAAGAATTTGATTCCTTGATTACCGCAGCCCGTAAAGCTGCGAAACAGGCCGGAATGAAGCGGTCTGATGTTGCCGGTGCCATTGCCGGAGTGCGGGGACGACGGTGAGGGTCATCCTGGATACCAACGTATTTGTTTCCGGGGTTTTTTTCTTAGGGCCTCCCTATCGGATTTTGGCAGCCTGGCGGGATGGGAAACTGCAATTGGTTGCTTCCCAGGAAATCCTTGAGGAATATCAGCGGGTAGGAGAAAGATTGGGTGCGCAGTTTCCTGGGGTCAATCTTCAGCCGATTCTCGATCTCGTTACAACGAACGCAGAGTTCTTTCCGAATCAGGCCTTACCGGAATCCGTCTGCGAAGACCCTGAGGACGATAAATTCATCGCTTGTGCTCTTGCAGGCAGGTGCCGGGTGATCGTAAGCGGTGACAGACATTTATTAAGGGTATCTGGATTTGGGAAGATAAGAGTAATGAGCCCGCGGCAGTTCATTGACAAATATCTTTCTAAACGTGGATAAAGCCAAATTTCCGCTCTATCTTTAGAGAGGAGATTTATCAAAACGGTAACCCAAACAAAAGGAGGGGAGTTCTTAAGTAATTCAGTATATGTTACAGGACTGTTGCGTTGTTGAATAGGGTACAAAAAGAATCCATTGCTCTGCCTTATGAAATCCCTTTATGGCTGAAATCCCTGAAAGCAGGTCAAAGAGTTTCCTATTTCGTGGTCCTCACCAAAACATCTTCTTTAGAACGGCTAGTGACAGGTATGCCGGATGGATCGGGCAGATTTATTCGGACGGGCGGTATGAAAAAGGAATTACCCGCAGGAACCATAAAGTCGGGGATAAAACCTTCAATGAAGAAACCCTCTCGGTTGAAAGCGTAAGCGAGTATTTCGAGCACTTTCCCCTCTCCCCGGTTTTGTAACAAGGTGGGGTTGGCGGATGGCAGGAGAAATGGCAAAGGGGGTCCGGCCTTAAGGAATCGACCGGGAATAGTCGGAATTTCGGCAAACACCCTGGTGTTGCGTCTCAGAAATACCGTTCATATTAATATTGCTTTTTCTCGAACAATTTCGGCCCCATAATTAACCCCAATTCCTCCTTTCGCAAGTTTTAATATCATTCTGCTATATTGAATTTTTAAGAATTGCGGTATTGGCAACATGAACTAAACACTGCGCGTAGTCTCCGATTTGTAAGTTGTGTAGAAAAATCCTAGGAAATTAGGGAAGCGCCAAGTAAAAGAGTTGCTCCAGGGAAAGACTGCCTGCGCCACCCAAAAGCCAAAAGAAAAGGAAACGTTTCGGGGAAGAAGGCCTCGAAGAGCAAAATTTCAAGTCCGAAAGGCTGCCCAGGGAAAAAAGCCGGCCGTAAAATAAAGACCCTGCAAAACACACTTGACAAAATTTCCAGGCCTGCTACCATTCGATCGATTGATTTCTCTTTTTGACCAAGAATTTTTCAGGGCGAATTAAATCCTTCTGAACAGATAGCATCAAAAGGGTCATATAAGCATCCGAAGTTTCAAACAAATCGAATATGAATAGATAAAGAAGGCTTATAAAGGATTCTCACTTTCGGTGGTTACGTTATTTGGTTGAATATTTTTTTAAAACGTTTTTTCATGACTGGACGGCAGGAAAACAAAATTTGTAAAAGCTAAGGAGGTTTTGTTATGATTAATTTCGCTGACAAGGAGTTTATCTCTAAACTTACGGATGCCCTTAACAAGGATGAGACCTTTGCCACGCAAGCCAAATGGTTTGATGGGTCGATTCTTTTGGAGTCTTCTGGGTCGCAATGCTGGCTGAAGGTCTATCGTGGGAAAGTCATCGATAGCCTCAACTACATGCCGATTTTGGGCTATACTTGCAAGATCAGCGGGCCCCCCTCCGCCTGGGAGATGCTCCTAGATGGCAGTCGTTGTTTTCGTGACCTTACTCTACCAGGGAAGAGACATTTTGAAGATGATCCCACTCTATCAAAACTAGGCATGATGACCAGGGATATTGTCATCGAAGGCAACATGATGGAAGCCAATCGGATTTTCGGGGCGATTTATGCTATTTCGAATTGCATCATCAAAGCTTCAAAATGAGAGGAGGGACAAGATGGTTTTAGAGACTATTGTTGGCCATTATGTTAAATTTGGTGGTACGAGAATTTTTTTTGATGAGATCGGGAGCGGGCGTCCTATAGTGTGTATTCATACAGCTGGAGCCAATTCCCTTGAATACAGGGAATTATTACCTCTTCTTGCGCAAAAAGGGTATCGGGTGATTGCCCTTGATTTGCCGGGCCACGGAAGGTCTTATTTGATAAATGATGAACCTTTTCGGGAAATGCACCCCTATGCCGAATTCGTCTGGAGTTTCGCTCAAGAAGTTTGTGAGGATAAGCCAATAATTGTGGGGTGTTCAGTAGGGGGCAGCATGACTTTAGATATTGTCGCCCATCATTCCGAAAATATTCGAGCGGCTATACCAATGGAGGGTGCTGCTCGCACCCCTGTTTTTCCGGATACAAGCATCGCCGAACAACCCGCCTGGTATCCAGGATGGCAGGCCGGAGTGGAGATAGTGGGTGTTCCTTCGAGCGCCAACAGAAATGCTGGCCCGGACCTTCTAATGGAACTCCGCTATGTACACCGTAATTCTCAACTTGTAATGGCAGCCGATCTGCAATGCTGGTCAAAGCATAACGTAAAAGGGAAATTGGGGAAGGTTCGCTGCCCAGTTTTACTCATGAAAGGCGAAGAATCTTTTCATATTGCCCCTGAGTTGGCTCATGAAACGGTGAAGGAAATTCCGGGAGCAGAACTGCTGTTTTTAAAGGGCATAGGTCATTACCCAATGATGGAGGACCCACCGCGTATCGCAGAAATAATAGCAGATTTTCTAAAGAGAAGACTTACGTAAGGAGTAGGTGATTTGAATGACAATACTATATCTACACTTATAAAGCAGATCATAATTGCCCCCCAAAAAAAACGAAATCCGATTCTAATTTAAGCTGAAGGGAGAAAAAAATGACACTTCAGGAACTGGAAAAAAGAATCCGAGTCTTAGAGGATATTGAGGCAATAAAACGACTAAAGTCCCGTTACGCCCAGATTATAGATGGATCTTCCCCTGGAGAGATAGGAAAACTTGTCACTGAGGAGGCCGTTTTTGATTATGGACAGCTTGGAGCGATTAAGGGGAGAAAGGCAATCAGCGACTACTTTAAAAAAGTATATCCGGAAATACGGCCCTTCCGAGTTCATTATTTTTCCCAACCTGATCTTACGATTGAAGGAGATAAGGCCTACGGGCGGTGGTATATGTGGGTCCCCTGTTCAACTGGTGACGGTAGGGCTCTTTGGTCATCTGGCTTTGAGGAAGAGAAATATGAGAGGGTGAATGGCGAATGGCTAATTGCGGAACTCAAACTAACAAGCAACTTCCGCACGACATATGAAGAAGGCTGGCACAAGCAGAAGTTCATTGATTGAATTTTGATGCCAGGATTAGGTTTATTTCGCGAATGTGACCGGGCGTAATATTGTTCTGACGAGGGCTGCCGAAAAAAATTTTAGGTGTAATTGCGAGCGAAGCGAAACGTAAAGGGTCAATCTCATCGAAAGGAGGAGGTATGAAAATAAGGGGGAAGAATAGCCGGATGCTAATTTGCTTAACAGTTGTGGGGATCTTTTTTTATGTTTTATCGACAGCTGTATCAGCTGCGGAAGCCCCAGAAACTGTAAAGTTAGGTAATAATCTAGCTCTTTCTGGCGGGGGGGCCTTTTGGGGAATCGGGTACGATAACGCTATTAAATTGTCCGCCAAGCAGATTAACGAAAAAGGAAAATTTATTGTTAAAGGAAAAAATTACAAATGGCAAATAATTACTTGTGACCATAAATATGAGACTTCTGAGGCAGTCGCGTGTGCAAATAAGCTCATTTACCAGGACAAGGTCAAATATATGATGGTACATGGTGGCTCGACTGCTATAGCGGTAGCACCAATAGCTAACAAAGAAAAGGTACTTATGGTATGCTGGGCGGGCGGCGGCAAGGCGCTGACCAATCCTAATAATCCTCTGGCTTTTCGTCATTCACCTGTAGATGGAGCGGCAATGCAAACAGGGTTATACAAATGGATGATAACCCATGAAAAAATTAAGAGCATCGCGACCATACACCCGGATGATGAGACTGGTTACAGTGGCGGTGAGGGCTGCAAGGAAGCAGCCGAGATCAGCGGTCTGAAATTATTGGGGCAGGAATTTTTCCCCCGGAATACCACTGATTTTTATCCCATTCTATCTCGCCTCCTTGCTAAAAAGCCAGATGCCATAGATATGTACTTTTCTCCACCTGGCGGTGTTTTGCTGATGACTAAACAGCTTTATGAATTGGGCTATAAAGGAGTGGTTATTCAGTATACAGTTGACCCAGTTAAAGCACTAGAAGCGGTGGGTCCAAAAGCCTTAGATAAAGTTTACTCTTACCTTACCCTAGCCACTTTAGTGACTCCTGAACAGAAGAAGTTCCGGGACGATTATGTGGCTGCTCACGGTGAATGGAACGAGCAAGCACTCCTCGCCTATGATTTCCTATTTACCCTAACGGATTGCATAGTTGAAGGCCAGAGCTTCGATCCAGTAAGGGTAGCGGAAATCATGCAGGATAAAGAAATACCCTATCTTTACGGGAAGGGATATTATGGAATGAAAGAAAGATTTGGTCTCAAAAGACAGGGGCTTTTTCCAACTCCTTTAGCCCAGTTCAAAGATGGTAAATGGCAGCATATTGCATTTATTGATCCTGTAATTCCAAAAACCGGAGGTAAATGAGGCAAATTTTTAGCAGAATTTGGGCAGCCACTCGTTGAGTGGGTGCCCAAATTTAGGGGAAAAGTCCCTGCCTGCCTCTCTTGCGACTAAATTCCTCACCTAGTGGTCAATATTTTTTACCAAAGGAAAGAGATTCTTAACCCCCTAGGTAAGCCTTCTTAACGTGTTCGTTATAGAGAAGAGCGTGTCCATCATCCGCCAAAACAACTGACCCCGTCTCCAGCACATATCCTTTATTGGCAATTTTCAGCGCCATAAAGGCATTCTGTTCTACCAATATAATCGTAATTCCACGTTCGCGAATTGCAGTTATAATTTGGCCAATTTCTGCAACCATCATCGGGGCAAGACCGAGAGAGGGCTCATCCAATAAAAGAAGCTTAGGTTTAGCCATAAGAGCTCGCCCTACTGCTAACATCTGCTGCTCGCCTCCACTTAAGCTTCCGGCTGGTTGCTTTGTCCGATCCTTTAAGATCGGGAAATGCGAATAAACCTGTTCCAGATCCTTTTTTCTTTCTCCTGCTTTTCCATGCAAGAATGCTCCTAATTCAAGATTCTCTAAAACAGTCATCCTCGGGAAAAGATGACGCCCTTCGGGCACTTGAGCTATACCCAATCTAATAATTTCATAAGGGGGCCATCCGTTTATACACTGGCCATTATAAACTACTTCCCCGAAGGCCGGTTTTATTAATCCCGATATGGTTTTTAATATTGTACTCTTTCCAGCCCCATTGGATCCGATCAGGGTAGCAATTGAACCAGCAGCAACGGACATAGAAATGCCTTTGATCACTTCTTTTGTTCCATAATGGACCCGAAGATCCTTTATATCAAGCAGAAACATCATTTTTCCCCAAGTAAGCTTGGATTACCTCAGGATTTTCCCTGATTTGTTTTGGAGTGCCTTCTGCAATCTTCTTTCCGTAATTGATTGCGATGATTCTGGAACAAAGATTCATTATCACTTTCATATCATGTTCGATTATCACGATGGTAATGCCCGTGTTTGCAATTTTACGTATTCGCTCCATCATGATAAAGCTTTCTTCTGGGTTCATTCCCGTTGCAGGTTCATCGAGCAATAGCAACTTGGGATGTGTTGCCAAAGCAATAGCGATACCTAGAGCCTGCTGATGTCCATGCGGAAGATCTTGGGCTTGTTCATTCCTTTGCTCAGAAATTCCCACTAGGTCCAAAATGCTCTCTACCTCCTTAAGGAGCAGATTTTCTCTGTCGCGGAGAGAGCGAGAGGGGACGAAGGGATCCCAAAAATGTATTCTTGAATACAAATGTTGGGCCATCAGAACGTTTCTAATTACGGAATATCCGCTGAACAACTTTGTCGGCTGAAAGGTACGAGTACAGCCTTTCTGAGCAATGTTATGCGGTCTAAGGCCCTCGACCCGTTCGCCACTAAGTAAGATAGTCCCATTGCTAGGGAGGAAAAAACCCGTAATCAGATTAAAAACCGTGGTTTTCCCTGCTCCATTGGGGCCAATTAGGCCTACGATTTCCCCTTGATTTATTTGAAGTTCAAGGCTATTAACTGCGGTGAGCCCACCAAATTGTTTGGTCAGCTTTTTTGTCTCCAATAATAGCATAATTAATCCCGGTTACTTTATTCTGAACTGTTGCCTAATTTTCTGAACGCGCACGGGTATGCTAATGAGTCCTTCGGGTAGGAATAAAAGAATCAAAAGCAGAAATAAAGCGTAAAAAATCATTTTGAAAAACCCAGCAGAGTGTAGAAAAATGGGAATTACGGTTAATATACTAGCCCCAACGATTGGGCCCAAAACGGACCCGATGCCCCCCACCATGGCATAAACAATCGCATTAACAGATAGAGCCATTTCAAAGGAATTTGGGCTGATAAAGCTTATATAATGAGCGTAAAAACTTCCTGCGACGCCTGCAAAAAAACATGCCACAGCGAACCCGAGGCATTTATATTCCATCAGATTTATGCCTACAGATTCAGCCAAATCATCATCCACACGAATGGCGTCGAAATTCATGCCAATGCGGGATTGTTCAATTCTGCGGAGCACAATATACGTGGTCAGAAATAGTATAAAAATCAAATAACAGAATTCAGTTTTAGTTGCAAACCGTATCTCAAATAAGCCTAAAAAATTGATTGGATCAGGGGCAGGAATTCCATAAATTCCGGTCGATCCACCAAAGGGCTTTTTAAAAATGACGTAGATTGCTCGGGTAATTTCATTAAATGACCACGTTGTTATGGAAAAAAACATTCCTTTTAAACGTAATGTTGGGAGCCCAATCATTAGAGCTAATATTGCCGTAATTACGCCCGACACCGGAAGGGACACCCAAAAACTTAATCCTAATTTCATGACCATGAGAGCCGAAGCGTATCCCCCGATACCGACAAATGCCGCATGACCGAAACTGAATTGGCCGAGTTGCATAATAGATCGCCAAGTAAGGGCAATTATACAGTTAAATGCCCCCATAATCATAATGTCAACGTAAAATGGATCCCTTATGATGAGGGGAAGGACTAATAAAATTATTACCAAGCCTAGGAAGAAGAATGATTTTCTCATAATTTAGGTGTGCCCAAGGATTCCCTTTGGTTTGATTAATATGACCGCTATAACAATTGTGAAGCCAATCGCATTGGCAACTTCAGCACCTACAAGAACTGTAACGAATGAATCCATGAAACCGATGATCAATCCGCCTGCTATGCAACCCGATACACTTCCCATTCCACCTAGAATAATAATCATGAAGGCCTTCAACAGAGGACCTGTGCCCATGAAAGGATTAATGACGAAAATGGGAGCCATAAGGGCACCCGCTACCCCGGCCAACCCAGCTGCTATTAAAAAGGCAAGACTATTAGTGAAATCCGGTCTGATTCCTTGCAAGGCAGCGCCAATGGGGTCCTGCTCAATTGCCCGCATAGCTTTGCCCGATTTGGTATAACTTACGAATAAATGAAGCCCAATTACGAGGATTCCCGAAACAATAATCGCTACGAATCGCTCAACGGAGAGAGATGCCCCACCAAATCGTATAACGCCTTCAAAAACTGTCCGGATTCCTTTATCTGTAACACCAAAAATATAAGTACTAAAGCCTTGGATTAACATGGATAGCGCCATGGCGATTATCAGACCTTGAAAAGGTTTTCCTCGTATAGGTTTGAAAAAAACTTTTTCCATTCCAACACCTAAAAGTCCAACCAAAGTCATTGAAACTATGATTCCCACCACGTAATTCAAAATTGGGCTCTCCGTAGGTGACAGGCGCATGAGGAAATAAATTGAAAATGCGCCAAGCATATAAAGCTCACCATGGGCGAAATTTAAAATGTGCATAATGCTGAACAGCAGGGTTAGCCCTAGAGCTACCAGAATATATAATGCTGCCAGACTGAGCCCATTAATTACCGATTGCAGGCCTAATTCTAAACCCACTGTTTGCCCTCATTAGCAAAACAGAAATAGTGACGACGGTAGATTTGTAATCTTTAAGTCTTTAAAAAAATAACAAAAATTTTCACCTTGATCAAGAGGAAAATAGAATAACATACGCTGGCCTGTTTCTCTAGGCGGGTCTTTATGGAACCAGTATGGCGATCCCTTGACCCGCGGATCAATGGCGAATCCCGTGCTGGGCAAGGCCGGAATACTAGAAGGGCCGCGGGAGAACTCCATGAAACGCTGGACGGGATTCTTCCCCCCCCGGTGCATGGGACTGTTTTATCCTCGCGGATTTCCTATGTTTTCCGCACACTGGAGTGGCGCGCCCCTGAAGCGCATGGCGTTATGCTCACTTTTAACCAGTAAGTACGCCATGAATGTGGTGCGCTTTTTTTAAAAAAGAGCGCAGTACTTGCTCGTTCTCGACCGGCACAGGATGTGTCCTGTACCGATGAAGGAGATCGGACAGAAGGGGGCCGCGAAGCTCTGCCGGGTTCCAACGGCTGGGGTTATCATAAGCAGAGCGGTCAAAAATGTACCGGATTACGGCCATCACCGTAAGGTCGGGCTACCACAGGATGTAGGGTGAGACAACGAATCTGTGATGGAAGCCTCTGTATTTATGAAAGACCTCCCTTGGTAGAGTGATGGCACGAGAGGAATGTGGTGTGATTCGGGTGGGTTTTACGGTCCTGCCTGGAAGGTACGAATAAACCCGTACCTGGGAGCAGGCTACTCCTTCTTACCTGTCTCTCCAGAGTCGCCAGGGGTAAAGCAGGCACCTAAGCATCCAAGGGTTGAGAACGGGAACATGGGAACCGTGCGTGGCTGCCTGTTCCTGGAGGGCAGGCTATCCGTGGAGACCGGGGAAGGGCACGTACGGGGCGGAGTCCTCGTAGTAGTCTGGGGGCGGGAAAGCCGTCCACGAAGGCGAAGGGGGACAGGAGACCGATAGGTTTTTGAGGCCGGAGGAATCTGTGGACACAGATGCAAGGACCGATAAGGTCTGGTTACTCGACGTGCAAAGAAAACTCTATCAGTGGAGTCGGGAAAACTCCGAAGGGCAGTACCGCGAGCTGCAGGGTTGGATTACCGATAGCCACAATGTGGTGTGCCTAGCGAACGGTTGCCTCAAACAAGGGCAGGCGAACGCCGGGCATCGACGGGGTGACCGTCAATTTAAGGTTGGTGCGGCGGACCGATTACGCTATGGTCTCTGGAGAGCCGAGTGCGTAACGAAAGGCGCATGCTCGGTTCGGAGAGGAGCTACGGGAGACCGGTGCTTGAGAGACCCTACGGCGCCCGTAGTCTACTCTACTATTCATTTCATTCTTCATTCTGCCTTGCAGGTGGAGACACATAGGTTTAATCCACGGCCCTTACCCCAAGAGTATTCCTCGTCAAGGGAC
>Ga0209777_10009326_pt1 | contig 10584 bp, 12 predicted proteins | sample FrelakmetHBP12HB_FD_187147 | JGI IMG/M metagenome (GOLD analysis project Ga0209777, IMG submission 187147) | Freshwater lake sediment microbial communities from the University of Notre Dame, USA, for methane emissions studies -HBP12 HB (SPAdes)... | ecosystem: Environmental > Aquatic >... | reverse complement strand
CCTCCATCACCCAGCTTCCCGACTGGCTTCCGCCAGAAGCCTGAGAACCCTCACCCGCAGCGCGTCTGCTTCGGGGCAAAACGTGTCCTCCACCCTGTCGGGCCGGGGCAGCGGATTCCGAAAATCTCCAATTACGCTAGCCGGTGTTCCGCCAAGGACAATCAGTCGGTCCGACAGGTAGAGAGCCTCGTCAAGGGAGTGCGTGACGAAAATAACAGACATTCGATTCTCTCGCCAGAGTTTCAAGAACACTTGGTTTACCGTATGCCGGGTGATCTCATCCAACGCTCCAAAGGGTTCGTCAAGCAGCAGCAGATGCGGCCGCAAGGCAAACACCTTGGCGAGACCCACCCTCTGCCGCATGCCCCCGGAAAGCGCTCCGGGCAAGACCCGGCCCGAATCACCTAACCCCACTGCATCCAGCCACCGCGCGGCATCACCACGCGCCTCACCCCTCCCTCGGCCCTGACAACGCAAGGGATATGCCACGTTTTCCAACGCCGTCTTCCAGGGCCAAGTGGAGTCAGTTTGCGTCAATAAAATCCGCTGCGCATCAGGCCCCGACACGGGCTGCCCCCGGTAAACTAGTTCCCCGGCGGTCGGCACCAGGAAACCGCCAACCAAAAGAAGCAAGGTGCTTTTTCCGCACCCGGATGTCCCCAGCAGAGCCACCATCTCCCCTTCAGATACCTGCATAGACACTCCGCGCAAGACCGGTTTGTCGGCTTCATATCCCCCCTCCACGCCGCTCAGAATTAAATCAGCAGCAGCCATGCAATCATTCGGTTTGAACGGTCCAAGGGAACGTCCTGGCCAGGATGCACCGAGCAAGCAGATCTGCGAAGAAGCTCAGGACACCAAGGACAAGCATGTGCCCAATCATCCGATCGACTCGAAATGCCAGGTGAGCCAGCTCAATTTGGTATGCGAGTCCATGCAAGGCGCCGGTCATCTCCGCGGCAATCAGACAGTAGAAGGCCAACGCGACTGAGGTGCGCAGCCCCGCCACGATGGCCCCCGCAGCACCTGGCAGCCAGATGTTCCACAAGCGGCTCCAGTAACCAGCGTGCAGGCTCTGAACCAGGTAAAGATGAGTCGAACTGATCGCATTCACCCCAAGATGCGTGTTGATCCACACGGGAAAGAACACCCCCACCGCGACCAGAAGGACCTTCCCGGTTTCGCTGATGCCAAACCACACAACGAACAGGGGAACCAAGGCAATGGGCGGTATGGGGCGTATGACCTGAAAAAGTGTTCCAAAACCAATATTCGCCCACCGTCGCGTCCCCGTTATGACACCAAGCAGGATACCCAGCCACGCGCCAATGGAATACCCAAGAAAAGCGCGCTTCAAGCTCGCCAACACGTCAGGAAGGAGCGCCCCGGAAAGCGCGTCCTTCGCTAGTGTATCGAAGACCGTCAACGGAGGCGGGAATAACCTTGCATCCCAGTGCAGAAGCCGCCACGCGACTTGCCAAAGGACAACGCTCGCCGCTACTACGCCGATCCTCAGTCCAAATGTTTTCCAAATCGGCATCACCGGGATCTTGGCCTTGTTCGATAACGCCGGAGCCGAGCCTCCATCCCCCAACTGCACTCAGACCAAGGCGTCATGCTGCCCCGCAGCCGCTGCTCCGGAACGCTCTGACGCAGCCGAGCAAGTCTTTCCCTTCCATTGCTCCCGCCCCCTATCCCGAAATATCCGACTCGATCATATCCCGCCTCAGTCAAAACACCACGCCATCGGTCAAATCCTTCCGCCCAGTCAAACATCGTAAGCAAGCGATCCGAGCCAATAAATGGCGGCTCGTAAATCGGGCAAACGCTCGCATTCGGAAAGAGATCGCAGATGCGAAATCCCAAGGAGCTGCCTAAACTTAGCGCAACGCCGTACAATCTCCCACCGGGCCGCAGGTGCTCCGTCCAGTCCGTGGCGATACGCTCGAGCACGGCAGTCCCCAGAGGTCCTCCATCTGAATGAGTGAAATAGCCGGCCTCGCTTGGAACAGGCACAAATGGCGGGTTCGAGACGATAACGTCGAATCGCTCACCCTCCAATCCCGAGAACACGTCACAATTCACATACTCGACCCTGCCCGCCAACCCATTCAATTCAGCGTTAAACGTCAAGAACTCCCGAACACGAGGGTTAACATCAGTCGCGAGAACCTTACCCGCGCCCGCCGCCGCCAAGCGCAACGCCGCAGCCCCCGCACCGGTTCCTATCTCCAGGACGCTCTCACCTTTCCCTGCCTCTGCCCACGTGGCGAGCAGCAACGATTCATCATCCTGCAAGGGAAAAACGCGATCTATTAACGGAGTACTGGGGGCGTCACACCTCAGAAAAAGACCATCAAACGCTACCATCGGATAAGTGGAGCGGGCCTCGCCGCCCGAAACCTCCAGAATCCCAGCCTCGCAAAGCGCAGCAGCGTCACATGAATACGCCCGCAACGGATGGGCGCTTCCTGAGAACAAATCTACGAAACGACAGCTGCACTGCGCAAAGCACCCTTGTAAAGCTTCCCTCGCGGCAGAGTAAGCAGTGATCGCTTCACACCTCATAGGCTTATCATGGTTTGATGGAGACGCGTGCAGCATCAACCTGCAACAACGGCCCGGGCCAGAGCAATGCCTGGAAGTCTGCATTCGTCGAAACCGTTGGATCCTTCGCATGAGCCCAGACCGCTTCCTTCTTAAGCAGTTCAACGAAGTCCCCATTCAGTCCGACGCGAAAGTCGAAGTTCCTCCAGATTGCGCTGACCTCGGACGGTTTTAGTTCGGTAAACGCGGCCACCTTCTCCGCAGCATCCACCTCGTTTGTCGCGGCATGCTGTTCTGCGGCGAGCAAACCTCGTAACAGGCGCTTGCACGCTTCCAGGTTGGCCTGAGCGTACTCTCGTCGAGTAACGATTTGAAAAGTCTCGGTGTAGATATTGGTTCCAAGGAAAATGCCGGCCTTCTCCTTCAGAATTTGCCCTGCCTGCAGTGGATAAGGTTCCCAGATAAAGAAAGCGCTTATGTCGCCCCTTACGAGCGTACTTACCATTTCGGCGGGTTTCATGGAGAGGGCCGTCACCTCATCTCGACGTATGCCATGATAGCCCAGAAATGCATCCATGAAATACTCCGCACTTGTCCCGAAAGCGGTCGCAATCTTCTTGCCCTTGAGATCCTCAGGCCTTGAAACGCCGTGGTCCCGCCGGTAGCAAACTTTGCAGTCGTCCGGTGAGGTCGCAATCGTGGCGAGAACAGCAATGGAGTAGCCGCCAAGGCCCGCTCGCATGATTGGCGTCTCAGCGACCGTGGCGAAATCGGCTCCCCCCCCCAATTACTGCATCCAGCGCTGCTTTGCCCGACGGGAAGGAGATTATCTCCACGCGCAACGCTGCGTTTGACCAAGTGCCGTCCTTGTCCGCGAGGATGGCCAAGGAGCCCAACGGCACGGGATTGATCGCCAAGCGGGCCTGTATTTCCGGGAGGCTCGCGCTTGGTCCCGACTGTTTGCCCGCCCCATGACGACCCAACATCGCCCATAACAACGGGACAATAATGACCACAACGGCAATTGTCACCCCAGTCCACTGCCCACACCCCTGGTGCTCTTCGCACCAAGCCATGCAACGCTTCCACCGGGCTCGCAGCCCGGTCGCCTGGGGTTCGGAAGTTCGCTGCTTAAGCTCTGGGAACTCTTCCCTTGCCAGCCGTGCCAAGTCCACAGGCTTGGGTTCGACGCGCATTCCCCAGTTCTTTGCGGCGGCTGCATCTGCCGGCGCGAGCGCCGATGCGTGCCCAGTGGCTACAAGGACACGCTTGACAGTAACCTTTCCTTCTCGGCGAAGTTCACTCACAAACTGAATGCCCGACTTCTCGGCCTTCAATGCATTGTCGATAACAAGCCAATCCACCGTCTGCATTCTTTCCATCTCCGACTTGGCGTCTGTCCAACGGTTCACTGGTTTCGCCTTGAAACCGACCCGTTCGAGGCTGGCCGCCATTCCCTGTGCCTGGGACAACTCGTCATCTAAGACAACGGCATTTAGGGCTCTCTCAGTCTTCATAGTGGTACGCGTTCTTGATCGGTCTAATCACAAGGCTTCGGCGAGGCCAGATGCAGAGGGCAAAACCGGAAAGTCCACAGTCACCATGCAGACGCCTTGGTTTTCCTCGGTTGTCCACGGGATGCCGGGTGTTGCGCCATGCGCTTCACAAAAGAGCCGCACAAAATACCAGCCGTAGCCTGAATAGTCGTCCCTTCTTTCCACGTTCGTTCCTGGCTTTCGTGACAGCCGCAGACCCGACAGGAGCTTTTGCTTTGTATCCTGCGTGAACCCAGGGCCATTGTCACTCACAGCAATTCGGACGATGCTCTCCGCCTGCCGGTAGTCCACATCGAGTTTGACCCACCCACTTGTCTTGCCATCCAACGCATCCATCGAATTACTCATCAGATTGCGGATCAAGAACTCGACTGAGGCTTTGTGAATCTTGAAATTGGTTGGGACGTTACCCGCCACAGGCCGTGAGGAATTGTTCAAGACGGATTGATTGCGCGCATCTCTACGGGCAAACTCCTCCCGAGCGCTTTCCCAGACCTCGAAAATGAAGGCACTGAAGTCTCGGACAGCCTCCTTCTCCAACTCCTCCCCCTGCTCGCCTTTGCTTAGGTACTTGTGGTAAGAGGCGGCTATCTGACAAATCTTCCCGATGTCTTCGATCACGTGTTTGCACGCTGTCGCGGTCTGGTCCGTCACCATGCTTCCCGCAATGATCGTGTGCAGCAGGAAATTGCTGCGGTTGGCCAACTGGTGGGTGATAAAGCGCGTCAGAGGCGTTATGTTCTCAGCAAGGACGGCGCGACGGACCGCCTCTTCGTAATTCTGCTGGGCATCGAGCGCCACGGAGACGGCAGAGCCAAGCCGCTGGACCAGTTCATAAATGTGCCGTCTGATCGGAGAATCCAATTCTTTCGCAAGCGTGATGGACAACATGATGTCCGTCCGGAGCACGGGCGACACGCCTCGGCTGTTCTCTTCGCGCAACAGCACGGGAAGAAGATACGCGTGTTTGTGCCCCAACTCCTCCACCCGGAAGAATTTGCTCACCCTTGTCAATTGGGCCTGCTTTTCAGGGTCTGGAATTCCCACACTCGCGATGTATTGAGTCCAGAGATTGGAGCTCGTAAAGTTCTCGAGGTACAGGCAGGATCTGGTTTCCATCACCCACCCGCTCAGCGCGGCTCCAGGGCCATAGCGGTAAGCGCAGAACCTGCGGAAATCCTCCACGTCTGCCTCAACCTTTACCACGGCTCGCGCTTGCTCCGCTGTTGCATAAAAATGGACCGCGTTGGTCTCCGGTGCGCGGACAGAAAACACGCATGAAACACCCTCCTCACCGACCCCAATGGCCTCGCAGAGATCCCGGACCAAGCGCTGCCTCAATGGCTCAAGGATGCTGTCCAGCGGCACAAACCTCTTTCTCCATTGCTCTAGAAAATCTTCAAGTGCTTGATAAGTTCTGGGTGGGTCCAACGGCAGCAACTCGGTGTCATTCACAAATGGCATCGGACAGCGAGCATCAAGCAAGAGACCGATCTGCTGGCAGAACAGGGTCGCCGAAGCAAAGGCAGCCGGCTCGAAAAGCCCACACCGCGCGTCCGCCGCAAATCCGCCCTGCGGCGCCGATAGCCAAAGCCAGACCTCCCAGTTCTTCGCAACTCCCAACCCCGTTGCCCGAATCATCCGGTTGCAGGTTCTGAAGTTGTCGTTCCCACCGACCTGATAGACCAATTCGCTTTCACTGAAGGTCACGTCCAGGATTTCGTACTCAGTGCCTTGCCCCGCAGAGAGTGCATCCACCTTTTTCTTCAACAAATCGAACTCCCTCTGTGTCAGTGACCGATGCACACACAAGCCGTTGTCGAACACGGCGATTGCCGGCGCTTCGAAAAACAAGCGAAGTTCTTCTGCGACCAACGCTACCATGTGCAGTCGCCCTTCGGGGTTGTTTTCGATCTTCTCCCGGAGCACGCAAAACAACTGTGTCAAATTCGCCGCCTGCTCGACAGTGCCTTTGGAGGCGCCCCGACCCTGCTTCTGTGCCGCTTTGCCCCTCAGCAGTGCCTTGCGAGCAATGGTGGAAGCCGACGCGTAAAGGCTGCTCCAAGTTGGAAAGGAAGATGTCAGTTGCGGTGGCATACTCCGAGACCCTTCGCTAAGTCCTTCGCAGTACTTGTTGCGTTACTCATCCTGCGATTCATGGGAGCCATTGGTTTGCTTCCTTTCATTCGCTTTTCCAGCCCGCACCCACCCATCCACCTCCGACGCCATGAACTTCCACAACCGCCCCAGCTTATGCGCAGGGAGCTTCTTCCGCTCGATCCATTTATAGATCGTGTCGGGGCTCACGCCCAAATGGGCTGCAATCTCATTTACAGATAGCCAGCGTTCTTTCATTTTCCCCCGCGCTGCGGCTCCGTCGAAGACATCCGGCGGCGCCAAGCGCAAAATTCACGGTGACCGTATCACCCCTGTCCAGCCAGACAAGCCAAAACCGAAGAAACCCGGACTCAACCGGAAGAACCCGCCCCCCCGCCAGCCTCCCGGCTCTGTCGCCTGTCACACAGCACGAAAGACCCCTCCCCAAGCCGGGCAACCGGACGTGTCCAGTTGCTTCTAGAGTGGAGCCTCCTTTCCCGCTTGCCATTCCCGCCGCTGGCGCCCGGCAGAAACTGCAATCCCGCCGCCCGTGTCTGAGCCTCTGGCCTCTAGCGCCGGCAGCGCGCCGGAAGCTTCGCTTCCTTCGCTCACCGAGAACCCGCTCAACGCTCGGCGCTCAGTCCTGGCGCTGACCACTACGCCGCGGCGTGTTACGCTTCGGCACTATGATCAACACCAAGAAACTCCGCCATGCCATCAAGGCCGCCGACGTCACCCAGGTAACGGAGATACTGCGCGCCGCCCCAAAAGAGGCAATCCGATTGGCCTACGACTGGACTCCCCTGCATGTCGCGGCGAAACGAGGGAACAAGGACGTCGTCGCCGCCATCCTTGAGGCTCGCGCCGACATCAACGCCACCTCCGAAATGCACCAAACCCCGCTCGACATAGCCTTGCAACACGACCACAAAGCCGTCGCTGAATTCCTCCGAGATAAGGGCGCTCGCACCGGCGCGGAGCTCTCTTTGCATCCCGCGGTCGCGGCGGGAGACCTCAAGGCGGTCAGAAAACATGTCCGCGCCGGCGCGGACATCAACGAACTCGTCAACGGCGAACGCCCGCTCTGCATCGCGCTGCAATTCCGGCACTGGGACGTCGCGAAATTCCTCCTGAACAAAAAATGCGATGTAACCAAGTCGCAAAAATGGGACACGAGGCCTCTGCACATCGCTGCCGCCTCCGGTGCTCCCGAGGCCCTGCTCCTCAAACTCCTGAAACTCGGCGCGCACGTTGACGCCCTCGACAACTGCCATTGGACACCGCTCTGTCACGCGGCGGAGGCCGGACACGACGAAATTGTTGACTGGCTGCTTGAACACGGAGCCGACGTCACCCGTGGCCACGAGAATAGTTCGACACCCGTGTACTGCGCCCTGCGTGGCCAACACGTTGAACTCGCCTCGCACTTGATAGACCGTGGCGGCAAATCAACGCTGCACCAGGCGGTCCAATGCAACAACCTGCCCCGAGCTCGACAGAAGCTCAATGCCGGCGCCGATGCGAACGAACTGGAAGATCCGCCGTACGGCCAAACGCCGCTGGAAACGGCCATTTGGCTCGACGCTACCGACGTGGTCGCGCTCCTCCTTGAATTCGGGGCCGACCCAAACCAGCAAGACCGCTCCTTTCAAGGTGAGCATTGCATGATCGGCGGGGACACGTCGCTTCACGAGGCGGTCCACAAAGGCTCGGCCAAGATGGTCAAACTGCTCCTTGCCAATGGTGCCGACCCGGACATCGCCAACGCGGCTGGGCTCACCCCGATCGAACTCGCCGAGCGAAGAAACCACTCCCACCTCGCGCACCTGATGGAAGCGCACATCGACAAGAAACTGAGCCTTGAGGCAACTAAGAGTGACATCGAACCGCTCTACACCGTCCAGAAAGTGGCGGAGCTTCTGAGCGTGGACGACACCTTCGTCCTGGAACTTATCAAGACTCGGAAAATCACAGGCCTCCAGCTCGACGAAAAGACTCTCCGGATCGCCGCCGGCAGCGTCCAACGCTACCTCGCAAGACTCGCAAAGTAACTGCCAGCCAGCAAGAAGTTGGCGCTTGGCTGCCAAAAGTCCATACTCCACCGCCGCCGCAGCTCGCGATACCGTTGGCTCGTGCGGCACACGATGAAGTGTGCCACGAACCAATGAACCATCACCCACGCATCTTCATTAGCTGGGTCCAAAAAGAACTGGCTGCCGAACGCCGTGCCCTCCCGCTGGAAAACCCCCAACAAAGCGGTTACCATGACCACCGGCAAGACTACCAATATAAAGAGCCTGCTCCGTGACGAGTGTCTGCCCGCGCTGAATCAGAGCGCTGCCTATTTCAGCATGGCCGATGTCCGGGCCTGGCTTCAACAACGTGGCGTGGCCTGCCCGCCCCCGGTTCTGCGCGATTATCTTTCCCAGTTCATGCGCAGCCGCCTCATCCACGACGCCGGGCGCGGCTGGTACTCCCGCATCGCCTCGCCACGCGTGTTGAACGCGAAACCCGTGGCACGGTTGGCACGGCAGGTCGAGCAGGCATTTCCGTTGCTGGATTTCGCCTGCTGGTCCACGGAACAAGTCCGCAGCTTCGGCCATCTTCTCCTCGCTCGCTTTGTGGCGTTCATCCACACCGAGCGGGACGCATTGGCGAGCGTGGCTGACCGGCTGGAGATGCCGGCTACGACATCTACCTCAACCCACGCGGAGCGGCAGCCCGCGAGTTCGCCATCCGCGAGCGCACGGTGGTCATCCGCCCCAGGCCGACGACCCAGCCGCGCTATGGCCACCTGGTGACGATCGAGGGACTGCTGGTCGATTTGTTCATTCAGCGCCGGACGTTGCACCTGATGGACGAGGGCGAGTATTTTCGCATGTTCGCCAATCTCGCCGGCCACTCACGGGTCTCGCTGGCCGGGGTACTGGACTACGCCCGGGAACGCCGTCCGGCCGGCCTGCACCTCATCCAACATATCAAAGCGGAATTTGTGAAAAACTCCGCTTTAGTCAGTTCATCCCAGGCACCAGTTTTGCTGACGCCAGACAACGCTTACCCACAATAGGCCTTTTCACTATCCAGTAAGAATATATGTTTTCAGTAAAAACAGTTGATTATTTACTAAAATCGGCCATTCTTACTGACTAGTGAATACCACGGATTTCAGTAAGCAAACAGACATTCGATACGAAAGCGAACTGGTTCACCATTTCAGGCAGCAAATCGAGGCTGATCCCGATCTCCGGTGGCAGGTTCCGCCTGACGCCCCCACCCAAGACCGGCTGCAATGGGTCGAGTTGACTCTCGACGACCGTTCTCAACGATTCAAGACCGTTTACTCCCTGAAACCGAGCTTACCGGAGTTGGAGTCCCTGCTTGCCGACTGGAAAGACCCGCAGCCACCGCTGCTCGTCGCACCCGAACTTTCGCCGCGCGTTCTGGAACTCTGCCACCACAAGCGACTGGCCGCCGTCGATCTCAATGGCCGGGCATACATCCGCGCCACTGGCATCCTCGTGGATCGTCGCCCCCTGCCAGGCCGCGACTTCCGCTTCCAGTTGGAACCTCGGAACGTCTTCGTCGGAAAGAGCGCCCGCATCATCCGTACCCTGCTCACCGACCGCGACCGCGCCTGGAGCCAGAGCGAAATCGTAAACCGCACCAACGCCAGTTCGGGTCTCGTCTCTCGCATCGTACAGCACCTTATCAGTCAAGGTTTCATCGAGAAGCAAAGCGCGCGTGAGTTTCGCCTGATTAACCCCCTCGAATTGGTTGATGCTTGGGTCAAAGCCGACGACGTCAATCGGCGGACAACCACCACTCGCTACACAACCTTCGGTGGCAGCCCCATCGACATCGCCCACCAGCTCCACACCTGGGCCGGCGAGCAATCCGTGCCCATCGCCTTTACCCAATGGATCGCCGCATCGCTGCGTCATCCCTACACCGAACCGGTTGTCACCAGCGCCTACGTAGCCCGCCTGCCCGAAGCCGCCACGCTGGAGCGGCTCGGACTCCGCCCCGTCACCGAAGCCGGCAAAGTTTGGCTTCTGCTTCCGGACGACGAAGGCGTCTTTCTGGAGACCCAGACCAATCAAGGTTTGCTCCTCGCCAGCGATGCCCAGATCTATCTCGACCTGCAAAAGACCGGATTGCGCGGCCCCGATCAAGCCGCCGCCTTGCGCAACTGGGAAGGCTTCTGCCGCAAATGAAACTCGGGGCCTACGCCGACTACGACTCCCGGCAGGTCGCTCTGGCCGAAAGCGCCCTCTTTACCATTTGGCCCAACCTTGAGCCATGGCACGACGATCTCGTGCTCGTCGGCGGCCTGGTGCCACGCTACATCTGCGGCGACACCTCTACCCCGCGACCGCTTCCCCGG
>Ga0209777_10009325_pt1 | contig 10585 bp, 10 predicted proteins | sample FrelakmetHBP12HB_FD_187147 | JGI IMG/M metagenome (GOLD analysis project Ga0209777, IMG submission 187147) | Freshwater lake sediment microbial communities from the University of Notre Dame, USA, for methane emissions studies -HBP12 HB (SPAdes)... | ecosystem: Environmental > Aquatic >... | reverse complement strand
TTGTCCAATACCCGCCTATTACCGGACTGGTTGGGGAAATCGTGGATGAAAAGTCTGCAGCAACAAACTTCTGCAGTAGCATGGTATCTTTGCCCACACAGTAAAGATGACCAGCAGCATCAAAAGCATAGTAGACATCAACTGTGTGAGTCATACCGCTTTTTCGGAATGTAATATAACCCTCATAGTACATTCCGCCAGTCAAACGATACTCCCAAGGATTAGCGCACAGCAGTGGTGCATACTCAAAAGCCAGAGAGTGATCATCAGTAAGGGTGTTATTATACAGAAAATCTGACACTACAGTCTGATACACGCCATCTTCAAGGAGTCTGCTGAAGTCAAACCCTTTCCTGTGCAGTGCTCCGGCAATGGTATCAATGCGTCTTGCAGTTTCTTCAAACACTTCTTCATAGGATCGATTGATGGTGTAGTTCTCGGATGCAATCAAATCAGCAAGCAGTCTCAGCATGAGCTGACCTGTATCGGTGGACCATGTTCCGGCATCCCAGTATCCCTTACTGATCATGTATGCCTGAATCTGTGCAAATAGCTGATCGCTGTCATATCCTGTAAATTGCTGTGTTGCCATCAATCCTCCCTTAGAATCCCTTTACATCCAAACTGAAGCTGAGTTCCTGTCCTTGTAATGTTATCAAATTTATGAACAGTTTGTAAGTTTCAGAATTGACCCTCTCCAGATCCATGCTGGTGATTGAAACCCTGTCCTCAAACCTGTTGATGATAGTAGTTAGTATATTTATGATTGTGGCTTTGAATGTATACTCGCGTTTGAATAAATCAGTTTGCACATTATGGAAAGCATTACTGCCATAAAATTCCCTGTCCCCTATTTGCAGTAAATTGCCGATGGATTGCATGATCGACAGATTCACATCAGGAGAAAAATATACTTTTCCATCTCTTTCGATAAGCCACTGCATAGCCATTGTTCGCTCCTTTACGCAGTCAGTATTTCATGCCCGTTTAAATATCCTGCCGTACACGTTAAATTTATGGGTCCAGCTGATATCAGATTCACACCATCGACCCCGCCCAATGTTAATGTCTGTGCGGATTGCACTGTTACGCTTTTGCCGTCCACTGTTATTGTACCATCCAGAGCAACTACTTGTATGTCGTGTCCAGCTACAGTTACTTTAGCGTCCGTGCTTTGATCAGGTTTTCTTGTCTCCATGGATACGCCGTCTGGAGTCACACCTATTACATGCTTGATCTTTTCGATTCCACCCACCACAGTAGTACATTTTAATAACAGTTCACCGTTGCCTGTAATATTCACAGTGAATGTGCTGTCAGCAGTTGTCAGTCTGTATTCCAAATGCGAATTCACAATGTATATCATTGGAGCAAGTATGACTTTGAAGTAAGCTGTTCTGAAAAATTCATATATGCCCTTGAAGCCGAACATTCGCAGTACAGCTCTGGCTGCATCTCCAGTAAACGTGGACAAGTTAAAGGATCGTATTTTGCCCACGGATGCAGGAATAAGCTCACTGCCTTTCTTCCAGTACAAGGAATTGAAAATGTAATTCTCCGTATCCTTGCGTACTGATAGCCGCTTTTTGTGTTCATTCTCACTAACATAAGCAGCCAGGGCATCCCCTATGTCATCCCCGTACAATGCTTTGATCTGGGCTAAAGCTGCAGCAATATCAGGGCTATGCAATACAGCATCAAACATTGTCAGTATGTTCGGCAGCTTGTCTGCAGCAGCAATACTGTTGGGCAGGTAATACGGCTTGGATATATCGTTGTTGGCAAAATAAATCATGATCACAGTACCCTTAGCCGGTATCAAATGATCCTGCACTTCATCCCCGGATTGAGACAAGTACATTGGCACTACCCATGGCAGCAATGAATAATCGGACGTTGTTGATCCTGAAGGCTTGATGATTTGTTCATACACTGGTGCATAAACTTTAACCCTTGAGGATTTCAATACATCAGTATCTTTGTCTCGGTCCTGCTCCATTACAGTGCCAAGCACAAATTGTCGATCCGGCTTTTCAAAATTATCCATCATACTTTATCCTTCTTTACAAATAGTAAATAAAGCTTAGTGTATATTCCAGAGCGTTCTGCAATGAAATATGTTTTCTGCAACACCACATATATGCCATTCGGAGCACACAAAGCATTGTAAAGCTTAACCAAGCTTCCAGGTTCCGTGTCTGCATCATTGATGAAGCCTTGTATTGAAATCTCAACTGTGGATCGTTGTGCATATTCCCACAGTTCATGATTTCCTATAAATGCTTTATAGTATTCTTTTTCAAGATCCGATAAATGATCCAAGTGGCGAATTTGATAAGGTACAGTGTGCTTTGAATCTGTGATAAGGAAATCACTGATCTCTTCCTTGACGGCGGGAAGCTTGTTCAGTGCATCAAAGCTGGCATCGATTTTGAAGTAAGGTGGAGTAGCCACTGTTTTATCAAAATAGTAGAAAGCACAGAACGCTGCTTCAGCATACACTTTAGCGCGTATGGAATTATTGATAGCAATATTGGATATAGCAAAAGCTGTGGAAGCTGTGATCAAGATATTGTTTGCACTGCCGCTGCTGAATGTGGCATTGGCTATTTTGTCGATGAAGTTTACCAAATGTCCTTGTGCAAGTGCATCGTAGTATAGCATGAAACCTAGTGTATTTTTAGTATTTGTGCAAAAGTATGCTAAGTAATGCAAGAACTGAATTGCATTCTCCGTTCCTTTATACACAACAATATCGTGCTGGCTGGGTTTTAACGCTTCGGAAGGTGTTATCCCATAGCCCTTGAGAATCAAATTGAAATTAGACCCTGTTTTGACGCTGTAGGCGCGTGCATAGAGATCAGTTAAACTCTTGTCAAAAGTCGTATGATGACAAGTGATGTCAAAATAGCCAGAAGAAGGTAAGCCCATTTGCCTGCCTTCTATGTCAAGATTGGAATGAATGGAGTACAATCCCAGTAATGCTGAAGCTTGTTCAGCTCCGAATTCCAACGATATCGGGTAAGAGCCTTTCACCAGCTCTCCAATATGGTATTGATCTAACCAGCGCATTGACCATGTTGGAATCGTGGATAATACACCATAGCTATAATTGAACGTAGTTAAGCTCTTCTCCTGAATCGGGATAATGTTATTATTGATTTTGAGCAGAAAATAAAGCTTATCATTCTGAATCATTGAGTGTAACTACTTCCTCCACATACACTTCATTGATTGTTCTTAGAAATTCATTGATATCGCTGTTTGCAATAATGTTCAACTGTAAGCCGTTTTTAATTTCATCAAAAGGATTGATGATGTTGTTCAGTTCAGCAAGAATATACCAGTTTGACTTTAAGCTCAATGTATCCAATGCTACAAGATCCAGTCTAGCATTGTATCCAGGATTTACAGTTATGAATCTAGCTACATTAGCATTGAACACATATCGCTTCTTAGTGAAGAAGTCCAAAGGATCATTAAGTAAATCACTCCACATTATTGCGCCTCACTGAATAAATTTATCCCCGACAGTTATGATGTTGGCTTTCTTGAAAGTGCATGTGCAGAGTGCAACGACAAAGTTACCATCTTCTGTCAATGGAAACTTGCCCTTGAATTCCACACGCTCCGGCAGTAAACCTTTAAATGTAAGCTTTGCGTTGCTTTGCTCACCGATGACAATCATCACTGTTCTACGTTGAGAGAATGCGGTCTGCAGTCCTACTATAAATGCATCACCTCCACTTTCTCCCTTAGCCATGGCTGCCTGCATCGCTTTATAACCTCCGGGTAAACCATGCAATCCACCTGGAGGAACGAATTGTCCGGTGGCAGATGTGCTTGTGGCAAACATGTCAAACAATGTATTGATTTTCGTTTTGAGATCATCACCTTTCTTCTTTGCCAAGAAAGCTATATTCAATGTCAATTCTGGAGGAGTGGCACTGTCCCAGAACTGGCTGAACATGTACTGGAATTTATTTTGTCCACCTGTAGTGAAAGATAATCCAGCATTGATTAAGCCGCTGCCTATGGTATCAAATGGTGTATTGTAGTTATTGGAAAAACCGCAGCCAATATCATCATCTTGAAGATAGCCAGTTACATTTGTTCCAAACGCTTTACCCGGTGCAGTTGCTGTGTCTGCTTCCATTTGGGATAGTTCTATAAGCATACATTACTCCTTTTATCGAGTGGCTAAACCGGTTTGTTTCCCTGCTACAGTGTGCAAATCAGGTTTACCGTGTGCAACCATGACAGTCAGCGGAGTCGGTGTCTTTGCTATTTTCTGCACTGATCCTAGTTCGTTGGTTATCTTCTGCAATGAAGCAGCAATGTTCTGTAGCACGGCTAATGTTGTTACTTCACCTGCACCTGACGTGCCTGGGTGTCCCGGAATTCCGGGGACTCCTACTGCACCTGCACCTGCTTCCATATTCTGTTTCAGCTTGTTCAGCATGGGCATAATAGGCTCTACATTGGCATTAGCTCTGGGCACTACCATTTCTGGACCTTCTTCACCTACCATGTAAGACTTACCGGCATCTACAGGTCCACCCTCTGCTCGTCCACCTTCCGGCTTAAATGCATCTTGAACCATATCCTTCACTTGTTTGCCTATCCACTGAAAGGGTTTAGCAATGGCTCCTATAAATCCACCCCTGCGTTCATTTATTACATCCGATGTAGGAGCTTGATAATCAAAACCAGACACTTCCTGGAGTCGTTTTTTGTTTGCAGCATCTTCTTCAGCAGCACGCTCTTTCATTTCTTTTTGCACTTCTTCAGGAGACTGAGCTACTGCAGCTTGTCCTTTGTCTTTAGCCTCTTGAACTTTTTCCAGCATTTGCCAACCGTGTAAAGTCTCCTGAGCAATATTTAGTTGATCCGCTAGATCCTTAGCCTCAGCTTCAGATATTGGACCTTTCTTTTTTAATTCCTCTGCTCGTTTATAAGTCTCCTCTATTTGTTTTTTACTGGATTGAATACCTTTCTCTGCATCAGCTTTATTTACTGTAATTTCTCCTGATTTAATTTGTTTGGCCATTTCCATGAATTTCTTCTCTGTCACTGAATATATCTTATCCCTGTCCTCAGCAACTTCTTCATTCTTCTTCTGTTCACCAAAAAACTTCTTCCACAGCAGATCAATCAATCCACCGGCGATAACAGCTGTGACAGCGATTGCAGCTAAACTGGCTAAGAATGCAGGAGTAAGAAAATCCAGAGCCCCACCTTTCTTAGCGGCCTTTTCAGTAGCTGCCGTTTCAGCCTCGACATCTACTTTAACATCCTTAGTCAAAGCCACAGTTTCAGTGGTACTCTCTGCAATATCAGTTAATGCTGGCCGTGTAAACCTGCCAAATTCGCGCTCTATATCTATTTGCTGCTTTTGACGTTCCAGAGCTTTCTTCATCAGTGACGGTAAAGGATTCTCTGCGTGTTTTGCATAGGCTTGCTGCTCTGGAGTAACGGTGGGCTGCTTTGCTCTTTCCTCTGCAGCTCTACCTTCAGCAACTTGTTCCAATGGACGAGCCTGTACTGTGGCTAAAGCTTCATTGGCTTCTCTGTATGCCTCCACTCGTTTCGCAACTTTTTCTACTTTAGCGTCCAGTTCCTTTTCTTCTGCTGTAGGCGTAGGTTCTCCAGGTTTCTTTTCTGGAGCTGGAGTAGTTTCAAACGGAGGAGCAAGTTTAGGCTTAGGCTTGGATAAAGAATCGATCAAGTTCTTGTTAAGCTCTCTCTCGTCTTTCTCCAGGAATTTGAAATCTCCTGTAATCTCTTTAGTCATGTCATATATGGGACCAAACAAAGCTCTACCAATGAAGTCTCTTGTCTGTGTCCGTGTTTCCTGTCCCACATACTTGCTGAATTCTTTATAAAGCTTCTTTGTTTTTTCAAATGTGGAGTTCTTCTGTAAAAGCTGATCATTTAGTAACTTACGATAATCTTGCTTTAACAGACCTCGATCAAACACTTTCTTATTCAGATCCTGATCAGTCTTAGCCATCTCAGTGAGTTTAGCCTGCATCTCTGATTGCTTATCGATCAGTTCAAACATAGCCACAGTTCGACGTTGTGAGAAAGTAATATCGGAGTTTGTGAAATCAGCAAGTTCTTTCTCAAGTATCTTAATCGTCTTACCATACTCCACAAGCTCCACGTTGCTCTCCACTGTGTTTTTATCAATGGAGTCGAAGGTTTTCACCTCTCCCGATACAGTCTTGTTTAAATCGCGGAAAACACCTGTGGGCACTTTGACCATATCGTCGAACCAGTCAAACATGCGTTTATCTCTTTCCTGATCCTCTTTCCATATTTTATTGCTGTATGCTTGACGCTTGTCGAAAAATGTTTGTTGTTGCTGCTTCAGTCCTTCTGATGCTTTCTTTGCTGTCTCTGCTTCTTTTTTGAATTCAGCCTGGGTCTGCTTGACGTTCTCGACGAAAGGTTTAACAGCTGTGGAGAAATCCATGGACTGCAGTGTTTCATTGATGGTAGTTAAAGCATCGTTGATCTTTTCCAGTTCTTCAACAATAGCTACATCATCCATGGAAGTTAAACTGGATAGTACATCAAATGCTGCATTAAGCTCTTTAACTTGAACTGTGGTCATGGCTGTATTCATGGATATTTCGCGCATGATGGGAGTGTCTTTATCTCCACCCTTGGCAATATTGGACAATGCCTCCTTGATCTGCTTGCCGAAAATAGAAGCCATGACAGCTCCGAAAGCTAATCCACCCGCACCGGCCTCAAGGACTGAATTCATATGACACTTCCTTTGTTTCCACTCTTAATGTTCTTTTTGATCTCCAGCACTTTGTCCAGCAGCTTCGATAAGTCATAGAAGCGTGTATTAAGGAAATCTGACATCGACGTGCTTAAAGCTATATTGGCATACGCAGCATATTCGTAAAACTGTTCTTCATTGCACAAATTTAAGAATCTGTTGAAAGGGAAGCATGACGTGTGCCTCCTTAGCACACAGTCTGCATTTCTGTACTATGTACTTTTGAAAGCCATAGCTATCAATAGCAATGAGTACAGCTTTCAGCTCTTCTCTATATTTGTACGGCAGATGTCCGGTAATAGCTTCACGCTCTTCCATTGTCAAAGGAACACTGGATTTTAAGGATGCTGCAAGCTTCTTCTCGAACAGTGTATTCAATTCCTCACGCTTTACTCTAAGCCGTTCAAGCATGACATTGACATCCGTACCTTCCGGCAGTTGTGATAACTGCTGCAGCTTTGCTTTGGATGCATCCTCCACTACCTGCTGAACAGCTATCCAGTTGCCGGTAGTGATGAAATCAAATTCTCTTTCACCCACTCTAAAAATAGCATTGTCGTACATTACAAGCTTGAGTTCATTGAGCATGATCAGTCCATCGTTGACAGTGTTAACATCATGCTCATCCTTGCAGCCACACTCCCATGAAAAACTGAATTCCTTGCTGTTGGGTATCTCAAGCATTTTAATCTGCAGCATCAATGCATCGAAGTCAATGATATACAGCTCATTGAAATCAGTCAGACCCTTGATTTTCACTGTATCCACCAATACTTCCAGAGCTGCACTGAACCTTACTGAGAAAGGCAGTGCTACATCGCCGTATGTAGCAAGATGCTTGTGATGACGCATTTCAAGACAAGTGAACTCTGCAATACGATCATATTTCTTCCCATTGGACGGTAACTCAAACTGTGTATTCATTTGATTATTCCTCTCGTCGATCCCAGACTTTTAAAGTTGCAGTCATTTTCATTTTATCATTCTTATTCGCATAATCCAGCTCAGGGTCTAAACCTACTGTACCGGGGAAGCATATGAAGTGATACACTTTGAAATTGGAATTCGTATCCTTGGACAGCAGATTGACTATGACATCCCTGGTATATTCATCAGGATACTTCACAGCTGTACGATCAGCACTGTACTTCGATGCTTCCCAGTCTTTGAAGTATTGAGTTATCAACTGCTTTTGAGCTTCATCGATAACGATAGACAGTGTTAAATCTTCCTCATGCGTGTAACCAGGATATGAAATTTTTCGATTATTGGGACCGACAACAGTATGCAGCTCACTGCCGATGTCAGGCACTTTTACCTTAATGATAAAATTGCCGTCCAAACCGGGCAGCAAAACTTTATACCGATACAGCGCAATAAACGAAAAAAACGAAAGGGAAGCAGCGTTCATGCTGCCTCCCCTTTGTTATTGTTCATGCTTTGTTACACCACACTGACGCTGATATCGACACCAGCAGGAGTAACGATGACCTTCACGGCCAGATTCTTGATGATCGAGGTCGGGGTCATGTAAAGGACAGCGTTCAGCGTGTCCGTATTCAGGTTGTTGATCGACTGATCGCACACAGCTTTGGCAGTACCTTCCGGTGGAGCAAGGATAGCCTCCTGACCGAGCAGGTATGTCAGCAGTGTCTGGAGCTTGGACTGTGCTTTCTGCATGACATCCAGTGTGAATCTCTTGCCCCTGAAGCCTGTGAAATTCACTCTGAGCCATGTTTTGACGTAGTTCAGCAGCAGTCTGACTGAGATGCGCTGTGCGAAGCCTTCACTTGGCCACGATGTCAGCTCTGTCTGTGCGTAGTTGCCCACGCCCGTGACAGCTGTAATGGGATTGATCATTGCATCCAGTAACAGCTGGCAGTCTGCTGCAGACAGGATCTGTTCGAGCACGCCCGGAAGCAGGAACTGTTCAAACATCGGAACTGTGAAGTTGTCGGTGCTATGATTCAGATACTGCTTCTGCAGTGCTGCTGAAGCTCCCAGTGGAATTCCAGAGCGACCGTTGATCACATCCTCAACATTGGTATTCGGGAAGTACCATGCTGTGTATTCAGATGTGATAGCTGCACTGGCCTTGTGAGAGATTGCGTCAGCAGTGGAGCTGCCAAACGGGGCAGAGAACAGACCCAGACCGCACAGTGCAGTGTCAAGGATAGACGTGATCTTGGCCTGTACCGTGGTATGGGTATATCCACAATCCGGGAAAGTGAACACGTTCAGTGTAGCCAGATCCGACAGATTTTCCAGTGCAGTCACGATATCGGAGTTGGCGGGTTCTGTACCAGAATCACCTTCTGCACACGCCAGCACAGTCGAAGACTGCACTTTGGGTGATACGGTTTCCAGCTCATCGGTATTGTCAACGCAGATCACATACTGTGAGTTCTTGTTGATCTTGTCCACAACGTACATGGACTCACCGAAACCGTCTTTCTTTTCCTTGATTCTTGAAACCTGGAAAGACTCTTTCTTCGTGTATACGCCACTGACTTTCAGATAGACTTCCACGACGAAAGTCTTCAGTGTATCGTCTACACTGGGGATCTTGATTCCGATGTCGTTGTCACTGTCACCATATGTGTTTCCCGCGAACAGCAGCAGGTCATTGGTTGCGAAAGCATAACCGCTGATGTCGGGAATACCGGCACTGACTGAATGGTTTGTTCCAGCTGCAGTACAGATGACGCAGCCACCACTCAAAATGGCGTTGGCGATTCTCATGCACCACAGCGGTGCTTCACCCAGCGAGTTCAGTGCTGTGTAATGGAAATTGGAATGGAAGCCCAGCGATGGATCTCCGAACACAGTTCTGAAATCCAGGGTCTTGCTGATGCGTAACGGTGTGTTGGGCTTGCCTTTCTTGGCATAGCCGAACGCTACACCGTATTTACCGACATCGAATGATGCTTGCTGATTTTCCAGCAGGATCTCTTCGACTGTAATGTACGGCATTCTATTCATTCTGACAGTCCTCCTTTGTATTTGTTGTTTGGATTACACCAGCTCGATCTGCTTGATCACGGGTGTAGCGTCTGTGCCGAAATTCGCCAGTATGTAATACTTGGTCAGAGTCGTGTCTTTCCACAGTATGATTGATCCTGCAGCCGGGGTAGGCTTGGCACCAGTCGCTGTTGCGAGAACGCTGAAGCCTAAGCTGACGCGAAGCTTTCCAGTAGACCCATCCAGTGCCAGTGTCATTGCTTCATCGACATTGGTATCCACACCGATGTCTCCGGGCTGCGAATCAGTAGCAACCAGCAGGTTGAATGATTTCAGATCATTGTTGAAGATCGTGCGTAAGACTTTATCCAGAACTCCATTGGCATTAATCATTGCGTGTTTGTCTCCTTTCTCTCTTTGTCAGTTATGCTGCAAGTGCAACATAGTAGTCGAACAGGAACGTAACAGGGAATTCCACTTTTGCGCCCTTGTCCTCGTATGCCAGATCGGTTCCGCTTGTGTTGTTGCGAGGCTGTGCTCCGACGAGCTGATAGTGCCTGAGCACTTTGTCACCGCTGGAAGCATACAGAAACAGGTCCACGTTTGTCACACGGTTGGCTTTGGGCTGGGCAGTGCCATTCACCGGATCATAGCTGAGATTCAGCCATGCTTCGATCAGTCCAGAAATGTCACCGTTGTTGTTTTCAGTGAACATGATCGTGCAGTCATGCTCATAAGTCGGAGCACCGGTGTCGGTGATCTCCAGAGCCATGAAAGGATCGATGATCGGAGCGAACTCTCGTTTGGGAATGGATACACGTCTGGCAC
>Ga0209777_10009324_pt1 | contig 10587 bp, 8 predicted proteins | sample FrelakmetHBP12HB_FD_187147 | JGI IMG/M metagenome (GOLD analysis project Ga0209777, IMG submission 187147) | Freshwater lake sediment microbial communities from the University of Notre Dame, USA, for methane emissions studies -HBP12 HB (SPAdes)... | ecosystem: Environmental > Aquatic >... | reverse complement strand
AATGTGCAAAAACGTTACTCCAATGAGGAATTCCTTCTTTGCCGTCACCAAAAAACGAAACACACATCGCAAAATTCAAAATCCATCTCTTACCCGGCGATTCGGGAGATTGTTGAGAAAACGGCAATGGTTGCGCCGTCTGCGCGTCAGCTTGCGTGGCAGGAATTGGAGTTCATTGCGTTCATTCACTTCGGAATGAACAAGTTCACGAATCGCGAGTGGGGCGAGGGAAAAGAAGACCCGAAGCAATTCAACCCTACGGCCTTCGATGCGCGGCAGTGGGTGAGCGCCTGCAAAGCGGCGGGTATGAAGGGCCTGATCCTCACCGCGAAACATCACGACGGTTTCTGTCTCTGGCCGAGCCAATACACGGAACACTCCGTCAGGAACAGCCCCTGGAAAGACGGCAAGGGCGACGTCGTCCGTGAAGTCTCGGATGCGTGTCGCGAAGGCGGACTTAAGTTTGGCGTTTATCTCTCGCCTTGGGATCGTCACGAGAAAGTGTACGGCGATTCGCCGGCGTACAACGCACACTTCAAGAACCAGCTTCGGGAGCTCCTGACGAATTATGGGGAAGTCTCTGAGGTGTGGTTCGATGGCGCCTGTGGCGAGGGACCGAATGGGAAGCGGCAAGAATACGATTGGGCGGGTTACTACGCCGTCGTGCGGGAACTCCAACCGAACGCCGTCATCTCGATCTGCGGACCCGACGTCCGCTGGTGCGGGAACGAAGCCGGCGAGACGCGCGAGAGCGAATGGAGCGTCGTTCCCGTCCAGACCGCCCGTATTATGGACCGACATACGGGCGCGGATGATACAACATTCGAGAAGGGCGTTTACGGCTGCGACGCGATGGCGAAAGACCTCGGCAGCCGCGAGGCATTGCTGGGCGCGGCAAAGAAGAGCGCGCGGCTCGTTTGGTATCCCGCGCAGGTAAACACGTCCATCCGGCCCGGCTGGTTCTATCATCCCGCCGAGGATAACAAGGTCAAGTCGCTCGACCATCTTCTCGATATCTACTACAACTCGGTGGGGGGCAACGCTCAGTTCCTGTTGAATCTTCCTCCCGATCGCCGGGGGCTTATCCATGAGAACGACGTCGCGCGCCTAAGAGACCTCGGCGCGGTATTGTCGGATACCTTTACACGCAATCTCGCGCGCGATGCCGCCGTCAAAGCTTCCGCTTGGGTAGGGTCGCGGTCCTCCGCGACCGCGGTCGAGCAGGAGATCGACCCTACCGGCGTTCGAGACAATGACGCGGCGCATGATCCGCGAACGACCCTTGACGACAACCCCGAGACGTACTGGACCGTCGACGACGGCGTCACGTCCGCTGAGATCGAGTATGACCTCGGAAGCCCGCGGACGTTCAACCGCGCGCTGTTGCAGGAACACATCAAGTCCGGACAGCGCATCGAGGAGTGTTTCCTTGATGTGTGGAACGGACAGGAATGGAAACCCGTTGCCCGCGCAACGACCGTCGGCTACAAGCGGCTCTTGCGGTTCGACGAAACCACGGCGCAGAAGGTCCGCGTTCGCATCACACAGTCGCGGATCTGTCCCACGCTATCGCGGTTTGGTCTGTTCCGCGAGCCGGCCATTCCGTCCGCGCCGCGGATCGACCGCGACCGCGCGTGGAAACACGGGCGGTAGATCATGAGGGAATCGGTATCCCGGCTGTCAGGTGGCGACCCGCCTGTGGTAAGATCAGGTCGACAGACATGAGGTTTTTGCCGTCTAATGGGACGTTGCGCGCTATTGAAGCTGCTGCGTCATCCAGAGCGCGAGGAGGAGTATCATGCGTAGGAAGATCACGCGTCGGGATTTTGTGAAGAGGACGGTTGTGGCTTCGGCGGGCACGACGTTCGCGCTGTCGGCGGCCTCGGCACAGGCCCAGCAAGAAGCGTCCAAGGCCGGCGACGATCTGCCGGCGGGGAAGATCGGCGGAATCGAGCTGAGCCGGCTGATGCTCGGCGGCAATCTGATCTCGGGTTACTCGCACAGCCGCGACCTCCACTACGTCTCCGGGCTGATGAAGCAGTACAACACCGAAGCCAAGATCCGCGAGACGCTGGCGCTGGCCGAACAGCACGGCGTCAACTCGGTCAACACCGCCGTCTGGGACGATAACGACACCATCATCAAGCACCGTAAGGAGGGCGGGAAGATCAAGTGGATCGTCGCGGCCAATCCGATGCCCAACGGCGAACTGACGCAAGTGGACCGCGCCATCGAGGCCGGCGCGGACATCGTTTACATACAGGGCGCGTGCGCCGACCGGCTGCTGCACGACGGCAAGTTCGATCTCATCGTGAAAGAGGTCAACTACATCAAAGCGTCGGGTCTGCCCGCCGGCGTCGGCGCACACATGTTGGACGTCATCGTCGAATGCGAGAAGGCAAAGATCGACGCGGACTTCTACCAGAAAACCCTCCACGCGCTCGACTACCCATCGGCCCCAAAACCGGACGAGCCGGGCGAATTGGGTACCTGGGACAACGGCTGGTGCAAAGACCCGCAGAAGGTCATTGAGTTCATGGCGGGCGTGAAGAAGCCTTGGATCGCCTTCAAAGTCATGGCCGCCGGCGCCATCTTCCCGAAGGCGGCGTTCCCCTACACGGTCAACAGCGGCGCCGACTTCATCCTCGCGGGCATGTTTGACTTCCAGATCGAGGAAGACGTGCGCATTGCCAAGGAAGCCTTCGCCAACGCGAAGCGCACCCGGCCCTGGTGGGCGTAACAAGTCCAGGTCAGCCGCCGCCCAGACCCAGCGAACGGAGGAAGGCGTCAATGTCGATCTCCCGTTCCGTGGCGCCTTGTTCGGGATGGAACCGGAGGGGATTGCGAATGAACGCGCGCTGACAGGAGGGGCACAGATCGAGTTTGATGTTCTTGTAGACGGATTCTTCGAGTTCCGCCGGAGACTTGCTCTTAAGTTTTTCGATAAGGGTCAGAAGTTCGCCGCGGTGGTCGCGAACGAGGTCAACAAGGCTAACTTCGAGTTTGTCGTACGCGGCACGAACGTCTATCTCCACGGTGTAGCGCAGAGCCTTCTTTGGGATCTCTCTCCCGCAGCCGTCGCAACGATACGTGATCATGCCATCCGCTCCTTACAGATGCCTCGGCTTTGACTATAGCAGAACACGACAAGGGCTCCAAGGACAGCGCGGGAGTGGGAGCGAGACACGGTTACGAAAACCGGATGGGGCTTGCCCGCCGCGGTGCTGGGCGCGGAAGGAATGTTTCCGCGGCAGGCAAGCCCCATCCATTGAACCCCCGATGGGCCGGTGCATGGGTGCGGGAGGGGGTTACACCGGCCGATCCTGATCCTCTTGCGCTTGACGAAACAGGTGGAGTACGTCTTCGGTAGTGGCCAGCGGAAAGCGTAAGACGAACTTCGCGCCGCCCGTATGTTGGTCCGTAATACGGGCGCGGTCAGGACTATCGACGAGGGTCACAGAACCTTTATGACGTCGCATGACGTTCTTGACGACGGCCAACCCGAGGCCGGTCCCCATTTCTCCTTTTGTCGTGAAAAAGGTCTCAAAGATCTTCTCACGGTTCTCGGCCGGAACGCCGGGTCCCGTATCTTCCACGGACAGACATACGTAGGCCCCTTCCATCCAGGTCCTCAGCTTGAGTTCCCTGGGTTCCGACTGCTTGCTCATTGCGTGGCACGCGTTGGTGGTCAGATTCAGCACCGCCTGGCGGACGAGCACCAGGTCGCCCATGCAGGAACTCAAATCGGACGCGAAATCGGTGGTTACTCGAACGCTGTAGTTCCGCACGGCGGGCCGGGCCACCTCGAGGCACATCTCGACCACGTTGTTCAGACAGAACGGGGCGGAACCTTGCGAATCATGGCGGAGGAAGTTCATCGCGCAGCGCACCATATCGCTGCAATGCTTGACTTGGTTGTGCATCGTGTTCAGCCGGTCCAGCATGTCGTTCCGGTGCGGGTTGTTCATGATCATCTCGATCTGGCTTCCAATCACAGACAACGGCGTTCCCATATCGTGCATCATGCCCGACACGAGGCGTCCGAGAGTCTCGAACCGGTTGGCCTCGATCGCCAGTTGTTCCATGACCCGCCGTTCGCGTTCCTGGCGGCTCTTCTCGAGGCCCGCCCGGACGTACTTCAGCATCATGTCGTTGTCGAACGGTTTTTCGAGATAGACGAATGCGCCGTACTCGACGGCTTTCATGGCAGTGTCAAGATGCGCGTAGCCCGTCAGCAGGATCACCTGGATCTCGGGCCGGGTCTCCTTGACGATCCGCAACAGGTCCACGCCCGACTGTTGAGGCATGCGGATATCGGTGATGATCAGGTCGATCTGTTGTTCTTTGAGGGTCCTCACGGCCACCGGCACATCATTTGCCAACAGGACCTCATACTCGCCGTTTAGCAACATCCGAAGTGCCTGACGAGGTCCGTTCTCGTCGTCGACGACCAGGATTTTTTCACGGGTCGTCTTTTCTTCCGACCGACAGGCCGAGAACCATTCGTGGGCGGTTCCGCGGTGAGCATACTCCAGGGCTGAGAATTGCGCGTTCATCTTCTCACTTTCTCCAATTACTTACGCTGAGACCATACCGTTGATAGACACCAAAGCAACGGCTATGCCATGTCCCAGCAGGACAATTAAGCCTTGTATTCGCAGTGATTTAGGCGGATACGTCCCCGTCGTCAAGCATGTCCATATTTGTGCGCTGGAGGCCGCTGGAAACGGCCCTGTACAAAAACGAACAAGTCCGGCGGCGCCAAAAATTGTGTCAGCAAGGAGATCTTTCTGGCAAAAAGTATGCATAACGCATTGTAAGATAAAGGCGGGTGTATCCGGCGAGCGCCTGAACAGGGCTTGCGGAAAGAGACAAAGAACCACTTGCCAAATCGGATTCAGTCGGGTATACTGTCAACAAGTAATTGGTAACGGAGGCGAACCGTGGTGAAACAGCGAGTGCGAATTATGGCGCGCATGCAGGGCCGGTGCACTATTGCACCGCTGCCGGAATGGCGACTGCCGTCGTTGTTTCTCCTGCATGGCCCCGCGGCGTACGGTTCCCGACCGGAGGTGTTCTCTAGCGGATAACACGAAAGGTTAACCGGATAGCTCGATAGAGACGCCGCAGGCGAGGCCAAGAAACCTGCGGCGTTCTTGTTTTAGTTCTCGCGCCGAAGGCTTTCGCGGGAGATTAAACCGAAACCATAACCGAACAGGAGGCAACAACAATGAGAAATGTACAGCGACTGCGAATGTCCCATCGAGGCCAGGCCCTGACGGGCTCCGACGAAGCAGACCCCGAGGACAACGACATCAGGAACACGAAAAGAGGAGTGGGGAACCATGGCGGAGTACAACGCGGATTTTTGGGAGATCTCGACGGATTCGAGATATTTAGAAAGTGTCCCGGCTAACCGGGCTTTGTGGTTCGAGACGAAGGAAGATCAGGCGCGGCGGCATGCGTTTCAGGATTTCTTCAGAGAGGTGAAACCGGTCGTTGCCGAGATCATCGACTCCGAGCTCACGAACCGGCAGCGCGAGGTCGTCACGCTCTACTACTTCCAGGGCAAGACCCAGGAGGACATCGCGGCGATCTTGGACCTGTCGCAGTCGACGGTGAGCCGCCACCTGTTCGGAACGGTGCGCGACGGAAAGAAAGTCGGCGGAGCCATATCGAAGTTGCGGAAAGTCATCGAGCGGCAAGCGCCCGAAGACGTGGACCGGGCTTTCAAACAGCTCCAGACGCGGCTGGCGGAAGCCGTTTGAAGGAGAGCATAATAGGATCCACGGTCTCCGGCATGGAGTGTTCCGGATCTCGTGACCACTTTCTAGTGAACATGGAGGCGGTATGGACGGAATGGACAGAGCCTCGCAGGTGAATCTTTTCGGTATCCATTCCGTCCATCACATGGAAAAGCGCCCTCAATCTTGACTGCCGAATCCAGGGCTATACTGATTCTGACATGTTAAAGATCGTGACGATTTACGAACCCGAAGAGAGCGACTGGCTTGACTTCCGGGCCCGGAGGCGGTCATGACAAAGTGCGACGTGTGCGGAAACACGGCCTTTCACGAGGAACGCGTGGAAGAGATCTTTCGCATCGAGGGCCAGATGGTCATGGTTGAGCACATCCCTGCACGGGTGTGCGACCGGTGCGGGGATGCCACGTTCGATCGTGAGACGGTGGAACAGGTGCGGCGCACCGTCCATGCCGGGAACCGCCCTATCCGCCGTGTGAACTTGGACGTGTTCGGATTTGTGTGCTTATCCCGCACAGGAGAACATCGCTGAAAGGTGGGAGTTCTCGTAAGAAAAGTGCCGGGCGGTTCTTCAATCCGCCGTCGGCTTGGGGAAGGGAGGCAAGAAGGACGTCCCCTTCCCTCATCCGTTGTACTCCGGGTTCTGCTCTCTCACAAGGTCAGGAGGATAATCGGGTTCCGTGTCGGTATAAGCTCGTCCCAGCGCCTCAGCGGACAACAGCAACCACGCCTTGCGCTCAATTGCTTCGTCACCGGCCTCGGAGACCGAAACAGTCACCCGTGCGCCTTGAGCGGCTTGTATGGGTTCCGCAAGCTCCAGATGAGTAGCGTCAATAACACGCGCCTGCACGGTAACCACTGAGTAACCCTCATCCGATGTCCAACTGCTTCCGCTCAAGCGTACTACTACGCTCCCGTCGATTCGATGCCGGTCAGGAGAGCATGCCCGGACCGCGATCTGACCAGGAGTGCGGTTCTCTGTGAAGGTGCGCCACCGCGTACACCACCAAGGAATCCACTTCAATAGCGTACCACAAGCCGTAAGGGAACCGGTTGAGTAAGGCCCTTCGCATTTCACCCTTGAGCACTGGACATGATTCGGGGAAACGCCTGATCCGCCGCACTGTCTGGTCAAACTCGGCGAGGAATTCCTCCCCGAGCCCTTGAGATTGGCTTCCATACCAGTCTAGTGCGTCCTGCAACTCCGCCCTGGCGACCGATACGAGTCGGATCTTCATGACCGCCGGAGGCTCTTAATGACCTGTTCGTAGTCTTGGGCCTCAAGCCGTCCTTCCCGGAATGCCTGCCTGCGTTTCAGCGCTTCCTCGGTCCAGGCACGATCCAATTCGGGATCGGGACGATCAAGTTGCTCCAGTAGAGCATCCACCAGCGCGAGTTTCTCTAGCTCAGGCAGAACTCTTGCCTTTTCGCATATCTCCTGAAGGCTGTCCAACATCGCTGTCTCCAACTTCACCACCTGCTCTTACTATGCCACTGCAGAACAGGACCCGTCAACCTCGGCCTCGGGCCTCACACCAACCCTGTCAGAGAATGCCGTACTTGGACAGTTTGATGAATTCCTGCGGCGCGCGGTTCATGGAAGGCTGATAACCGGGCAGAGGCTTGATCTGCGTGTGGTACGCATCGAGCAGCCACTCCGGCTGCGGGAAGTAGTCCGTTTCCATTTCGGCGGGCGGCACGATCCAGTTGTGTGCGCCGACGACGCAGACCGGCGCATCGAGGTAGTCGAACGCGATCTGCGAGATCTGGCCGGCGATGGTATGGAGGTAGCTTCCGCGCTCGCAGGCGTCGCTGGCCAGGATCAGCTTGCCGGTCTTCTTCACGGAGTTGTAGAGGACCTCATGGTCGAAGGGCACGAGGCAGCGTCCGTCGATCAGTTCGACCGAGACCCCGTACTGGCTTTCGAGCCGCTTGGCCGCTTCGTGAGCTACATAGAGCGTCGCGCCGAAGGTCAGGAAGGTCACGTCGCGGCCTTCCTTGAGAACGACGGGTTCGCCGATGGGAACGGTGTAATACTCCTCGGGAACGCCGTCCTTCCAGAAGATCTCGGTCTGGTTGTAAAGCTTCTGGCTCTCAAAGAACACGACGGGGTCGTTGCCCAAGAGGGCGCTGGCCATCAAGCCTTTTGCATCGTAAGGCGTCGCGGGAAACGCGACCTTCAGTCCAGGCGTATGGGCCGCGAAGGCCGTCCAGTCCTGCGAATGCTGCGCACCGTACTTGCTGCCGACGGATACGCGCAGCACGACCGGCATGCGGAGATACCCGCCGGACATCGCCTGCCACTTCGAGAGTTGGTTGAACACCTCGTCGCCAGCGCGGCCCATGAAGTCGCAGTACATCAGTTCCGCGATGACGCGGCCGCCCTCGATGCCGTAGCCCACGGCCGTACCCACTATGGCGCCTTCCGAGATCGGCGAGTTGAACAGCCGGTGGTACGGGAGCGATTCCGTCAGCCCCTGATATACGGCGAAGGCGCCGCCCCAATCGCGATTCTCTTCGCCGTACGCGACTAGCCGCGAGTCGTTATAGAAATGGTGGATGATCGCTTCAAAGATGGCCTCGCCAAACGTGACGGCGCGGGCCGCGCTAAGCACACTGCCGTTCTCGTCGATGCCTTTCCTGGACTTCTTTGCGATCTTCTGCACCCGGGGGTTCTGCTTGATGTCGGGGATCAGCACGTCCGAACTGCAGCGCAGGCCGGGCAGCTTCTCTTCGCGGACGTTTGAGAACATGAGCGCCGCCAGGCCCGTGTGCGCTCCAAGCTTGAGGCGCGGCGAGAGGTCTGCGTGCGACGCCAGCCGGCACGCCTTGGCGACCTTCCGCTTCGCATAGGCGCGGACCGCCTCGAGGTCTTCATCGCGGACGAGTCCCGCGTCGATCATCTTGCCGCCGAACTCTGCCAGCGGATCGCACTTCCTCCACATTTCGATCTCGTCGCGCTCGCGATACGACGACTGGTCGCTGGGGGAATGCCCCGTCTGCCTGTAGCACAACACGTCCAGCAGGACCGGCCCGTGGTTTTCGGCGATCACCTTGAGCTTTCTCTTGTAGGCATCCGCGAGACTGAGCGGGTTGTTCCCGTCTACGGTCTCGGCGTGCAGGTTGTCCGGCGCCACGGCGGCGCCCACGCGCGACAGGTAATCAAACCCCATCGTCTCGCCGATGGGCTGGCCTCCCATGCCGTAGAAGTTGTCCATAAAGTTGAAGATGATCGGCAGGCCGCCCTTAAACCCGTCTTCCCACAATGTGTTGAACTGCGACATCGAGGCAAACCCGAGGGCTTCCCACACGGGACCACACCCGATCGAGGCGTCGCCGATGTTGGCCACCACAATCCCCGGCTGCTTCTGGATCTTTTTGTATAGGGCCGCGCCAGTGGCGATATCCGCGCTGCCGCCAACGATGGCGTTGTTGGGATAGATCCCGAAAGGCGGGAAGAACGTGTGCATCGACCCGCCCATGCCCTTGTTGAAACCGTGTTCCTTGCCGAAGATCTCCGACAGCAGCCCGTATAGAAGGAAATCGATCCCCTGCTCCTCCTCTTCCTCGCTTGCAAACATGGGCTTCTTACCTTTGCCCTTGCCCGCGACGACGAGCGGCTCCCAGTTCGGCTCGTTCTGCTCGACGACCCGCAGGATGTTCCCGTCCATGTACCCTTCCATGGTGGGCCGCAGCCCCGCGCCCTTGAGTTCGAGGACGGCGCGGAGCCCCTTCGCCATGACCTCGCCGTGGCTCCGGTGACTTCCGAAGATGTGGTCGTTCACCGTCAGATGGAAGCACTCGCCGACCGCGGCGCCTTCCTGTCCCAACGACAGATGCGCGGGGCCCAAATGCTTGTACTCGATGTCTTCATAGCTCCCGAGCTTCTTGATCTGATCGAGCATCGTCTCGAATTCGCGTATTACCGCCATATCCCTGAAGATGCGGAGGCACGCGGCGGGTGTAATATCGGGATTCGAGTCCAGCTCCTCGCGAAGCGTTTTGTCGTATGCGTTAACGGGAATAGTTCCCAGGTTGATCGCGTTGCTCTTGCGAACCTTCTCCGGCACAACCATCAATCTCTTCGTCATGATTCGGACCTTCTTCCTGCGTTCATAATCGTCTCTGCGCGCTAAATCACACTGCCGAACGCGGCCTGTGGGCACAAGGAAACGGGAGAATTGTAGCAGACTTTCAGGCGTGTGGCCACTTTCCGTTTTCTACCCGGGGCAGAGACTCGAATCGGTAAGGTTGAGCTCCTGCTCGACCGTTCGGTCGCGGAGGACCGCGACCCTACCCGCCCCACGAATCTGACGCAGACCCAACGGAAGGCGCTTGACATGCGGTTGTTTGCGGTGAAGAATAGCCTCTTTGTTCGAGACATCTGCGCGGGAAGCGTGGATGTCTCGAACAAAGAGGTAATACCCCTGATTATCGTGTTGCGGCTTGGCCGCGTTAGGCTTGAGCGCTTAAAGAGACCTTGGGAGGTGAATGGGAAAATGTGGACTGCGCGAATTGCTTGTCTGACGTTGGTGTTTCTCTCGTCGATCATCGCATGCGGGGCGGGCTTTGCGACAGCGGAAGGCGACATGCCCAACGCGCGGAATCCAGAGTCGGTCGCGCAGGTGAAGTCGGGCCAGCGCACTGAAGCGAATGCGGCGTGGTGGGGCTTCAACGCGAATGACTCGACCGAGTGCCTGCAGGCGGCGATCGACTCGGGGGCGCGACGGCTCGTCGTTCCCTATATGGGCGCGGAATGGATCGTGCGCCCGTTGAAGCTGCGGAGCAACATCGAGATATGCTTCGATCCCGGCGTCGTTGTTGT
>Ga0209777_10009323_pt1 | contig 10588 bp, 7 predicted proteins | sample FrelakmetHBP12HB_FD_187147 | JGI IMG/M metagenome (GOLD analysis project Ga0209777, IMG submission 187147) | Freshwater lake sediment microbial communities from the University of Notre Dame, USA, for methane emissions studies -HBP12 HB (SPAdes)... | ecosystem: Environmental > Aquatic >... | reverse complement strand
AATCAAAACCAGATAAGAGGTGAGATATGGCGGGAGAAGCAAGAATAGAGGAAATGCCAAAGGGTGCTCTGAAGATTGAATATGAGCCTGAGGTTGATGTTCTCACTATTTATCTTCAGGAGCCGGAGACTCCTTTGAGCCATAGCAGTGAGGCAGAGCCTGGGGTCCTACTCAACCATGCCCAAGATGGCAGCCTTTCTTCAATAGAGATTCTGGACGCCAGCAAGCGCTACCCGCCTGGGCAGCTGGCAGCTCACAGTGTTGATGAGTTTATTGACCTGAGAACAGCGTCCAGATTGGCTACGATTGCTGCGGTTACCCTGAGAACCCAAGCGGAGAAAGGAAGACTCTGGGCAATACGGCTTGGTGGCCAGTGGGTGACTACGCGGGAACGCCTTCAGCAATACCTTGACAGCCGGTTTAAGACGGGAAAGTCAGCAAATTAACGGGCCGAAGCACTTTCCGCCGTTAGTAGGATATGCCAATAGCCATCATCATTGACCCGCTCCAGCACCAAGAGTGAGATTGAGTGGCTCAACCACTCAGAGCAACGAAAGAGCAACATAAGGTCTGCGGAGGCGCGATGACCACCAGCCAATACCGGGAGGGGATCCCCCCTTAGCAGTGACTCAATTGTGTAAACTCTTTGAAGCTATTTCTATGGATGATTATGGTAAGTTATTTAACAAGACACTATACCCTTCTATTTGGGCATGTCTTTGAAATTGTTGCCACTGCACATGTTAACTTTTCCTCCCGTCTTTCTCTAATGGAGTGAACCCCTGAAACGGGACTGCGAGAATATCATGTGGTCAGCTTTCCAAGTGTGGCACGGAGGGCTGCACAGCATGCTGGTCCCGAGTAGGGCGGCATACGTGTGCGATCACCATAGAATCAGGGTCTTTCACCAGCTCAGGGAGCAGGGAGGAGCGAGCTAGGTACCTGCAAGCTGCTCGAAGCCGGCACGTCCATTTTCGTGCGATGCAAGGCATGTTTTCAATTGCGGATGAGCTGAAACTATCTGCTTAAGGAACTGGGAGGAAAAGTGAACTCTGGGTAAGTCCGTTGTTCGTTGACTTTTGGATAGGCATATGCTATAAGTTAGCCTGAGAGGTTCTACGCCTCGCCACAATGGCGCCTGAGCGCAGGGTTGTTATAGCGTCCCCGGGTCGCGATTGAACGGAATTGGCTTGCGGCTGGTCGACCTGAGGTTACGCAGAATACAGGTTCCAGTGGCGCGTGGTGTCTACGGTACTGCTTACTCTGGCGCTTTCGTAATCGTGTAGTATGACTGCCGGACGGCGATTTTGCTCCAACGGCCAAGCTTGCATTTATGGTGAGATTTGACGCGAGACCAGCGTGGTAGGAGGGCAGAGCAAGATGAGTAGGATGATTACTGCAGGCATGGTTCTGGTGCTTCTGTTAAGTTCTTTGATATATGGCGTGTCGGCGCCGGCTGCAGCTGACACTCTACCTATGGTCACTACCGGTAATGCCACCGACATCACGCTAACCTCGGCAACTCTAAATGGTAACCTTACCAGCATGGGCAACGCGACGTCCGTGGTAGTATCCTTCGATTGGGGCCTGACTACGAGCTACGGCAACGTGACGGGCAACCTGACTATGAGCGCCGTGGGGACATTCAGCGCGGCGCTGGTCGGCGTCGGCCTTGTTCCCGTGACGACATGCCATTACCGGGCCAAGGCCGTGGCCGGCAATTACACACCCTACTATGGCCAGGATGTTGCCTTCGTGACTCAGCCTCTTCCTCCATCGGTCACCACTGGCGCACCCACCAATGTTGGTACGAGATCAGCCCTCCTGAATGGCAACTTGACGGACCTGGGCACGGCATCGCAGGTTCAGGTGTTTTTCGAGTGGGGCCTGACCCTGAGCTACGGCAACATGACGGGCAACGTGACTGTGAGTTCACCAGGGCCCTTCAGCATTATCGCCGCTGTTCTCTCGCCAGAGACTGAGTATCACTTCAGGGCCGTGGCGGTCGGTAACGGCACAAAATATGGGCTGGACAGCTCCTTTAGCACCCGTCGTCCGTCAGAGGTAGCCAACATCACTCTCTCCGAGGCACTCGATACGGACAAGGTGGCGACTGTCCAGGTCACGATAGCGAGCATAGTGGATCGGGCGACCGGGGAGACTTTACCCAGCAGTCCTGTGGCTTGCTACCAGGCCGCGGCACTATATGATCCCGCAGCCATGAGTATGCTCGGGGTGATAGGCGGTGATTCCCCGTTCGGTAGCCCGGCGTTTCACCTCGACAACAGCGCAGGTCAGACCAACTTCGCCCAAGGCGCGGTGCGGGGGCAGAACGCGCCTGTAACGGTGGCCAGGCTTGTTCCCAGTTTAACGGGCTCCGCGTTGAGGACCACCGATATGTACGTGGGCTTCGATTTAGTCTGCGATCCTACGGGGAATGAGGTCGCAGTAACTGGGGGGCCGCAGGTCATGACCTTCGAGAGAGGCGACGTCAACGGCGATGGCGTTGTTAATATCGTTGATGCCATGTTCGGCGCGCAGTACCTTGTCGGGTCCAGATCGGACATGAAGCTCTTGAATATGGCGAGCGCGCATCACGATGTCGACGGGGACAAACTCGATATCGTAGATTGTATGTACATCGCTCAGTATGTGGTGGGTGCCAGAGACGCCAACTTCGAGTTGGTTGCAACGCCGATGCCGACCCCAGCGCCGGGCGCGACGCCGACGCCGACCCCAGCGCCGTTAACAGGCAGGATCCCGACTAAGGATAACCGGATACTCGCTCAGCTTCCGAACTCGAATTATGGTTCCGAAGCACGGCTTGTTGTACAGGCGTACAGCGTTACTGATCATCAGCGTACCTTGCTGGAATTCGACGTTTCCGATATCTCCCCCACCGCCACCATAAAGTCAGCAAGTCTGCAGCTTTACTACTACGGTTACGCTGCCAATAATCCTGCTGGACTGAGCGTGTCGGTCTACAAGCTGGTGCGGACCACCTGGACGGAGAATTACTCGACGTGGTCGACCTACGACGGCGCCAATAGCTGGGTATCGCCCGGGGGTGATTACGTGACCAGCGGTCCTTCCGGGTCGAGCACGGTTTTCCCAGCTTCTAACGGTTGGATGACCTGGGATGTCACCGCGATCGTCCAGGATGCAGTGAAAAATGTCTCGGGAAAGGTTGAACTTATCTTGAGGTTTGACGACGAGACGCCCGGGACAAACTTCCCTCCTACTTGGTACTCCAAGGAATACGGAGATTCGGCACTTGTTCCCAAACTGGTCGTAAATCGCAGTTAGTGCTCTGGAAGCGATGCACCGCTGCGTCGAGCAAGACCTGACCCTTTGTATAGAATTACGACGCAGGGTTGATTGTTCATAAGGCAGCGCTCAATCCGGGCAACCCTTGTTGCCACAGTGCCGCAATTGCAGCTTTGGCAAGAGCAATTGAGTGGACAGAGTTGTTTTTTATAGCTCATACGGTTCCGAGTTGCTGCCTAGAAGTCGAAAGCTGACGAGAGCATGGCCAAAGCGCGAAACAGGCTGTTAATTGCCATAAGCTTGATCCCATTGCTCGTTTCTGGCTTGCTCGCTCCCTGCAGCCCGCTTCATGTGGTCGCCCCAGCGCTGGCGCAATCTACACTAGTCGCGGTGGATGATGCTACTTTGTCAGTGGGCCAATCCACCACCGTTAACGTGTGGGTGAAGAATTTCCCTAGCGACGGGTACGGTCTGGGTGCGTATGACATCAGGATCTATTATGACCCTACGAAGATACAGCTTACGGGAGTGTCCCCCGGTAATTCACCCTTCGACGTGCCGGTCTATAGCATTCAAAGCGACTACGTCAGCATAGTACAATTCACTACGGCATCGCCAGGGCCCACGGGGAACGTAAGGATAGCAGGCCTGCAAGTAACCTGTCTAGCGCTAGGCGAGACCGCCCTCACGCCCGCAATAAACACACTGGCGAACGTTAAAGGCGATTATGTGACAGCGCTGCCGGTCAATGGCACCGTAAATCACGCTGTTACACCCACCGCGACACCAACGCCTGCACCAACGCCAACACCGATACCGGGTGGGGGAGGCGGGGGAGGTGGAGGGGGTGGAGGGGGTGTTGTAGCGCCAACGGTAACAACGCTGTATGCCAGCGGAGTGACTGCGAGTTTGGCTACCCTTAACGGCTATCTGGCCAGTATGGGCACAGCATCTTCGGTGCAGGTGTACTTTCAGTGGGGGCTAACTACAAGTTACGGGAATGCAACTACGGCACAGACTGCTACCTCCGCAGGAAACTTCAGCTTCACCATCAGCGGCTTGTTGCCCAACACCACGTATCACTATAGAGCAGTTGCCACAGGGTTTGGTTCAGGCTACGGACAGGACATCGCTTTGAACACCGCCGCTATTACCACCACTACGCCTATACCAACAGCGACCCCGACTTTCGGCACCTCGGGGGCTAGTGGAGTGACTGCTGACTCAGCCGCGCTTAACGGCTATCTGGGTAGCTTGGGCACCGCACCCTCAGTCCAGGTCTCCTTCGAGTGGGGCCTTGATACAACTTACGGCAATGAGACTGCACCGCAGACGATGAGCTCAGCCGGATCCTTCGGCTCTGCTATTGCTGGACTCTCGCAGGGAACTGTGTACCACTTCAGGTCAAAGGTGGTTGGCGATGGAGCTATCGGCTACGGGCAGGATATGAGTTTCAGCACAAACCCCAGCCCCACACCTGGCCCAACCAGCCCCACACCTACCGTAACTCCCGTGCCCACTGCCAGTGCTGCGCCTTCAGGAGGTGGGTTGTCTACGGGAAAGATCATAGGGATAGTTATCTTGGTTATTATCATCCTGCTGTTGACAGGGGCTTTAGCCTATCTGGTGTGGACCTGGTTTCTCAAGGGTCGGCGTAGTACTTAGTCGTGCTTCAGGGGAAGGCGCTGTGTGCCGAGTTGCCACAAGTCCTCGCGAAGAAAAGCTTAGGCATGCTGCGACAGAGATGGCATGCGATGAGCCTGGCTCGGGACCGATTATGTCTCCCAGGCTGTGAAGGTCGGCCTTGCCTCACCATAGAGGATCTGCCTTTGGAATGGAGGATCGAGAGTTCATCTGCTCTGACTCACGCTTCAGGGCGGGCGCTGCATCTCCATCCGTGCGGAACTAGTTAGTCCTTGCCCTCATCCATCAACGGACGGTGACAAGTAAAGTGCCTTTTACCGTCCCTCTTGGGAAGGCTCAAACCCGCTGTAACTAATCTCCCTACTTTGCCTCAGGGTTTTGGCCCCCCCGTCGGGGGCGTTGACGCTGGTGTCCTCCTACTTCTCCACAGCCAGTACAGCGCCAGCCCAATCATTATCACTGCGATGATGGGGCCAATGATCACCCCCATGTTGGTCTTCTTGCCCGTCACCGGAATCGGCGTCGGCGTCGGCGTTGGGGCTACAGTCGCGGTCGGGGTCGGCGTGGCCAGCGGAGCAGGGGCATACACTGCAAACATCGTGAAGTGGCTTACCCGCGCCGTGACGATATGATTCAGGGTGGACACCGTCGAAGGAAGAGTAACAACCCACTTGTTCGCTGTGCTATCGTAATAGGCCAGGGTTAGCTTAGTCGCATCAACCCCTGCCGGAAGTATACTCGGGTCGTAGTGAAGGGTCAGAGTAACCGGCGGGTTGAAGGTCGCGCCGTCTGGCGTGTAGTCGTAGGCGCAGCCAATTACGTAGGACCCCGCTGGCGCCGGTGGTATGTTGGAGCATATTCGCGTCGCTGATAGCGACTGCAGCGGCCCGCCTGAGGCTATCAGCGCCATCGTGCCCTGGCTGATATTCAGCTCAGCCTGCCCGCTCAGCACACTATATACGATGTTCTGTGTTACCGTGCCATTGCCGGTGACGTTGCCAGAGATGTCAATCGGTGTCGGCGTCGGTGTAGGCACCGGCGTATGTGTAGGCGTAGGGGCAGTCGTCGCCGTTACCGTTGGCTGGATGGTGGTCGGCGGTATGTAGTAGTAGTATCCACCACCGCCGGCTCCACCGCCTCCGCTAGCTGCCTGCGTTGGGGTTGGCGTAGGTGTAGGAGTTGGTGTTAGCGTAGGTGTGCCTGTGGGTGTAGGTGTTGGTGTTAGCGTGGGCGCGGCTGTGGGTGTAGGCGTGGGCGTGGGCGAAGGTGCGGGTAGGAAGTTTGCTGTGACAGTTTTATTGGAACTCACCGTCACGGTGGTAGCCAGAGAATTGGCATCGGCCACGGGGTCACCTGTCCATCCAGCGAAATTCCAGCCCGGGTTTGCGGAGGCTGCTATATGCACAACTGTCCCGCAATTGTAGTCATGTGCGCCCATTCCAGGAGTGATAACTCCGGTCCCGTTCAGCTGCATGTTTAGCGTGCAAATCGGCGGCGTAGGCGAGGGCGTAGGCGTTGGCGTAGGTGAGGGTGTTGGCGTAGGTGAGAGTGTTGGCGTAGGTGAGAGTGTTGGCGTAGGTGGAGGTACGAAGTTGGCCGTAACGGTTGTGTCCGAACTCACCGTCACAGTAGTATCTGGATAGTTAGGATTGGCCACCGGACTACCTGTCCACGTCCACCCAGCGAAACTCCACCCCGGGTTTGGGGCAACTGATATAGGCACCACTGTCCCGTAATAGTAGTCATGGATGCCCACCCCGGGAGCGATAATGCCGCTCCCGTTCCCCTGCATGGTTAGCGAGTACATTGGGGGCGCAGGCGTTGGCGTCGGCGGGCAGGTCGCTACACAAGTTATATCGACATTGAAATGGTCAACCATCAGCAACCTTATTGTCTTGTGCGTATCGACCCATACTCCGGTATGGGCTCCAAGTATCCTCCAACTTGAAAAACCACAGCACTGTCCATCAATCGCCTCGAGAACGGCAACGTCGCCGCTGTTATAGACTTTGACATACGGATTTGAGGTGATTTTTATGCCATCCAGATAAAGTGTGCAGCAGTTGTCAGTATTAGTCTGCACAGTCAGCACAGTGTATGTACAATTGCACGATACAGGCGACGGCGTGGGCATGCAACAGGGCGTGGGAGCTACAATAGGCGAGAAGTTGGCGATGACGGTCTTGGTCGTGTCTATGGTCACCGTTGTGTTGCCCGAACGCCAGTCTCCGACTGGGCCTCCGGTCCAACCATCAAATTCCCACCCTGCACATGGATAAGCCTCGATCGGTATTACCTCACCACATGCAGCAGGAATACACGATCCCGGCGACGGCACGGTGACACCGCAACCATTCACCCCTAGGTCCCAGTAATACTGGCAACTTGGAGTAGGCGTAGGGGTGGGTGTTGGGGTGGGCGTGGCCGTAGCGGTGGGTTTCGGGGTAGGTGTGGGCGGTGGTGGCGCGCATGTAGGATCGCCCGCTACCGTGTCTATTTCAGGATCAATATAGCCGTAGCCACCTAGTGTTTGATTATAGGGCGTCACTTTTATGTATCGATAAGGTGCCGGCAGTTTGTATACGCCTACAATATCATCGACGGACCAGCCATTATGGTTTGCGTCTTCAGTAGCGTTACCTGTACGCCACCCATCGAGATAGATATCCGTGAGCACAGCCTGGGAGCTTTGCCCAGTCCAAGGTGTGTTGGATCCATACACGCGCCCATCAATTCCCTCTCCCAGGTAAGGTGCGTGGTCCAGGAGCTCAAAGACAGCCACCCTGCATAGCGGAGTGCCTAAATCCCACCATCCTTGCTGACAGCATCCAAACCATTGTTGTGTTGTCGGATTGTATCCCAGCCCTAATACAATTCCGGCACCATCTGGAGGACCACTGCCCGCAGCAAAGGGATCTCCGTCATAACTTCCGTAAGGAATATAATCATCCCATCCGTTTGTGCTACCCCAATTTCCCCAAAGACTCACGGGTTGTCCTAGGGTTTGTCCAGGCACTTGCGCCACACCAAGAAACTGCCCAAAAACAAGCCCAGAGTAATCGATAGTTCCATTGTGAAGCGCAGCAGAGGGATTGTAGTTGGGCACGGTAACGTCCCAGGTGTAATTGCCTAAACCTGGTATGTAGGCTGATGCACGCGGTGTATGCAGCGACACCCCTAGAGCAATACAGACTACTATGAGCAATGCAATTACGCCGAATTCTATCTTGCTTGCCATAGTAATCTTCCGCAGACTATTATGAGGCAGGACACCGCAAGCCTGAAACGCAGACCAAAAACCGACCTTACTTGGTCACGTTGACTACTGCCTAACCGCTATCAAAAGTACTCGCCTGCTGATAGAGAGGCAGTGTCCTCCGCCTTGCACATAGCAGTGGCACGCATTTGCTTCTTGCTGGACACGCGACTTGACCCTGCCACCGACACCCCCATCAGTTCAGTTTGGCTGCTTTCCAATACCATCACCTTTCTGTCAAGATTACCTCACAAGGTACTTAATGTCAAGGGGAGCGAGTTAACCTTACTTCCCTTTTCATCCGAGGAGGCACGTAAGCCCGAGCAGGAAGAGCGCATGTGAGCACTGCGCAAACCACGCTTTTCGTGCAACTGAACCCGTTATGTCCTTCAAACTAGCACTTTTCAGTGCTGGCATAGCAGGACGTCGACCTGGAGCCAAAGCCTGCGCAGTCTCGTAGATGGATTCCTCGGCTCCTCGAGCATGGGGAACGCTTCTGTGGCACGGCGCCCTCAGCCTGGCCTGCGACGCTTCCTCTGTTGCTGGGCAGGAATCTTGCGTTGTTCGTTTATGACATTGATACTCTTTCATCACTTAGTCTATTGCTTGGCAGCCAGCGCCACATATTCATCGAAGTGTATGATGTCTAACCTATGGCTTGTCAACAAGAACGTTTTGGACAGAGCAATGGAGTGAACCCCTGAAACTGGACACAATGGGTTAAGAAGGTTTGGCAGGGTTGAGTACAATCAGGAGACGAGAAAGTACCCTGCCGGTGGCGTCGGTGAGAGTGTGGGTATCGGTGTAGGGGTAAACGGTGGCGCTTCTTTACTAGCGCAACCGAGGGCACTGATGATAAGCGCTATCATCAGCAGGGGTGTAAGGAAGATTAGCAGCTTCTTCATAGAAATCTCCGCTGGATACCCGCTAGCTTGCTGGCGGGAGGAAGGCGGCCAGGTCACGTAAAGCGGTAGATGAATTGTTCTCCGACAAGGCAGAAAAGCCTATATCTTTGCCTATTGGGCAGTGCGTCGTGATCAAGTTATAATAACCTTTGAATGCTCCAATGTGAAAATAGGTGATGGGGCTGTTATCTATAAGGAGCTGTTGCTGCAAACAGGTAGAGCCATATTCTATTATTGCAGGTAATCCAGCTAGAATTATAAGGGACTTATCTATTTGACCACCATACACCAAATAGCATGCTCTATCAACTATACAAAGCGCCTGGTGGCCGATCTAACTCTGGACAGGCAGATGCTTCAGGAAGTACTATCAAAAAAGCTCTAGGGCCCGCCGATAAGAGGAACCTGGCGGCCGAGACCAAGATATCCTACCGGGTCTCATAACGGCGGGCATGCTCGGTATTAGCCTTTGCCCGGTCGACAGTTCGTTACGATAGCGTGGCGGATCTGCAGACAGCGCTAAGGATACGTCTTCGGGACTTGGCGATGTCTCGGGTAGGTTACGGATACCGGCGACTTCACATGCTGCTCTGCCGAGAGGGATGGAGAGTAAACCATAAGCGAGTCTACCGGATTTACGGTGAAGAGGGCCTGGGCATGAGGAGAAAGCCTCCCAAACGGCGCAGGGCCTGCCTGAAGCGGAAACTGAGGCCTCTGGCGCTTGAAAAGAACGAATGCTGCGCCAACTTGAGCGACTATGAAGTGTGGTGTATAATCAGCGATGTGAGTTGCTTGAGGGAGTGGTGGAGAGGAACAGCGCTGTACGAATACTGGGTGGGGGCGGCGGAAGGGGTAGGTCTGGTAATACGTTCCCGATGCCATGAATGTGATGAAGATCGTGTTGGATAGGAAAAATCTTCCTGACAAAGCGAAGGGTTCAGGCGCGGTGACCCGGGTCATGACGGCGGGGATCGGGTCCCAGTTCAACCTTGCCGAGATTTGGAGGCGCAGGCAGCTCCTCTGGGCTCTTACTCTGCGAGAAATACAGATACGCTACACTCAGTCTGTGCTCGGCATAGCCTGGGCAGTGCTGCAGCCGCTGGCGATGATGCTGGTGTTCACACTGGTATTCTCTGCTTTGCTCAAGGTGCCTTCGGAGGGTGTGCCGTATCCCGTGTTTTCCTACAGCGCGATGGCGTTCTGGACATTTTTCTCTGGCTCGCTCGGGCGGGCTATCCCCAGCGTCGAGGCGAATGAGGGTCTAATAAAGAAGATATACTTCCCCCGCGAATTCTTCCCCATCTCCTCTGTGCTTGCGACGATGTTCGACCTAGTGGTAGCCTTTCTTATCCTCCTGGTCATAATGCTGTACTACCATACGCCGTTCACTTTGAACATGTTCTACGTTGTGCCCTTGGTTGTAATACAAACCGTTTTCACCGTAGGCGTATGCTTGTTTGCCTCGGCATTGAATGTCTACTATAGGGATGTGAAATATGCACTGGGCCTTATTGTG